>Ga0233425_10007274_pt1 | contig 15670 bp, 14 predicted proteins | sample Watercolumn_Towu_2_FD_181712 | JGI IMG/M metagenome (GOLD analysis project Ga0233425, IMG submission 181712) | Freshwater microbial communities from Lake Towuti, South Sulawesi, Indonesia - Watercolumn_Towuti2014_140_MG | ecosystem: Environmental > Aquatic > Freshwater > Lake | place...
CACCTGCTGGAGGCCGTACTCCAGGTTCGCGCGTGAGATGTCGATATTCAGCAGCGCGACCCCGATGTACAGGACCGCGAGCACGATGGCGACGACGCTCCACTTGCGCCAGTCGGTGAGCGGGCTGCGCTGCAGCTCCGCCGGGACGGGCAGGCCGCGCGCGGCGAAGTACTCGGCCATCAGCGGCTCTCCGCCTCGGGGACGATCCCGACCCTGTCGCGCTGCTGCTCGTCCGCGGTCTTCGCGACGCCGATCTCCACCTCGACGGCGTCCTCGCCGTAGATGTCCTTGAACTTGCGCTCGTCGATCGCCGCGGGCTTGCCGTCGAACGCGACCTTCCCGCCCTTCAGCGCGATGACCCGCGTGCCGTACCGCCGCGCGAGCGAGAGGAAGTGCAGCGAGCAGATGACCGTGATGCCGTCCTTGCGGTTGATCTCCTCGAGGTACTTCATGACCGAGTGGCTCGTCGCCGGGTCGAGGCTCGCGACGGGCTCGTCCGCCAGCATGAGCTCGGGTGCCTGCATGAGCGCGCGCGCGATCCCGACGCGCTGCTGCTGCCCCCCGGAGAGCGCGTCGGCCCTGCTGAATGCCTTGTCGAGGATCCCGACGCGGCCGAGATTGTCGTAGGCGCGTCCGACGTCGTCGCGCGTAGGCCGCGAGAAGAACGTGCGCCACGCGGACCGGTACCCGAGCCGTCCCGAGAGCACGTTCGAGTACACGGTGATCCGGCGGACGAGGTTGAACTGCTGGAAGATCATGCCGATGCGGCGACGGATGCGCCGCAGCTCCGGCCCGCGCGCCGCCGTGACGTCGACGCCGTCGAAGACGACGCGGCCGCCCGTCGGCTCGACGAGGCGGTTGATGCAGCGCAGGAGGGTCGACTTCCCTGAGCCCGAGAGGCCGATGAGGACGACGAACTCGCCCTTGTGGATGGTTAGGTCGATGCCGTCGAGGGCCACGGTGCCTCCGGGGAAGACCTTCCGGAGGCCCGTGACCTCGACGATCGGTGTAGCTACGGCTTCGCGGTCGGGCTCGGTGCGACGGTGGCCGGCGGACGCGGGGTCTTCGCGGCCTCGCCCGCGACGTCGACGCCGCCGAGCTTCGCGGCGTCGCGCATGGAGTCGTAGAAGGACGCCTGGACCTCCTGCAGGCCGTCCCAGGCGAAGAGGTCCTTGTAGTTCTTCTTGCCCTCGTCGGTGCCCGCGTAGTCGACGAGCGCCTTCTTGATGGCCGCGACGACGTCAGCGGGGAGGGCCTTCGCGACGGCGATGCCGTCGTTCGGGATGGGGCCCGCCTTGTCGATGATCTTCGTCTTCGCGAGGATGTCGGCCGGCATGCCCGCAGCGGGCTCCGGCGTGCCACAGACGCTCTTCAGGCGCGCGTCGCCGAACGAGGCGGCGCCGTCGACCTGCCCGTTGTACAGGGCGAGCACGGACTGCGGGTGGCCGCCGGCGTTGATGGTCGAGGCGAAGAACGTCTTCGCGTCCTGTCCGGTCTTCTGCTTCACGAGGAGCTGCGGGAACAGGCTTCCGGACGCCGAGATCGCGTCGACGAACGCGAACTTCTTGCCCTTCAGGCCCGCGAGGTCGTTGATGCCGCTGTCGGCGCGGACGAGGATCTGCGAGTTGTACGTCGCGGACAGCTTGCACGTCTCGTCGTTGCGCAGCGCCGCGATGATCGGCGTGCCGCAGCCCTTGTCGAGCAGCAGCGTCATCTGCAGCGGCGCGATGAACGCGACATCCACCTGACCGGAGCAGACCGCTTCGATCTGGGCCGCGTAGCTCGTCGGGACCTGGACCTTCCAGGTCAGGTTCGTCGCCTTGCCGAGGGCCGCGGCGATCGCGTTGCCGGTCGTCGTCAGGCGCGCGACCTCGGCGGACGGCGTGATCGCGAGCACGATCGGCCGGGCCGCGCTGCCGATCTGCGTCGTCGGGGCCGCGGTCTTCGGGGCCGCGGTCGGCGCCGCGGCGGACGGCGCCGCCGCGCTCGGGCTGGGCTGGGCGGTGCCGCCGCACGCCGAGGCGATCAGCGCGGCGACGATCCCCACCCACAAAGTGCCACGCACAGTGCGAAGCATGGGTCTCCCGTTCCTCCCTTTTCTCTCTGGAAGCGACCGTATGATAGCCATGACCTCATGGCATTCCTCCCGAAGCTCGCGGCCTCTTCGCGAGCGCGCGACAGCATCGTCTGCGTCGGCCTCGATCCCGAACCGGAACGCATCCCCGCGCACCTCGGCAACGGCGCACAGGCTGCCGGTCGGTTCCTGCGCCGCATCATCAACGCGACGTCGGACCACGTCGCCGCGTACAAGCCCAACCTCGCGTTCTTCGAGCAGTACGGCCAGGCGGGCGTCGATCTGCTCACGCTGACGCTCGCGGAGATCCCCAGCGGGATCCCGGTGATCCTCGACGCGAAGCGCGGCGACGTGCCGAATACCTCCGCCGCATACGCGCGCGCGCTGTTCGCGCAGTTCCGCGGCGACGCCGCGACGGTCGCGCCGTACCTCGGCCTCGACTCGATCGCGCCGTTCTGCGACCTCGGATACGCGTTCGTGCTCGCGCGCACGAGCAATCCCGGGGCGCGGGACCTGCAGGACCTCGCGGTCGACGGCCGTCCGCTCTACGAGCGCGTCGTGGAGCAGTGCGTCGCGCGGTTCGCAGCCGACGTCTGCGGCTTCGTCGTCGGCGCGACGTATCCCGACGAGGCGCGCCGCCTGCGCGCGCTCGCGCCCGATCGGCTCTTCCTCCTGCCGGGCGTCGGCGCGCAAGGCGGTCGCATCGACGACGCGCTCGAGGCCGCGCTCGACAGCAGCGGCGCGGGCGTGCTGCCGTCGGCGTCGCGGTCGGTGCTCTACGCGTCCGACGGCCGCGACTTCGAGTCCGCGGCGGCGCACGCCGTGATCGAGATCAAGGACGCGGCGAACGCCGTTCGAGCACGACGCAGGGGGTCTGAGGGGGACAGGGTCCCCCTCATCCGCTGACGTGTTCGGCATCGGGACCGGCGAGCTCCTCCTCATCCTCCTCCTCGCGCTGCTCGTGCTCGGCCCCGAGCGGATGCCGAAGCTCGCGCGGGACCTCGGCAAGACGGTGAACGACCTCCGCAAGACGTCCGACGAGCTGCGCAACGAGTTCCTCAACGCGGACCGGTCGCTCAACCTCGAGAAGGCGCTTGACGTCGCATCGCGGGTTTCGACGGAGAAGGAGACGACGACATCTGTGCCGACGGAGGCGGCGACGACGGCTCCCGAGACGGGCACGGCGGCGGAGATGGGCGCGGCGATGGGGGAGCCCGCGACCCAGGCCGAGGTCACGCCGGCCCCGACCGAGACGCCCGCGGTCCCGCCAGAGCCCGAGGAGACCGCCTTCGACCGCGAGCTGCGGGAGGCGCGCGAGCGCATCGATAAGCCCCCGCAGCCGTAACATCGAAGGCATCCCATGACAGGCATCGGTCCGTGGCTCGTCGCGCTCATCGCGGTCGTCGCCTTCTGGGTGGACGTCCCGCACCACCGCTTCGACTTCCCGTTCGGCTGCCCGGGTGTCTGCCTGCGCCTCGGCGATCGCTACTACCAGCAGGAGATCAAGACGCACCTCGGGCTCGACCTCCAGGGCGGGACGCAGCTCATCCTCCGCCTGCGGACGGAGGACCTGCCGCCGGGGTCGAACACGCCGCTCGACACGCTGAACACGCAGGCCCGCAAGGTCATCGACAACCGCATCAACTCGCTCGGCGTGTCCGAGCCGGTCATCCAGGCGTTCGGGCCGGACAAGATCCTCATCGAGCTGCCGGGCGTCGCCGACATCGAGCAGGCGCAGACGATCGCCACGCGGCAGGCCTTCCTCGAGTTCAAGGTCCCCGACGACGCGAACCCTGGCCAGTTCAGGTCGCTCGAGCCGCCGCTGACGGGCGCGCACCTGAAGCCGACATTCGTCACGTTCCAGGGCCAGGCGCAGGCGAACCCGGTGATCAACTTCGAGTTCACCTCGCCGGACGACCAGCGCTGGATCGACCTCTCGAAGCAGTACACGCGCAAGCAGGTCGAGATCCTCCTCGACGGCAAGCGCATCTCCGCGCCCGAGATCCGCGAGGTGTTCAACTCGGGCAAGGGCGTCATCGAGGGCGGCTTCACGACGCAGAGCGCGAAGGAGCTCAGCCTCCTGCTGAACTCCGGCGCCCTGCCCGTGCCGCTGGAGGTCATCCAGTCGACGCGCGTCGAGCCGACCCTCGGCGCGGACTCCGTGCAGAAGAGCCTCGTTGCCGGCGCCGTCGGGCTGCTCCTCGTCGCCGCATTCATGATCGGCTACTACCGCCTGCCGGGCGTGCTCGCCGTGATCGCGCTCCTCTACTACACCGGCCTCACGTACGCGGTGTTCCGCCTCATCCCCGTGACGCTCACGCTCGCGGGCATCGCCGGATTCATCCTGTCGATCGGCATGGCCGTCGACGCGAACGTGCTCACGTTCGAGCGACTGAAGGAAGAGCTCCGCAGCGGCAAGTCGCTGCGCAACGCGGTCGAGGAGGGCCGGCGCCGGGCGTTCCCGTCGATCGCGTACTCGAACGCGGCGACGATCCTCTCCGCGGGGATCCTCTTCTACTTCGGGACCGGCACGGTGAAGGGCTTCGCGCTCACGCTCGGCCTCGGCGTCGGGGTGTCCTTCTTCACGGCGGTGATCGTCACGCAGATGCTCCTGCACGGCGCCATCGAGATCCCGGCGCTGCGCAAGCGCGGCCTCTACGGCGTCGAGGAGACCTCACTCGAGGTACGCCGGGCCACCCGACCGCGGCCGGTGGGGGCGTAAGTGCTCTTCCGGATCGTCGAGCGCAAGTGGTGGTACTTCCTCGCGTCGGGGATCCTCATCGTCCCGGGCGTCATCTTCCTGCTCCTCGGCGGCCTGAAGCCCGGCATCGAGTTCCTCGGCGGGACGCTGCTCGACGTGCGCTTCACGACGGTCCCGACGACGACGGCGGTGCACGAGGTCATGTCGTCGATCGGCCACGACGAAGCGGTCGTTCAGGGCGCCGAGGGCGACCGGATCCTCATCCGGACCCGCGACATGAAGCCGGACGAGATCGCGAAGGCGCAGCGCGCGCTCGAGGCGAGGTTCCCGGGGCAGCTGCGCGAGGCGCCGGCCTCCTCCGCGGTGAGCCCGTCGTTCAGCGGCGAGCTCGTCGGGAACGCGGTGCGGTCGATCGTGTTCGCGTCGATCCTCATCGTGCTGCTCATCGCCTTCGCGTTCCGGCAGTTCGGGTGGGCGGCGTTCCGCTACGGCATCGCCGCGATCGTCGCGCTGCTCCACGACGCGTTCCTCGTGCTCGGCCTATTCGCGATCCTCGGGTACTTCCTCAACGTCGAGGTCGACACGCTCTTCGTGACGGCGGTGCTCACGATCATCGGCTTCTCGGTGCACGACACGATCGTCGTCTTCGACCGGATCCGCGAGAACCTGAAGCTCAACCCGGGCGAGGCCCTCAACCCGGTCATCAACTTCTCCGTCATGCAGACGCTCGTGCGGTCGATCATCACGTCCTTCACGGTGCTCCTGACGCTGCTCGCGCTGTTCCTCTTCGGCGGGTACTCCATCCGCAACTTCGCGCTCGCGCTGCTCGTCGGGATCGTCTCCGGGACCTACTCGTCGATCTTCAACGCGGCGCAGGTCGTGTCTCTGTGGCAGGAGATCGAGGACCGGCTGCGCGGCCGCCCGAGGGCCGCACCCGCCCCGGCCTAGGTACGAGGCGCCTGCGGCCAGAGGCGGCGCCGAAGGCGACCGCCGGGAAGAATAGGCGCCGATGCGCCGACGCGATCTCGTGCTCCTCGCCCTCGCGGTCGCGCTCGTCGTCCTCTGGGCGCCGGTCCTCTCTCCGGGCGGCAAAGCCGCGCTGGTGCTCCTCGACATCTACTCGCAGGGCCTCGTCGGCACGAACGTCGCCGCGCTCATCACGCCGGAGCCGCGGCACGCTCTGACGCGGGAGCGCTTCGGCGGGACCGAGATGCGCGTCGACTGGTGGCGGCCGGGCTGGGGCGACCGCCATCCGGCGATCATGCTCGTGAACGGCGCGACGCCGCTCGGGAACGAGAACAGCGCGACGCAGGGGTTCGGCGTGACGCTCGCCCGCGCCGGGTACCTCGTCATGCTCCCGGAGTTCCCGTTCTCGAAGGAGGGCCGCCTCGACCCGGACGCGCCCCGCGTCGTGGACGCGGCGTTCGCGCACCTGCGCGGCCTCCCCGAGACGGCCGGCCGTCCGGCGGGCGCGTTCGGTGCGTCGACCGGCGCGGGGCTGATGCTCAGCGCGGCCGGGACGTACCCCGCGCTGCGGATGGCGGACCACCTCACCGTGCTCGGCGGCTACTTCGACCTCCACACGTACGTCGCCGCGGTCGCGGCGCGGTCGCTGTCGGATGGATCGCCGTGGCAGCCGAGCGACGAGGCGAAGGAGCGCATCCCGCCGGCGGTCGAGGCCGCGATGACCGAGGAGGCGGACCGCGCGAAGGTGCGGCAGGTGTTCGCCGTCACGACCTACGCGAGCGCGCTCGACGCCCTCGCGCATCTCTCCCCGAAAGGCCGCGAGGTGCTCGATCGCCTGTCGCCGTCGACCGCGTGGTCCGCGGTCGCGCCGCCGGTCTTCTGGATCCACGACCCGAACGACAGCTACGAGCCGCTCGCCGAGGCCTACGCCGCGCAGGCCGCGCCGCGCCCCGGTCGGTTCGTCCTCGTCGTGCCGCGTCTCGTCCAGCACGCGGAGGCGGGGAACGTGCAGGGCCAGGACGCGCTGTTCGTGGCGCGCGAGCTCGCGGCCCTCCTCGCCTTCACGCTCGAGGTGCTGCGCGTCGCGGGGTAGGCCTTGCGCTCACCAACGGTGGAAGGCGGGGTGGCCCTCCTTCACCGAGACGAAGGTGCCGCGCGCGGTCGCGCACTCGCGGTCGCCGGCGATCATGCGGCCCTCCACGACGACGCGGTCGTCCTGAACGTCCACGGCCCGCGCGATGACGGTGATGTCCCCCGCGGTCGGGATCGGACGGCGGAAGCGCACGCTGTACCCGGACGTCACGGTCGTGGGCGCGCTCGTCGCGCCGCTGCGCTGCATGAGCGCATGCACGCCGGCCCAGTTGAGGTGGCAGTCGAAGAGCGTCCCGGCGATGCCGCCGTTCAGGTAGCCGGGGAAGGCCTCGTGCTCCGGCCGCGCGCGGAACGTCATGACGACGTCGTCGCCCCGCGGGAAGCTCCGGATGCGCAGGCCGGTCGCGTTCGCGGGACCGCAGCCGAAGCACGTGCTCCTCGGCGCGTGGCGCTCCTGGAGGCTCTGCTCGCTCTCGGCCACGCTCGGAGGGTAGAGGAGGGACGGACAAGCCCATGCCGGATACTTGAAGGTCACATGCCCCTCGTAGCCCAGCGCCGCTGGGTGCTACCCGTCGTGGCCCTGGGGGACCTTCCCGAGGGCATCCCCGGCCTGGTCGCCCGCATCATGCGCGCGCGGGGGATCGCCTCAGCGGACATGCAGGCGTTCCTCGACGCTCGCCCGACCGAGGTCGGACCGCCGATGCGCGACCAGGAGCTGGCGGTCGACCGGATCCGTCGTGCGCTCGCGGCTCGCGAGCGCATCGTCGTCTATGGGGACTACGACGTGGACGGCGTCGCCGGTACCGCGCTCCTCGTCCGCGCGTTCCGCCGGCTCGGCTTCACCGTCGGCGCGTACATCCCGGACCGCTACGAGGAAGGCTACGGCATCAACGCCGCGGCGCTCCGGAAGATCGCGGCCGACGGGGTCTCGGTCGTCATCTCGGTCGACTGCGGCATCACCGCCGTCGCGGAGGCCGACCTCGCCCGGGAGCTCGGCGTCGACCTCATCGTGACGGACCACCATCACCCGCCGCCGGTGCTCCCGCGCGCGTTCGCGGTGGTGAACCCGCGGCGACCGGGCGACGCATCGCTCGACAAAGAGCTGTCGGGGGCGGGGGTCGGGTACGCGATCGCCCGTGAACTCCTCGGGCCGGCGTTCGCCGAGCACGAGAGCGAGCTGCTGCAGCTCACGGCGGTGGCGACGGTCGCGGACGTCGTCCCGCTGCGCGCCGGCAACCGGCACCTCGTGCGCCGTGGGCTCGAGGCGCTGAACGCGTCGCCGCTCGTCGGCCTGCGCACGCTCGCGGAGCGGAGCGGGCTGAAGGCCGGGAAGATCACGGCGTCCGAGATCGGCTGGGTGATCGGCCCGCGGCTGAACGCTGCGGGTCGCATCGCCGACGCGACCGACGCGCTGGACCTGCTCCTCACCGAGGATCCGGCCGAGGCGAAAGCGCTCGCCGATCGCCTGGAGGAGCGCAACGCGGTCCGCCAGCGGCTGACGCAGGACATCGTCCGTCAGGCGCGCGAGCGCGCGCTCGAGCGACCCGACGCGTGGGCGACGGTCGTCGCGGATCCCGAGTGGGTCGCGGGCGTCGTCGGCCTCGCCGCGTCGCGGCTCGTCGAGGACCACGGCCGCCCCGCCGTCGTCATCGCCATCGACGGTGACGAGGGGAAGGGCAGCTGCCGCTCGATCGGCGGCGTGCACATCGCCGAGGCCCTGGCGCAATGCGGGGACCTGCTCACGAAGCACGGGGGCCACGCGATGGCCGCGGGGTTCTCGGTCCCCGTCGCGAACATCGACGCGTTCCGCGAACGCCTCGACGCGGTCGTGCGCGCGCGGCTCGGCGGCGTGCGGCCGGTCCCGACGGTCGTGGTCGACGCCGAGATCGAGCCCGACGCGCTCACGCCACGGCTGGCGCTCGAGCTCGCGCTCCTCGAGCCGTGTGGGTCCGCGAATCCCCGGCCGCGCATGCTCGTGCGCGACGTGAAGGTCTTCGGCGTGCGGCAGGTCGGCGCGGACGCCGATCACCTGCGGTGCAAGGTGACGGTGGGACGGTTCACGTTCGACGCGATGGCGTTCCGCCGCGGCGACCACGCGGAGGACCTCACGGTCGATGGGCACGTCGACGCGGTCGTGACGGTCGGCATCGGCCTGCGCGGCTTCGTCGAGCTCGAGATCCAGGACATGGGGCCCGTCGGCACCGCGGACGCGATGTCGCGCGTGGGCGTCGCGGCGGTGGCGTGATGCTCACGCGGATCGCCGGCGTCACCGATCGTCTCCGGCCGCAGCGGCGCGGGCCCGCCGACGCTGAGGCCATCGTCACGGAGATGGAGCGCCACTACTCGTCCGCCGACGTCGACCTCGTGCGGCGGGCGTACGACTACGCGGCCGTCGCGCACGAGGGGCAGAAGCGCGCGGCGGGCGGCCCGTTCATCGAGCACCCCGCCGCGGTCGCGCTGTCGGTGGCGCAGCTCGGCATGGACCCGCAGAGCATCGCGGCCGCGCTCCTCCACGACGTCCCGGAGGACACCGCGCGGACGAACGACGACCTCCGGCGCGAGTTCGGCGAGGAGATCGCGCGGCTCGTCGAAGGCCTCACGAAGCTGTCGAGGGTCGGCGGCCAGAACGCCGCGGGCATCACGCTCGAGCAGCGGCAGGCGGAGGACCTGCGGAAGATGTTCCTCGCGATGGCGACGGACCTGCGCGTCGTCGTCATCAAGCTCTGCGACCGCCTGCACAACATGCGGACGCTCGCGCCGCTGCCGCCGGAGAAGCAGCTGCGCATCGCGAAGCAGACGATGGAGATCTACGCCCCGCTTGCCCACCGCCTCGGCATCTGGCAGATCAAGTCGGAGCTCGAGGACCTCGCGTTCAAGTTCCTCGAGCCGCAGCACTACCACGACCTGACCGACCAGCTCGCGCAGCGCCGTCAGGTGCGCGAGGGCTCGGTCGACCAGGCCGTGAGGACGCTCTCGCGTGAGCTCGGCAAGGCGGGGATCCGACACGAGATCAGCGGCCGCGCCAAGCACCTCTGGTCGATCGCCCAGAAGATGCGCCGCAAAGGCGTGACGATCAACGAGGTCTACGACCTCCTCGCGGTGCGCGTGATCGTTGACGACGTGCCCGCGTGCTACGGCGCGCTCGGCGTCGTCCACACCCTCTGGCCGCCGATCCCGGGCCAGTTCGACGACTACATCGCGGTCCCGAAGCCGAACCTCTACCAGTCGCTCCACACCGCGGTCATGGGACCCGACGGGCAGCCGCTCGAGATCCAGGTGCGCACGCAGGAGATGCACCAGCTCGCGGAGTACGGCATCGCGGCGCACTGGCGGTACAAGGAGGGCCGGAAGGGGAAGGCCGACCCGAAGTACGAGTCGAAGCTCGCCTGGATCCGCCAGCTCATGGAGTGGCAGCACGACGTCTCGGACGCGACGGAGTTCGTCGAGTCGCTCAAGGTCGACGTCTTCCACGACCAGGTCTTCGTCTTCACGCCGAAGGGTGAGGTGAAGGAGCTCCCGGCGGGCTCGACGCCGATCGACTTCGCGTACCGCATCCACAGCGACGTCGGCCACCGCTGCATCGGTGCGAAGGTGAACGGTCGCATCGTCCCGCTCGACCACAAGCTGCACTCCGGCGACATCGTCGAGATCATCACGAGCAAGGCGGCGCGCGGGCCTTCGCGCGACTGGCTGAACGTCGTCGTCACGCCGGGCGCGCGAGAGAAGATCCGCCAGTGGTTCAAGCGGCAGCAGCGCGAGGAGAACGTCGCGCATGGGAAGGAGCTCCTCGACCGGGAGCTGAAGCGCATCGCGCAGCGGTCCCTCGCCGACATCCCCGCCGCGGATCTCGAGAAGGCGACCGAGCAGCTGAACATGCACGACCTCGACACGCTGTACGCGTCGATCGGCTACGGCGAGCTCTCGCCGACGACCGTGGTCACGAAGCTCGGGATCCTCGACGACACCGAGCTCGCCATCCCGCCGCAGCCCGCACCGGCGCCGCCGCCGACGTCCCGGACCGGCGGCGTGCGCGTGAAGGGGACGGGGGATCTGCTCGTGCGCTTCGGCGTGTGCTGCGACCCGGTGCCGGGGGATCCGATCGTCGGATACATCACGCGCGGCCGGGGAGTGACGGTGCACCGCGCCGACTGCACGAACGTACGGAACATGATGGAGCGCGAGCGCATCGTCGAGGTCGAGTGGGAGCGCGAGGGTCCGCGGACGTACCCGGTCGCGGTGCGCGTCGTCGCGTGGGACCGCACGGGGCTCGTGCGCGACATCGCGTCAGTGATCAGCGAGGATCAGGTGCCGCTCGTCAGCCTCAGCGCGACGACGAGCCCCGACAAGACCGCGACGGTGAGCGCCGTCATGCAGGTGACGAGCGTCGAGCAGCTCTCGCGGGTGCTCGCGCGCCTCGAGGGCGTGCGCGACGTGTTCAGCGTCAGCCGGGACGGGCGGTAGGCCGCGAGCGACGACGAGGCCGCGCTCTACCAGGGGATCGTCGAGGACGCGGCGGCCGTCACCGGCGCGCGCTATGTGAACCTCTCGTGGCTCGAGCCCGACGGGTGGATCCGCGGGTCCGCCTGGACCTTCAGCGACCGCACGCTCCTCGAACGCGCGACGACCGCGGCGCGGTACGTCGTGCCCGGGTTCGATCCCATGGCCGTCCGGTTCAGGAGCGACGTGAACGCCGCCGTGCGCCGCGTCCTCGTCGACGGCCGCCCCCACTTCGCGCCGTTCACGGAGCACGTCGAGGGCACCGTCCACCCGCTCATCGCGGGCCTCGCGCAGAGCGTCCTCGGCCTGCGGTGGACGCACTCGGTGCCGCTGCTCGTCGCCGGCACCGTCGCCGGCGCGCTCGCGTTCCATTGGCCGGACCGTCCACATCCGCGGTCGCTCGCGGTGGCCGAGGCGCTCTCCGCGCAGGTCGCGCTGACGCTCGAGAACGTCCGCCTCTCGGAGGCTCTCCGCGCTCGCGCGGTCGACATCGAGCGCTCACGGGAGCGGATCGCGAACGCGGCAGAGAGCGCGCGCCGCGAGATCGCCGAGACGCTCGACCGGATCGGCTCGCGGATCCTCGTGGCGACACAGCGTCTCCTCGGGTGCGGAGGGCTCGCCGCGTCATCGCCCGGCTACGCGGCGGCGGAGATCGCGCGCGTCGCCGACGAGCTCGACCGCCTGCGCGACGATGACGTCCGCGCGGTGAGCCACCGGCTCCACCCGTCGCTCATCCGCGTCGGCCTCATGCCGGCGCTCGAGATGCTGGCGGACTCCTTCGCCGGCCTCGACGTGAAAGTGACGGCGTCGCCGGGGGTGTCCGCGCTCGACGACATCGCGCGCAACGCGATCCCCGCCGGCGTGCAGCTCGCGGTGTACCGGTCCGTCGAGGAGGCGATCGCCGGCATCGCCGCGAGCCCGGGAGCGGCGGGCGCGCGGATCGACGTCGCGCTCGACGGCGGCGCGCTCCGGACCGAGATCGTCGACGATGACCGTGCGCTGGAGGCGCTGCCTGTCCCGACGCTGCGCGCGATCCGCGACCGGATCGAGCGCGTCGACGGCGCGGTCGAGACCGGCGGCCAGGGCGGGGCGCTCCTCGCCGCGGTCGTGCCGCTGCCCGCGGCGCCGCGCCGGGCCGCGGCCGGTGGCCCGGCGTCCGCGCTGTTCCAGCACATCACGGAGAACGCGGTCGGCGTGACCGGCGCGCGCATGGTCAGCCTTTCGTGGTACGACGCCGCCGCCGGGCGCACGAGCTCGGCGCGGTCGCGCCGTCCGGCGCGCTTACGCGGATGGTCGAGGCCGCCCGCAGGGTCGTGCCGAGCTTCGACCCGGCCCGGATCCGCATCCCCGTGGACGTGAATCCCGCGATCCGCACCGTCCTCGTCGACGGCCGTCCGCTGCTCGCGCCGACCGTCGAGCACGCCGCGGGCACGATCCTGCCGCCCGTGCTGCGCGCCGCGACGGCGCTGTTCGGGTTCCACTGGACGTACTCCGTCCCGCTCCGGGTGGATGGCGAGATCGCCGGCGCGCTCGCCTTCCACTTCGCCGAACGCCCCGCGCCGGCGGTCGTCACCGTCGCCGACGCCTTCGCGTCCCAGGCCGCGCTGACGCTCGCGAACCAGCGGCTCTCGGCGGCGCTGCGGGAGCGCGCCGTCGAGCTCGCGGGGTCGCGCGAGCGCATCGCCGCCGCGGAGGAGCGCGTGCGCCGCGACATCGCCGAGCTGCTGCACGGCCGCGTGCAGTCCCGGCTGCTCGTCGTCGCGCACCGCCTCCTCGAGGCAGGCGCAGCCCTCGCGGCTCACCCGACCGGCGCGGCCGTCGTGCTCGACGCCCTCGCGCGCGAGCTCGATCGCATCCGTGAGGTCGATCTGCGCGAGGCCATCACCCAGCTGCACCCGGCGGTCGTTGACGTCGGGCTCATGGCCGCGCTGCGCAATCTCGCCGAGGAGCTCGGTCCCCGGCTCGACGTCACGGTGACCGCGGAGCGGGACGTCGAAGCGCTCGACGATCCGGCGCGCAACCGGATCCCGGAGGCGGTGCGCCTCGGGATCTACCGCGGCGTGGAGGAGGCGCTCGCGAACGTCGCCCGCCACGCGGGGACGAACGCCGCGGCGGTCCACGTCGACCTCGTCGATGGGCGCCTACGCACGACCGTCTCCGACAACGGCCGCGGGTACGACGCGACGACGGCGCGGGCAGGGGTGGGCCTGCGGAGCATGCGCGACCGCGTCGAGCGCCTGGGCGGCACGCTCGTCATCGACGGCGCGCCGGGTCGCGGGACCGCGGTGCGGCTGACGCTACCCCTCGAGCGGGGCGGCTAGCGGCGCGGCGTCCTTCGTCTCGGCGAGGTACAGCAGGACGGCCTTCACGCGCGGATGCACCGGGTCGCGCTCGCGGTCGACGCCGAGCTCATGATATGTGAGGACGAGCTGATTCTCGACCGTCTTCACCGCGATCGCGAGGCGCGATGCGATGGCCTCGTTCGTCCAGCCCTCCGCGACGAGCTCGAGGATGCTGCGCTGCCGCTCCGTGAGACCGGAGATGCGCCCGCGCTCGCGGGCCTGCCGGCCGGCGACGAGCGCGGGGTCCAGCGTGACGAGACCACGCGACGCGCCATCGATCGCACGCCGCAGGACGGTGGTGTCGCGCACCGACCGCTTCAAGAGGTACGACCATCCCGAGACCTGGGCCCGGGGGATCGATCCGAGCAGCCGCGGCGCGCGCACGTTCGAGAGGAGCACGATGCCAAGGCTCGGGAGCTTCTCGCGCAGCAGCAGCCCGAGCTGCACGCCGTTCACGGACCCGCCCAGCTCGATGTCGAGGAGCGCGATGTCCGGTCGCAGCGCGGGCAGCTCGCGCAGCGCGGCATCCGCCGCGGCGTACGTGCCGATCACGTCAAGGTCCGGGTCCATGCGCAGCACCGTGGCCAGCAGGTCGAGGTAGAGGCTCTCGTCCTCGACGATGGCGAGCCGGAGCCGCTGTGTCATGACGCGAGCATGACCGCTCCGCGGCGGCCCGCAAAGAGGTCGCGCGAGATCGCAACCCGCCCGGGGGATGTCCCCCGCGTCCGCGCGGGGGTCACCACTCTTGTGATCCGCGCGCGCTCGGGCACGCTGTGCTCGTCTGCGGGAGGGAAGGAAATGGCAGTGATGAGCCGGCATGACGATCGGAACGGGACTCAGGTGCCATCGCGGGGAGCGCTCCCCGCGGTCACCACGCGCGTCGAGGTCCACGCGGGTCCGTTCACCACGTTGCGCGCGGTCATGGCGTTCATCGAGCGGCTCTCGAGCGTGCCGGGAGTGCGCGACGTGCGGCTCGATCGGTGGGTCGCGGGACGGGCGGTGCTCGTGCTCCGCCATCACGACCGCGTGCCGCTCATCTCGTCCCTGCGCGTGCTGGACGACGAAGGAACGCTCGACATCTCCGTCCGGCAGCCGCATGGGATCCAGATCGAGGTGCGCCCGCGCGGCTGACCGGCCACCGCTAACGTTCGGAGAGTGACCGAGGCGGCCTGGCGACGCCGCTACCGCGCGCCACGCTCGTCGTTCCCCATGTGGGCGCGCGAGCGGCCCGACCGCCTCGTGTACCTCTCGAACCAGGTCGGACGCTTCGAGATCTTCGCCTGGGAGCGTGTGACGAACTATGAGGGGGCTCCGCCCCCTCATAGTTCCGGCCTGGGGCCTAACGCGGCCCCTCAGACTCCCCGGGATGTGCACCGCCAGGTGACCGATCGCCCGGAAGGGACGGGCTACCGCGTGAGCGCACGCCTCGACCCCTCGGGCGAGCGGATCTGGTGGTGGAACGACCGCAAGGGCGACGAGTTCGGGACCTGGATGGTCGAGCGCTTCGACGGCGCCGAGCGCCGGGACGCGGCGCCGCTCGCGCCCTCGTATTCCACCGGGCTCGCGCTCGGTCGGACGTTCGCGGCGATCGGACGTTCCACGGGCGAGGAGGGCTCGACGGTCTACGTCGTCCCGCGGAACGACCGACCGCTGCGGATCTATGCGCATCGCGAGTCCGCGAGCCTGAGCCATCTGTCCGCGGACGAGCAGGTCGTGCTGGTGTCGCACGCCGAGCACGGCGACAGCCGCAACCGGGCGCTGCGCGCGATCGACCTCGCGGGCAACGCGGTCGCCGATCTCTGGGACGGTCCCGGCCGCGGGCTCCAGCCGGGCCGCTGGTCGCCGCTGCCGGGCGACCGCCGCGCGATCGTCCATCACGAGCGGACCGGATCGCGACGACCGATGGTGTGGGACACCGCGACCGGCGCGACGACGGAGATCCACGTCGACCTCCCGGGCGAGCTGTCCGGCGACTGGTATCCCGACGGCGGAACGCTC
>Ga0233425_10007275_pt1 | contig 15669 bp, 12 predicted proteins | sample Watercolumn_Towu_2_FD_181712 | JGI IMG/M metagenome (GOLD analysis project Ga0233425, IMG submission 181712) | Freshwater microbial communities from Lake Towuti, South Sulawesi, Indonesia - Watercolumn_Towuti2014_140_MG | ecosystem: Environmental > Aquatic > Freshwater > Lake | place...
AGTTTCGATCCACGCTCCCGTGAAGGGAGCGACTCACCTTCAAAGATCACGTCCTCACCGACTATGCGTTTCGATCCACGCTCCCGTGAAGGGAGCGACGCCGACATCCTTGTCGTCGCCAGTTCGCTTGGCGCGTTTCGATCCACGCTCCCGTGAAGGGAGCGACTGGCGCCCGACATCACCTTCGACATCGTATCGATGTTTCGATCCACGCTCCCGTGAAGGGAGCGACCAAGATCGCGCAGAGAGGCCGAGATGTCTTCGGAGGTTTCGATCCACGCTCCCGTGAAGGGAGCGACTATTCCCAATGGAGGCTCGCACGCTGCAAGAAAGTTTCGATCCACGCTCCCGTGAAGGGAGCGACGACGCCGGCGGCCTTCGCCGCGCCGGCGCTGCGATTGTTTCGATCCACGCTCCCGTGAAGGGAGCGACGCGGAAACGTCCGGCTCAAATACTTCGGCGCGAAAGTTTCGATCCACGCTCCCGTGAAGGGAGCGACCCCCTCCAAATAGGAGCGGGCGGCTTCTTGGTCGCGGTTTCGATCCACGCTCCCGTGAAGGGAGCGACAGGTGCAGGAAGTCGCGCCCGCGGCTTTTATTGTAGTTTCGATCCACGCTCCCGTGAAGGGAGCGACCCGGATAGCTCGAGATATGCCGCAAGTCTCATGGCGATAGTTTCGATCCACGCTCCCGTGAAGGGAGCGACAGCCGCCGGCGGCCCCGTCCTTGATCTTGTCGAAGTTTCGATCCACGCTCCCGTGAAGGGAGCGACGCGGACGAGATCAGCGCGTCCATTGCGTCGCGCGGTTTCGATCCACGCTCCCGTGAAGGGAGCGACTTCGACTCATGACCGAGGATACAGGCCCCCCAATGAGTTTCGATCCACGCTCCCGTGAAGGGAGCGACCGACCCGCGTCAGCGTGGCGAGCGCCGCGTTGTCGTTTCGATCCACGCTCCCGTGAAGGGAGCGACCAACGGCCGGCCTTCATGCCGGCCCCGACGCCAAAGTTTCGATCCACGCTCCCGTGAAGGGAGCGACCCCCATGTCGACGCTTGTTCCAGCGATCTCCATCGCGTTTCGATCCACGCTCCCGTGAAGGGAGCGACGTCCTCGGCGACGGCGGAGTCGCCGATCAGGATCATGTTTCGATCCACGCTCCCGTGAAGGGAGCGACGCCGCCGGCAAGACGTCCATCCGGTTCAAATACTGGTTTCGATCCACGCTCCCGTGAAGGGAGCGACGTCACGGACGACGAGGTAACGCTGACCTTCCCTCGTTTCGATCCACGCTCCCGTGAAGGGAGCGACTTTTCTGCGGGCGCCTAGAACTCAATCTCAATTTTCAGAGTTTCGATCCACGCTCCCGTGAAGGGAGCGACGCCGGGAAGCCGATATCGGTCATTTCGGCGACATGGTTTCGATCCACGCTCCCGTGAAGGGAGCGACACCTTGAGAGCGGCTTCTGCCGTGAGAATTGCGCAGTTTCGATCCACGCTCCCGTGAAGGGAGCGACCAGCGGCATCTGCTATGGCGGGCCATGGTCGACGTTTCGATCCACGCTCCCGTGAAGGGAGCGACACGCGGCGCTCATTCTGCCGCCTCGCTGCGAAGGTTTCGATCCACGCTCCCGTGAAGGGAGCGACTCTATCTAGCTCCATGGGGACAGGGGGTGTGAAGGGGTTTCGATCCACGCTCCCGTGAAGGGAGCGACCTTGCAGATTGAATCCCTTGGCGCGCGAGAGGCGTTTCGATCCACGCTCCCGTGAAGGGAGCGACGCCTCGATGCATCCGTTTCTGACCTCGCGAACATAGTTTCGATCCACGCTCCCGTGAAGGGAGCGACGACGCGCCCGCGCATGGCCTGCATCCGCAACGAATGTTTCGATCCACGCTCCCGTGAAGGGAGCGACGGTCTCTTCATCCCGACGGAAATGACAATCGGTGTTTCGATCCACGCTCCCGTGAAGGGAGCGACTTGAGCTCGGCGCAGAGGCTCTCGGCCGCCGCGAAATGTTTCGATCCACGCTCCCGTGAAGGGAGCGACTGCGCTGCGCCTACGAGGCCGACGCCTATGAAGAAGTTTCGATCCACGCTCCCGTGAAGGGAGCGACCGCCGCAGCATCATCTTCGAAGGAGTCGACTATGAAAGTTTCGATCCACGCTCCCGTGAAGGGAGCGACTGCTCGGGGCCGCGCGGAAGCTCGATCGGAATATTGTTTCGATCCACGCTCCCGTGAAGGGAGCGACCGCCGGGACCTGCGGCACGCCGTTCTTGACGACCAGTTTCGATCCACGCTCCCGTGAAGGGAGCGACCAGTCGCCGATGCGAAAATCACGCGCAGGAAGCCGTTTCGATCCACGCTCCCGTGAAGGGAGCGACCTGCGCAAGGTCGTAATCCGCCGGCTCACCTTCGCTGTTTCGATCCACGCTCCCGTGAAGGGAGCGACCAATTTGTGGGCGAGCATGGCGACGCGATCGGCGGGTTTCGATCCACGCTCCCGTGAAGGGAGCGACTTTAAGGGGCCTTAAAGGGCGCTTCGTGCTGACGATGTTTCGATCCACGCTCCCGTGAAGGGAGCGACGACGGCGGCGGCGTCGATACGAGTTTCCGTTGCCGAGTTTCGATCCACGCTCCCGTGAAGGGAGCGACGCCCGTCGACGTCGCGCATCGCCGAAACCATGCAGTGTTTCGATCCACGCTCCCGTGAAGGGAGCGACAAGAGGCTTTCCCATAGCTCGTCCGCGTGACGCATGTTTCGATCCACGCTCCCGTGAAGGGAGCGACGGCGTTGAGTGCGGCGGCGCCGAGCGGGCTATCGCCGTTTCGATCCACGCTCCCGTGAAGGGAGCGACAAACTAAGCCCCTTGCACCAATAGTCATTTCTCAGTTTCGATCCACGCTCCCGTGAAGGGAGCGACTTCCGTTTTGCGATAGAGCAGCCTTCGTCATGGACGTGTTTCGATCCACGCTCCCGTGAAGGGAGCGACGCGGATTTCCTGCTCAAGCCAATCGGCGAGCGACGGTTTCGATCCACGCTCCCGTGAAGGGAGCGACGAATCGGCCAATTCGTCGTCGTCGACATTTTGATCGACGTTTCGATCCACGCTCCCGTGAAGGGAGCGACACCAGAGATCGACGCCGCGCTCCCACGCCAAGAAAGGTTTCGATCCACGCTCCCGTGAAGGGAGCGACAATGGCGCGGCGATATGAGTGCGCCGCCAAAGCTGTTTCGATCCACGCTCCCGTGAAGGGAGCGACACGGGGCGCGGTGTCCGGGTCGACCCGATGTGATGTTTCGATCCACGCTCCCGTGAAGGGAGCGACCGAGAGAGGAATCCTTCCTCTTCCGACACGATGTTTCGATCCACGCTCCCGTGAAGGGAGCGACGGCCTATCACTAACCAATTGTCGCAAATGCGGAAAGCGCGCGGTTGGCGCGAAATAGGCGCAAATTCGGCCGCGCCAATGACCGGCGCAACCATTCGAAGGGGAGATATCTTTGCTTTTCAATGTCTTGAGGCTTCCGCGAACCTCCCAGACTTTTTGGACGCGCTACTGGTTCGCGCAAATCGTCCCGCTTCCGAAAAGCGGTGATCTCGCAATGCGACTCACACAATGAGCGGCCCATTAAGATCGGCAGCCGGCTTGGTGCCTACGTGTTCGATCCGTCGCCGCCAATTGGCGCCGAGATAGTAGTAACGCAGACTGTCGCGCTTCACGTCAATGATTCCTTCGAGACGCGTCTTGAGCAACGTCCACTGCGCGGGATCAACCTCGATTTCGAAGACAGAATATTGCACGCGTTGGCCGAAATCCTGACAGGCCTTCGCAACGCGCCTCAAGCGTCTGGCGCCATTTCCCTCGATAGTATTCACATCATAGGTCACCAGCACGAGCATCGACGATTTCTCATTTCCAAAACCAAGGAGGATAAGCGTCGAGGTCGCCGCGAAGATGCCGCGCCAGCAATTGCGCTTGCAGATATGGCGCGAGCCCGAGCGGCGCGATTTCTTCGAGAAACGGATGCTTGCGCTCATCTCTCTTGCGTTCCTGCCAAGCGGCCAGCACAAGCTTACGGGCGTCGTCTGTCAGCGCAACGGCTCCATTGTCCTGCGTCAGAAAATCCTTCGCGCGCAGCTGTCGTCGATTGAAAAGCGTCAACGCCAGCCGATCTGCCAAGACGGGCCGCAACTCCTCCATCAGGTCGAGCGCGAGACTTGGACGGCCCGGACGGTCTCTGTGAAGGAAGCCGACGGCGGGATCGAGCCCGACACTCTCGGCCGCGCTCCGGCAATCGTGCGTCAAAAGCGTGTAGAGGAACGACAACACTGCATTGACGGGATCGAGCGGCGGTCGGCGCGATCGGGTGCGAAAGCGGATTTCGGGGTCGCTCGCCCGAATCAGATTGTCAAAAACGCCAAAATAGATATGAGCGGCCTCGCCTTCGGCGCCGCGCAGCAGATCGATTCCGTCGCTCGAAAAGCTCACGCGCTGCAGGATGGCGCCCAAACGAAGGACGGCGGCGTCGATCGCCGTCTTTCCGTTCGGCGCGATGTCGGCGCCATGATCGCGCAAGGCCCTTTGCAAGACAGCTCGCTGATTGGCGATCTTGCCGCTGACGATGCTCCTGACGATGTCGTCCGGCCGGTCAGATGCGCGATATTGTTCGCGCCGCAGCAGGACGTTGCCGCTCACCGGCCCTTCGATGCGCGCCTGAAACCGCCCGACGCGATCGAGCAGCGCGATGGTGACGCCAGCGCTCGCGCAGGCCTGCATCAGCGGCGGAGAAAGATAAATGGCGCCGAAAGTCACCACCGAAGCCAGCATATGCAAGGGGACGCGGGCGCGCTCCGCGTCTTCGACGGTCACGACGAGATTTTCCCCGTCTTTGCGCAGGCTCGCGCCCTCGGTTGTGACATAGACCGTGTTCAAGAGTTTTTTCACGGAGGCGCCTCTCCCGAGGCGGCTTCGGAGGCGGCATCGAGCGCCGCGCGAATCTCGCTTTCGCGCCAAGCCCTCGCGGAGCGCGCGCCGGCGCGCGGCCGGCAGAGGTCGAGCATTGAGCAGGCCCGGCATTTGCTGGCGCGATATTCGGCGGGCGGCGTGCGTCCAGTCGCGAAAATTTCTCGTAGGGAAGCCGCGGTCGTTTCGGTCAAATGGCGGAGTTCGCCGTCGAAAGGGACGACGACGCGCCGGCGTGTTTCGGCGTAGAACAGCGCGCCTTCCGGCACCGTTTTCCCCGTCATCTCTTCGAGGCAGAGACCCTGGGCGCAGAGCTGGACTTCGTCGGCGCGATGAAGCTTCGCCTTGCCGCGCTTGAATTCGACCGGAAAGGGCGTCTCCCCGTCAGCGTCGGGATGAAATTCGACGAGATCGGCGACGCCGGTGAGATTGAGGCGGCGCGAGGCCAACGGCATCGCCGAAACGCGCCGCACGCCGCGCGAATAGCGCTGGCCCGGCGCGTCCGTGGCGAGGTGAACGACGCGCCCCTCGGCGGTGAAACGGTTTTCCGCCCACAGCCGTTCGATGTGAATCAGCGCGGCTTGACGCAGGCAATAGACCGCGTGCTGAAGCGCGGAGAGGGGAACGGGATCGCCGAGACCGTCGCCGTCCATTCCCAACTCCCCCTGTCGGCTACAGTAATTCGCGGATGGTCACCCCGTCGGGGAGGCCATCGCGATTGATCGTCACGCGATAGTCGGAGAAACGCCGCGCGGGCGGATAATTGTCGAGGCGCTTGTCGCCGAGTTTATAGACTTCGCCATCGTACGCGCGCTCGATCACGACGCGCTCGAAAAGCTCATGCGCCGGCGCCTTTCCAAGAGCGCAGGAATGCTCGAAGGCGACAAGCTTACGGGCGGCCATTTCGCCTCGGGCGGCCGAGCGATCGTGCTCAAACATGTTTTTTAGCGCATCCCACAGAAATGCGAGATCCTCGGCGGAAAAGCCCGTCTTTTCGGCGAGCTTCGCCGAAACGAAACCGTGAGCGCGATAGAGCCCATATGGAACGATATGCTTGCGGCCCATGGTGCGGTTTTCGCTACGCTCGTCTTCGCCGGAGGCTTCCTCGTTTTTCTTTTTCTCCGCTTCGTTGGTCGCCGCCATACGGGTGATGGAGATTTCGAGCGGCACGATCGATTCCGCTGAACGCGCGAAGGAGAGCTGTACGGGACCGCGCACCTGTCCGCAATTTATGCCCGTGCTCATGACGGCGCCGAAGGTGCGAACATCGAAGAAATTGTCGCACATGAATTGGCGCAGACGGGTCATTTCCTCATCGCTTTGCGGACTGAGTTTCTTGTCCGTCGCCGCCTTTTTATCGTTGGGCCGCTCTGCTAGATAAGCCTTACGATGCTGCTCGTTGAGGATCGCGCCTTCCTGTACGTAAATGGCGTAGCGCTGATCTCCGCCCTTGGCAATCTCTGAGTAATTGCGGATTTTGCGCTTAAGGCAAACGTCTGTAACAAGCCCCTGATTGGTTTCCGGATCGAGACGCGGCAGATTTCCCGCATCGGGATCGCCGTTTGGATTGCCGTTCGCGACATCGAATAGAAAGACGAAATCATAGCGGTTGGAAAGCGCGGTCATCTCAATTTACTCCTGGTTCGCAGATGCGGTCTCGCTGGTTTCCGCGCTCTTCCGCCGATTCATTTGGTGGAAATATCCGAGAGCGAACATGCCCTGGCGTCGCAGATTAAGCGTCGCCGGGAACTCCGCAGGCAACTTGTTCATGACTTCGGAAAGCTGTCCGGCGAAATAACCCGCAAGTCCCTTGGATTTTCCCTCCGCCTTGCCTTGGTGATGCACGTTTAGACGCAGCAAGAGGGGGAACACTGTCCTGGGAGTAGCCGATGCGGCGCCGTAATAGCGGTCCTTGATGCTCGCATTCACGCTTCCTTGGGCCAGAGTTTGAGTTTTTTCGAGAACTGCGAACAACCGGCCCAGCAGATAGCCGGAATCCTCGTTTTCTGGATTGAGCGACACGGGAGCCTCCTTGTCCGAGAGATGAAAATTTCGAATGAGCGTGGCCTTCAACATCGCGACGCGCAGTGCGTTGACGTCATGGTCGGCGCGCAGCCGCATGAGCAAGGTCGAAAGCAACGTCCGCGGATAGGGCGCGCCGGTGAGAATGGCGCGCAGCCATTCTCCCGCGAGATTGGGCAGGATGTTTTCCGATTTGCGTTGCGAGGCGGTTTCGATGAGCAGCCGCCACATCGACGGCGCGCCTTCTTTCGGGGGCGGATCAATGCGCATCCGCTGGACATGTTCGAGATAGCGGGCCTCGATCTCGCCGAAATCATCCTCGATATAGAACCGCACGGAGAGCCGCGCCGCGTTGGGCGAGAGACCGAGCACATAAAAGCGCACGCCTTGCACCAGATGGGGTTTCAGTTCGGCGATCGGCTTGCCCTGGCGGACGGCGTCGAGGATAACGCCGACTTTTTTTGCGCCTCTCTTTTCTTCCTCCTTCTCATTCACCCCCATAAGAAACGCGAATTCGTCCTCCGCCTCCTCGGCCGCCGCCGCATCCGAGGCGTCGGCCCAGAACACAGTGGAGGCGTCGCCGATCTGGACGCGATGGCCGCTGTCTCTTTCCAGAAAATGGTTGAGCGCGGTCGTATAGGCGAAGGCGGCGGCTTCCGAGACGGGCGCGTTATCGCCCTGTTCGTGGCCGTAGGAAGTAAAGGCGTCGATGTTGAAGGAGACGATCGAGGCGCCCGACGACTGCGCGCCCCATACGCCCTTGATGGCGGGATGCAGTCGCGCGACCGGCCCGTGCTCACCCGTGACGAGACAGGCGGCCTGCGCCTTCTCGCCCTCGGAACACAGCCGCGCCCAAAGCGCGCGTGCGACGGGACGATCGTGAATTCTGATGTGTTTCAGTCGCTCGCTTTCCAGCGAAAAGACGATGTTCTGGTCCTTTATTTGCTCTTTGATGTCATGCGGCCAATCGTTGTCCGCAAAATCTCCGGGACGCCACGATTCCAGAAATCGAAGAAGCGCTCTCAGGCCCTCGTCATCGCAATCGCGCAACAGCTCCCTATGCCTTGCGACAAAGGCGACGTGTTCCTCCCCCGTCCGCTTGCCCTCTCCGGCGGAGACGCCGAGCACATAGGACGACTTGTCCCACAAAAAGTTGGGCGCGACGCCAGAGGTTCGCTTCGATGGCTGTGGAGCCTGGATCGGAAGCGGCGTCTTCTTCTTTCCTTCTCCTTCGCGCAGATCAATGGGTGGACCCGCGGTCGTTCCATCTTCATTGAGCGAGATGAGAAAGCCAATCTTCGCCACCGAATAACCGAAGGCCGGCGCCTCTCCGCGCGCCGCCAACCGATCATAGGCGCGGACCAATGACGCCAGCGCGCTCATCGGCGTATCTCCGGGGAGTCGGGCGCGGGAACGCGCATCACGCCGTTTTCGAGCCGGGCGCGGAAAAACAACGAGGAGCGATCGCCCGCGTGATCGATGTCCCAGAGCATGAAGCCGAGGTCGCGCGGCGGATCGTCAATGGCCGGAGGGATCGGTTCGTCCGGTTCGATCAGACGGAAATGCGCCGGAAATTCGCGCACGCCCAGGCAGGGTTGATGAAAGCATTGCCCTCTGCGGGCGCGGCGGTTGAAAATGTCGAGATGCTTGCCGCTATTGTCTTCGGCGCCTGCATGGATGGTGAGGTTGAAATGCGCCTCGATCGCATATTCCACCGAAGCGAGCACGGTCGCGGCGCGCTGCTGGCGATCCTCGTCGACGATCAACGCCAGATCGGTAAGTTCGCCGGAATTCATCGCCTTCCTTATCGAAGCGACGGGCGCCTTGTGGCCGACCTCGTTGCGACGGATCGACTGGAAACGGATCGGCTTCAGCACATGGATGGCGTCGACGACCCAGCGGATCGCCGGCTTCCAGTGGATCGCCTCCAGAATCCCACGCGCGGCCGAAGGCGTCATGACGTCATAGGAGACGCGCTCGACCTTCATCTCTGGCCGCGTAAAGCAGGCGTAGTCGCCGGAGACCTTTAGACGGATACCGTATGACAAATTAGCGGCCCTCTTAAACAGTGGAAGCTCGTCCTGCACTCTTGCGTCTGGGAAATTTGTTGTATCCAACAGCGGGATCGTTTGATCTATGCGCGAGGATGAGTTCTGTTTCCTTACGGCGAACTTCGGCATCGGAAGCCGTTTGCGATTCCCACAATATTTCACGCGTTACGGTGATTGTTCTTCGCAGCGATCGAGACGGAAAATCGGCTGCGATCAGTTTCGGATCAGGACTGCCGAAGTAGCTGATCGTGTCGGTCAGATCGCTACCGACATAGATTTTGCCGTTTGGCCAGGCCACTTTGTAAACGATCTTCAACGCCGAAATCCCGTCGTGTATTTCATCCAATCAGCCAGTCGTCCTCCGCGAGATAAGCGGCATTCTCCCACAGCAATCCGACGTCCGGCATGTAGAGGCTGGCGTTTGTAAGAACTGCGAATTGATCGCCGCGAAGGTCGGGACGGACGAAGACGACATGGCCGTTCTCCAAGAGAAGCCGCCTCGCCGCGGGCGGCGTTTGCACAATGTAGGGTTGCAGAGCGCGGCCAAGCAAGCCAGACGAAATCGTTTCGACTTGAAGTTTTTCCACCGCTTCCCGCGCAGTTTTCTCCCATGGGACAATTACGGGCGCCAATCCGCTCTCGATCATACGGAATTTCTCTGCGACCTGGCGATAATCGAAACGCGCCGTTCCGTCACTGACGCCATAGGAGTGAAGAATCCGCTCGCGATCCAGCGCCGCACCCTTACGCCAATAGACCTCACCGAAATAGGCGCGCATCGCGTCCGGCGACAGCAGGTCGTCGGCATGCTTTCCCATCATCCGTCCCTTGTCGCCGGCAAGCGCCGCGATTTCGCGCGGCGGCTTGTGTTCGGGCGAATGGAAGACGCCGACAATGCTGTCCTCGAAGGGCCGCTTGCCTTCGCGATTGCAGCGTCCCGCCGCCTGGGCGATCTGGTCGAGGCCGGCCTCGGCGCGCCAGACGCGAGGAAAATCGAGATCGACGCCGGCCTCGACCAGCGATGTCGCGATCAGCCGGCAGGGCGCGCCCTTCTTCAAGCGCGCGCGCACGTCCCCGAGAATCTCGCGTCGATGCGCCGCATATTGCCGAGTCGTGAGATGAGTCGCGCCGTCGAGGCCAGCCTCCTTGGCCGCCTGATAAAGCGCCAGCGCATGGGCGCGGCTGTTGACGATGACGAGGCCCTGCGTCGTTTCGGCGAGTTCCAATAGAAGCTGCGCGTCCGTCCGGTCGCCGAGATGCGTGAGCCGCACGCGACGCAAATCGCGATGCAGGCGCGTCGGGCATGGCGCAAGTTCGCGATCGTCGCCGAGCGCAAGGCCGCCTTCAAAGTCTTTCGCCCGAATCGCTGGCTGCGTCGCTGTGCACAGCACGATCGACGTTCCGTAATTGCGCGCCAGTTCGTCGAGCGTCGCGAGACAGGGACGCAGGACATGCAGCGGAATGGTCTGCGCCTCGTCGAGAATGATGACCGACCGCGTAAGATTGTGCAGCCGGCGGCAGCGCGACGGGCGGTTTGAATGCAGGCTTTCAAACAATTGCACATTGGTCGTCACCACGACCGGCGCCGCCCAATCCTCCATGGCGAGACGCAGCTTGTCGCGCGCTTCGCGCGCGCCGGGCCTCTCCTCGTCAATCGATGAATGATGCTCCAGCACGATATGCTCGCCCGGTCGCTCCAGCGCTTCGCGAAATATCGCCGCCGTCTGATCGATGATCGAGGTGAAGGGAATGGCGTAAATGATCCGATCGAGCCCGTGCCGCTTCGCATGATCGAGCGCGAAGGCGAGCGAGGCGAGCGTCTTGCCGCCGCCTGTCGGCACAGTGAGCGTGAACAATCCGCGCTCCAATCCGGCGCGCTCGCGCGCATGCGCGAGTATTTCGGCGCGCAGCCGGTTGACGGGCGTGTCTTTTGCCTTTTGCTGTTTGTCGCCCATGTACAGGTCGAATCGCGCGATCAGATCGTCGACGATGCGCGGCAGCTCGGGCCAGTCCCGATCGGCGACGCGTCCTTCCGCCTTGCAGTAAAATGTCTCCGTATCGCGAAAATCCGCGTCCACGAGGCAGGAGAACAGCATTCGTCCAAAGAAAGAAAAGCGAAACGCGCGCTCTTCAGCTGGCGTTGTCTTTTCGCCCCACGCGAATCCCGTGGGGAAAAGCTCCGCGCAAACAGGCGCGATCTCGGCGCGCCAGATCGGATCGAGCTTCTCCAAGGTCTTCTTCGTCTCATTCAGACGGTCATCCAGCTCGCCGATGCTGTCGGGTAGTCCCGCGTGATGGCCTGCGATCGCGTGGGCGACAATATGCGCGATGAATCGGTCCTTGCCTCTTGCCGTAAGATTCAGGACTTCCTGCGCGCCGGCCGTCGCATGGTCGACTTTGTCGCCGCCCCGGAGACGTTTTTGAAAACCGGCCGAATATTTGCCGAGATCGTGCAGAAGACCTGCGAGAGCGGCGGCGTTCGAGGCGCCGAACTTATTGCCCCTGATTCCCGCCAACCGTTCGACTTCGCGCAAATGTTCGTGAAGCGGCTGCCAGAAAATCTGATCCCGATCGGCAAGCGAATGCGCAAAAAACATACGCGCTCCAATTTACGTTTTCTTGATTTTCGATGACGGCAAAACGCCCCGCTTCGTCCCCTATAACGGTAATTGTCAAATGGTATCGTGCGGTCGGATTGCGGTCAAAGAATCCGCTACTAGTCCATTTCAAGCGCAACATTTTTAACGGAGGAGACCACAAGACTGAGTGCAACAGATGGAAATCTTATGGACGTCTTGGCGCAATCCATCTTGTCTCCTACGCCCGTTGATTTCACCTGTTTTTTCGTGACGGGAGAACCGCCGTTTCCGCCTCTTGTGACTCGCATAACATGGCCGCCGCCATTTATTGCGGCGGCCTGTTTAATGCGGGAGCGTTCGACTCGGTGCAGCACCTTATAGTCGCGCGGGCCCCAGAGAAAACCGTCGCCGAAGGCCTCATTAGGAGCGTCGACGCCAGCGAACGCAAGCTGCTGATTAGTTGCGGACCAATCTCAGGAGCGCTGGAAATGCCGGCGATGGTCATGTCGTTTCGGGCTGCGTGCCCTGAGCCGCGACGCTAAGGACCTCTATATGATCGACCGATCAACACGACAAATATTGGCCGCTATTGACCCGATCGGCGCGCCGCCATGCTTATGGCGCGCCCCAGGGGATTCAAAACCTGTTATTGCTCAATACATGAACTCGGTGCGGCGCGATTTCGCACATTCTGCCCGACGCCTCGAGAGTTCTCTGGACTTCTCTGCGGAACAGAGCGTTGCTTGAGGTCATGGACGGGCAAGCAAAGCCCGGAGCCCTTCTCCTCACCCCGCCGGCACAGCGCCTTGGCGGGGTCGTATCGGTGACAGCGGATGCTGTTGCTCACGACGGAGGAGAACATGCCGAAACTTACCGACACACAACTGATCGTGCTCTCGCAGGCGATCAAGAGAGATGACGGCGCGGCTGTTGTTCCGCTGACGATGAACAAGGCTGCGGCGGTGAAAGTTGGATCGAGCCTCGTCGCTCGAAAACTCATGCGGGAGATTCGCTCAAAGCCGGGGATGCCGATCTGGCGCGAAGTGGAAGGAAAGAACATCAGTCTCGTGATCACACGCGCCGGCCGCGATGTGATCGGAGTCGGAGACGACGCGATGCCTTCCAATCATTCTACCCGAGAAGCGATAGAGGCCAGCGACGTCGTGGAGACCCGGAAGGCCGGCGTTGCTGAGCAATTAAGACAGCATTCGATCGGCGCAGCGCCCCGCGCCGGATCCAAACAGGCGCTCATCATCGACATGCTATCGAAGGAACCGGGCGTGACGATCGATGCGCTGATCAAAGCAACCGGCTGGCTGCCGCATACAACACGAGCCGCCCTGACGGGGCTTCGCAAGCGTGGTTTTGCAGTCGAACGCATCCCGCGCGAGCCTGGCGCATCGCTCTATCGGATCGCGAATCGCTCCTGCCAGGCTCGGGGCTGATCCGATGAAGCGGACTCCCTCGCGGCGACGTCCGGCGAGCCCACCGGACGCTACAGATTTTAATGCGGAGCTCACCCGCATCGCGGCGATGAATATCGAAGAGCTTCGCGAGATGTGGCGTGACAAGCGGAAACACGAACCGCCTGCCGCATTGACGAAGGATCTCATGGCTCGTGCACTCGCACACCGGTTGCAAGAGGAGCGTCTCGGCGGATTGGAGACCCCTCTGCGCCGCCTTCTCGCGACGGTCGCCAAGAAGGGCTCCACGCCCTCGCGGCGTTTGAAGATCGGCTCCGTTATTGTCCGGGAGTATCAGGGCAAAACGCAAGAGGTGCTCGTTGTACCCGGCGGATTTTGTTGGGAGGAACGGATCTATCCGAGCCTGTCGACCGTCGCCTTGAAGATCACCGGCACAAATTGGAACGGGCCGCGCTTCTTTGGTCTGCGAGGCGACGGAGAGACGGCGCGATCAGCGGATGCAGACGAGACAATCCAATCACGCGCCCCGCCGACAAGATCTTCAATTCGGCCCGGCAGGAATACGCCCGAGCCGACCCTTCCCGCACAACGCTCAGGCGGCGACCCGCGAGTCGCCGCCTCTCCCATTTTTAATCGGGGAGGCAGCGCATGAAAACAGTCGTCGCCAAGCCTCAGCGCTGCGCGATCTACACGCGCAAATCGACCGAGCACAATCTCGATCTCGCCTTCAACTCGCTCGATGCGCAGCGGGAGGCTTGCGAGGCCTATATCAAGAGTCAGGCGCATGAGGGCTGGCGCCTCGTCGCCGATCGCTTCGACGACGGCGGATTGTCCGGCGCCTCGCTCGAGCGTCCGGCGTTGCAAGGCCTTTTGGAGCAGGTCCGATCACGTAAGATCGACATCATCGTGGTCTACAAGGTCGATCGCCTGACGCGCTCGCTTGCCGATTTCGCCAAGCTTGTCGAGCTCTTCGATGAGTTTGACGTCTCCTTCGTCTCGGTCACCCAGTCGTTCAACACCACTTCGAGCATGGGAAGGTTGACCTTGAACGTGTTGCTGTCCTTCGCTCAATTTGAACGCGAGGTCATCGGTGAACGCGTCAGGGACAAGATTGCCGCCTCCAAGCGCAAGGGGATCTGGGTCGGCGGGCCGGTTCCTCTGGGTTATCGAAGCGTCGGCAAGAAGCTCGAAGTCGTTCCTGAGGAGGCGGAGCTGGTGAAGAAAATCTTCTCCGACTACCTGCGCCTTGGATCGATCGGCGAACTGGCGGCGGCGCTCGACCGGGAAGGCGTCAGACCAAGACCTCGCAAGCTCGCGAGCGGCAAAATTATCGCCGCCGCGCGCTTCATGGTCGGTCCGCTCGCGCATTTGCTGAAAAATCGCTTTTATGTCGGCGAAATCGCCTATCGCGGCGAGATCCACAAAGGCGAGCACGAGCCGATCCTCGATTGCGATCTCTTCGACGCGGTTCAGGCGAGACTGGCCGAAGGCGCCGTCAAGCGAAAGCTCACGAGATCACGTTCCCCCTCCATGCTCGTCGGTCTTCTCTTCGACGATCGCGGCAACCCGATGAGCCCGAGCCACGCCAACAAGAAGGGCGTACGCTATCGCTACTACGTGTCTCACGCCTTGCTGCAGAACCGAAAAAGCGAAGCGGGAACCGTCTCCCGCGTGGCGGCGCCCGACGTCGAGCAACTTATCTGCGACGCTGTGAGGAAAGCGCTGAACGTGAATGATGGCGCCTGCGATCGCGATCTGATTCGCGCGCGGATTGAACGGATCGTCATTCAATCCGATCAGATCGCGGTCACGTTTCGCGAGCAGGAACTGCAAGCGGATCTATCAGACTCTGAAATTGCGCCGAACAATTTGATCGAGCTGACGATTCCCTTTGCTCCAAGACTCGCGCTCCGGAAGGGAATTGCGTATGCGCCAATTGACCGGGAGACGATGGATTCTGAAACGCGGGAGACGTTGCTGAAGGCGATTGCGCGTTCACGCGGATGGATGGAGACGATCCTCTCAGGTAAGACCGCATCCTTCGATGACGTCGCCGCCGACGAAGGTCTCGCCGAACGTCATGTCCGCCGCTTGGCCGTCCTTGCGTTTCTGTCGCCAAAAGTTGTTCAGGCGATCGCCGACGGCGCTGTTCCTTCGGGCGTGACAGTCTCCAGCCTGACACAGGCTCTGCCTCATGCTTGGGCGGATCAAGAGCGAATGCTCGGCCTCGGCTAAAATCCTTATCCCGGCCTTGTCCGATTGCGACTGGCGTCGCGCCGTCTCATGCCACCGTCGCGTCTGGATCCGGAACCGATGACATAATGAATAAAGGACCTCGTTCGTCGACCGAACGGTCGAAGCGAACCAGTCTGCGCGCGAAGCGAACCAGTCTCAGGTGGCGTCGGTCAAGAAATCCCGGACATTGGAAAATCGCCGACTGAGACTATAGGCAGAATCCCGCGCCGGAGACCGCCTAATTCCGCTCTCGCCAGTCTCTGAGACGCCAGCCTCCGTGCAAATGCCCCGCAAACGCGGACCTTTCCGCGAAGACCGCTTTTGGTCTCGAAATCCGGGAATGTCTGGCTGGGGCGGGAGGATTCGAACCTCCGTATGGCGGAATCAAAATCCGC
>Ga0233425_10007277_pt1 | contig 15667 bp, 16 predicted proteins | sample Watercolumn_Towu_2_FD_181712 | JGI IMG/M metagenome (GOLD analysis project Ga0233425, IMG submission 181712) | Freshwater microbial communities from Lake Towuti, South Sulawesi, Indonesia - Watercolumn_Towuti2014_140_MG | ecosystem: Environmental > Aquatic > Freshwater > Lake | place...
CGCCCGCCGGCGGTTCCTGGCGAGCATCGCGATGCTCCCTGACACGGGAGTATTACGATGCAACTCGACAGACTGCTGGTTTCGAAAAAGGAGCTCAAGACGCTCGGAATTCCATACAGTTTTCAGCACATCTCGCGACTCGAAAAGGCGGGCCAATTCCCCAAGCGGGTACAGCTCGGACAATGCCGGGTCGCCTGGTGCTACAAGGAAATCTGCCAATGGATCGAAGAGCGGGTCGCCAGACGCGATCCAGCCGCCTCGGCTGAACAATAACTCCTGACAAGGGTGCTTTTGGGGACTGCGGCGCAAGCCGACAGTCCCCTTTTTTGTTCGCCCACCCCCCACAACGAATCGAGAAATACGGCTCGCGATTAACCGCGAGCACGTTGATCAGGTCATATATCCGGTCATTAATTCCGAATATATGACCGCTAAATCGACAAAACATTGAAATATCAACACTTCCGCGCCAGTTCGCGTGCGCTATCGCGCCCGACCCAAGTGCCTTTCTGTCCCCTGTCGGAGGCCAGCGAGCCACGCGCTCCGGCCACAGAGGGCACGTCGCGCGGGAAAGCCCCTTGGGTCGGCCGCTTCGCGCGGCACGACGAACTGGCGCGGACATGACGACACGGTTCGAACCCGACCGTGCCACCTTTCTTACAGGCGCTGCGCAGCAGCGCCGCGCCACATTTTTCGGGCGTAGCCCGCCGAAAAAATTGCCTCGCCCAACCCCATGACCAACAACATTCCATTTCAGGCCTATAATGAAGCGGGTAGTTCTTAAACGCGGGCAACCGCGTCCAAACGCCGGCCACCGACACCGACCGAAGCTCGTACCAGCGGCACGAACACTCGGCACGGCTCGATGCCGGCTTATGTACACGGACGGCTCATATCTCCTCGGAACGCTCGTCAACGGCGAGCGTGTGCCATTGCTACAGGCCGATCGCCGGCGCCATATGTTCGTGATCGGTCAGACTGGCGTCGGAAAAACCGCCTTGCTCCTCAATCTGATGCATGCCGACCTCCAGGCAGGCGCGGGATTTTGCTTTCTTGATCCTCACGGCGACGCCAGCAAGGACATCGCCGCAATCACCCCCAGTGACCGGATGCGAGACGTGATCTATCTCGACCCGTCCGACCCGACACACAGTTTCGCCTATAATCCCCTCTCGAACGTGCCCGAGAACGCGCGCGCCACCGCAACCGCCAACATCGCATCGGCGTTCAAGAACATCTGGAGCCAAAGCTGGGGGCCTCGCCTCGAATTCATCTTGACCAACGCGCTGCGACTCTTGCTCGAAACCAAAGATCAGACCTTGCTGGGGCTTCCCCGGTTGCTGGTCGATGACGCCTATCGAGAATGGCTGATTCGCCGATGCGCCGATCCGGTGATTCGCGATTACTGGCGCAACCGTTATGCCGACTACGATCCTAGATTCCGCAACGAGGCGATTTCCCCGATCGAAAATAAGATCGGCGTTCTGCTTGCGAACCCCTATTTGCGAACGATCCTCTGCCAGAACGCTTCGACGCTCGACATTTCAGACGTGATGAACAAGGGCAGGGTGCTCATCGTCAATCTGTCGAAAGGCGGGCTGGGCACAGAGCCGGCGCATCTTTTGGGCGCGCTGTTAATCACTGCTTTCTCGCAAGCCGCCGAAGCACGCCGGCACATGGCGGAGGACGACCGGCGCGACTTCACACTCTATGTCGATGAATTCCAGAACTTCGCCACCGACAGTTTCGCATCGATCCTGTCCGAAGCGCGGAAGTGGCGGCTGTCATTGGTGGCGGCAAATCAGCATGTCGGGCAGCTCACCGAAACACTGCGCCACGCGGTCTTCGGTAATGCGGGAACAATCATCGCCTTCCGCATCGGCGCGCAAGACGCGCCGGCGATAGCAGCCGAGCTAGGTATGCAAAGCCCCAAACCATTGAGCGAGACAAACAACCATCATGCGTGGTTACGCGCCATGCATGAGGGCACTCCGAGAGAAGCGCGACTGATCCGCACTTTTCCTCCCCCACCGCCCGGAACGAAGTTCGAGCGCGTCGTCGCCGATGCTCATGCGAGACACACGATTCCCCGCGCCATGGCCGAAGCCCGGATCGCCGCGCACTTTCCGAAAACTCCGCCAAAACACCCCCGCCGTCGCCGAAAGGTGCGCGAGCCGGATTGAAGGCGGGGTCAATAGCGGCACTCCAATGTCAACCTTGCGCGCCAGTTCTGGACATTGCAACCGGGTGCTCATTGCACTTGCGTGTCGCAAGCAGCCGCCCGTTGGCTTTGATTTGTTCGAACACAATAGCTTTCTGCAGGGAGAGTTATGCAGCCGGAAATTTTCTTTGAGAGCGAAAGGTGTCGGCTGTTCCTTCTTCGCGGCTTTGCGCTGTTCCTTGCGCAAGCGCACGATTGCGCCAGCACCTTCCTGCAATCGGCACTCTCAATTTTGGTTTCCGTGATGGTGGCCTGAGGTGTAACCCTGCAGGGCTGTCAAGCCCACAGGATAAGAGCTATGATTGAACAAGGCCGACATTTGCAGTGGCGCTGGAAAGCCAATCTATATCAAAACCGTTAATGCGATCACGAGAGGCGATGTGTCCTTCATGGTAATTTCTCCAACCGAAGCAACGATCTGGAATGACGAACCCGGCGATAAGCCAGAGCGGCTCGACGATCGCGCAATCAATGAACGCTATGTGCGTGGCGAAGGTCGGATCGTAATTGAGACGAATAGGGAAAAGCTTCCCGGCTTTGTGGCCCTAATGAAGACGTCGGGCTACATGGATTTGCGGCCGTTCTATCAACGACGGCCCCGGTGGGACGCCCACCAGCAGAGCCGCCTGATCGAGTCATTCATCATGAACATTCCGGTGCCACCAGTCTTTCTCTACGAGAAAGACTTCAATTGCTATGAAGTGATGGACGGCCAGCAACGCATTACCGCCATTCGGGATTTCTACGCTAACAGCTTCAAGCTGAAGGGCCTGGAGATATGGCCGGAGCTCAATGGTCGCAGTTACAATACTCTGCCTGAAAAAATTAAAGCGGGCATCGACCGAAGGTCGATCACTTCAATCGTCCTGCTGAAGGAATCGACGGAGAATGAGGAAGAAGAATCTCTCTTACGCGAAACGGTCTTTGAACGCCTAAACACCGGCGGCGTTAAGCTTGAGCGGCAGGAAATCCGAAACGCCCTGTACCGCAGCCTCTTCAATGATCTGCTGGATGAGATCACGCGATGGGATGAGTTCCGCGATGTATGGGGCTTGCCACGCTGGGTAGAGAATGAGGTCGAGACAAATTCCAAACTTTTGGAAAACCCCTTATTTTCAAAAATGGGTGACGCCGAAGTTGTTTTACGCTTTTTTGCACTCCGTCACGCCACACATTACCGGCGTGGCATGCAAGGCTTCCTCGATATATATATGAGAAAGGCTATGCGTTTTTCCGAAACTGACGTCGATATCCTCCGCGACCTATATCAGCGCACCCTGTCACTCGCCCGGGAGATTTACAAAGAGAAGGTGTTCCGGCCTTTTCGCCACCTGGAAGGGATCTGGGACAGCAAGCCTCACAAGGCCTTCCAAGATGCAGTGATGGTTGGCTTGTCCGATCGGCTTAACGATGCGGAAGAGCTACGACGGCGTGCAGCCGAGGTGATTAATGCTACTGAGAACTTGTTTCGTGAAAACGTGGACGGAACATTCACCGGCCGCGGCAACACGAAGCAAGATATCCTTGACCGGATAGAATTGTTTCGGGCAATGCTGGCGAAAGTTTTAGGCCGTTAATGTACACGGCGTTCCTTGAAAGAACCCAGCGAGGTATTGATTCGCTGAGACGACATCTCGCGACGTCTGAAGCGCTGCGTGCGGCCATTCATGAAGGGACGCTCACCTGCAAAGGTGAATCGCCGTGCTTTCACCAACCTCTGTTTTCGATAGAGGCTGCTCCTGACCGGCTCGAATGGCGTGTCATCGACCATTGTGCTGCGGTGACCCGCATATACGCGATCTACGAACAGTTTGCCCAGGAGATGATTCGCGAGCATCTGAGCCTCCTGCAAACGCACATTGCCTTCACTGGCCTGCCCGAGTGTCTCAAAACTTCATATCGGAAAGGGCTCGCCGAAATTCTCCATAAGAAAGACGGGCCGCGCTATGGGCACCTCGATCTTGCGGACTTGATTACGCAGTATGATCGCGCTTTATCTGGCAAACCGTATCAACTCGAACCTGTTGCAATGCTTATGCAGGAGCAGAACCTCCGGCTACCGGAGTTGAAGCGGCTCTTCGCTGCATGCGGCATCGAGAATGTCGACGCGTGGATCGAAAAACATCGCAGCGTAATAGCTTTCTTTCTAAAGGATGGAAGGCTCACCGCCTCCGCCGAACACGAGATCAAAGAACTGATTGAGTACCGCAATGATGCGGCCCATGGCAGCATCAACATCGATGAATTGCCCGGACTGGATTACCTTTTCGAATTCTGCGACTTCGTTAGCGCGATCTGCGAGGCGCTTTCCGAGCGTGTCCAGCTGACTGGCCTTGAGTGCTTGATCAACGCCGGCCGCGCGCTGCGACGTGGCAAGGTCAGCGAATGCATCAAATCGGACTTGGTACTAATCAGCAAGGTAACCGGTAGCTTTAAAGTTGGCGACACAATTTATCTTTGCGGTGACGGCTATTGCATGGCACGCTACATCGTAGGCCTTCAGGTCGATGACATTGACCATTCCGAGGTTTCACTCGTGGAGCCGACAGAGCTCGGCTTCGCCATCGATAAACCCGGGCGCAAGAAAGCCGGCATTATTACAATAAATTCCTCGTCTTCGATGGTTGTTCCCGCAAACGACGATGCGGCTACCGCGACAGCGGATTAGCTAAATTTTAGCCCTCTGAATTGGAAGCTGCACAGTTTCCGCATTCGTATGATGGGAGATAAAGGCCGCATAAAGTGTCAGAACAGAAAGTCTTACAGGGCATCCTTGACGTATGACCTGACGGTCATGATTGTCTCTGTATGCGCGTGCGAATCGACCGCGAACGTGAGGAACGGCGGATTCCGACCGGATGGTTCGCGCGCGCCGATATTCCCGCCTACTGCATTTATCTCACCGTCCGTTTTTCCGAAGAGGAGCGGTACCTCCTTCGACACACCGGCATCGGTCGTTATGTCTTCGTTCAAGCGCCCATCCCACCCGACATTACCGACCCTGAGAAAATCAAAAAACTCAAAGCCGAGGACTATGGTCTGTTCCTCGTTCGCGACCTGCTCGGTTTTTCCCGCAAGACGTTGCTCGGCGTCTGGCCAGACCTCATCGCCGCCGATGACGCGGAGGCCGCCACCCGCTTGAAGCTGGAAGAACTGGCCGGCCAGCTGTCGCGCGCGTCAGGGACGACGGAGTGCTCGGTCGAGTACGAGCTATGACGCTCTGGGAGACAGTCTGGAACCAGGTCAAAGCGGAAATGCCGCAGCCGGCAGCTCGCCCGAGAACATGGGCAGGTTTCCTTGGCGCGTTGATCGCCGCGCTGCTGATCATTGCTGTCTGGTTTCCGATCCGGCTGATAGCGGAACTGTTAAAGACGATCGATTTTTCCGAGAAGCCCGATCACGCGAGAGAAGCACGCGAGCTTTTCCGCAAGGCTTATTCTCTTTCGCGTGATCTCCCGAGCAGGAACGATTTCGCCGAATCGGTACTGCTCCATGTTCAACTGCCGCGCAGTTTGCACGACGCCTTCTTTGAATCGCTGCGGAACCTATACGCCGAAAACATGATGCTGGAGGTTCCGCCGATTCCAGCTGATATGGACAATCTCGACGGCATCCGGTGGCGCGACCGGATTCGGCGCGAAATCGGCCGTATGAACGAATCGCATCTCATCGTCATGAGAAAAGCCTGTCTCGCCGCGATCGAGGCCGCCGTCGCCTCCCTGCCCAAGATCGCTGGCGACAGCGAAATCACTTCCCCGCTCGGCACGCTCGTCAATCCGGGGAAATTCATTGAAGACCTTATACACCCGCTTGATGCGATGCGCTTTCCCGCCTTCGCCGACCGCTATGAAGAAAACGTCTACCGCATCTCGGGCGTCCCCCGCGTCAAACATGACAAACCGCCGAGACTCGCCGAGCCGCATCACCTCGACGATCCGTCGCCATTCCTCGACGGCACACCGTTTGCCGGCTTTCTGGCGACGCCCCTCGGCACGGAAATCCCGCAACGCGTTCGCAACTCTCACCATTGGATCGTCGCCGGCACCGGCGCCGGCAAGACGACCGCTCTGCAATATTTTATCGCCAAGGATTTGGAGCGCGCGACGCGCGGCGGATGCTCCGTCGTCGTCATCGACAGCCAGCACCAATTGATCGAACAGCTTTCTAACCTCAAGCTCTTCGCTCCTGGCCAGCCGCTCGACGGCAAGCTCTGTGTGCTTGACGCCGCCGACGTGGAATATCCGATCGCCGTCAATCTGTTCGACATGAAGCTCGATGGCTTGGCGTCATTGTCGGCATTGGAAAAGGAGCGCCTTACCAACAGCGCGCTCGAAATGTATGACTTCATCATCGGCTCGCTGCTGCAGGCCGAAATGACCAGCCGTCAATCGACACTGTTCCGCTTCGTCACGCGCGCGCTATTCGCCATTCCCCACGCCACGATCCACACCTTTCACGACATCCTCGCCAACGGCCCAAGAAAGTATCAGACCTACATCGACACGCTTGATGCGACGACGCGGCAATTCTTCGCGACCGACTTCGCCAATGCGCAGTGGAAGCAGACCAAGGAACAGGTCATCGCCCGGCTTTGGTCCGTGCTGGGCAACCAGACGTTCCTGCGCATGTTTTCGAGCCCTCGGTCGAAGATCGATTTGTTCGGCGAAATCAACACACCTGGCAAGGTCATTCTGATCAACGCCGAAAAGGGACTTCTGAAGGAGGAAGGCACGGAGCTTTTCGGCAGATTCTTCCTGGCTCTAATCAATCAAGCCGCGGCGCAGCGTTCCTCCCTCCTGATTAGCCAACGGCTCCCCTGTTTCGTCTATGTCGACGAATGCCACAACTACATCCGCAATGATCCGAAGATTCAAGTGATCCTGGCAGAAGCGAGACAGCAGAATATCGGGCTTGTGCTCGCCCATCAGTATCTCGGGCAGATCGAAGCGCCCGTCCTGCGGGCGCTCGCCGCCAACACCAGCATCAAGATGGCGGCGAGCATCGAGGGCGCCGATCGTTCCGCCATGGCGCGCGACATGAACACTACTCCCGATTTCATTCGCGACCAGAACGTCGGCTCATTTGCCACCTTCGTACGGGGCGTGACGCCGCACGCCATATCAATGCGCTTCCCGCAGAACGCTCTGTCGCGATTTGCGCGCATGACCGAAGCAGAGCGAATGATCGTTCGACAACGCAATCGACAGGCCTATGCGAATCCCGTCGGACGGAACTCTGACCAAATGGAAGAACGATTGGAGCGCACTCACGAGATGCCGGCCAGAGGGAAGCGCCGCGACGCCGATACATCATGATCTTTGCTGCGCCGTCGTACCGATACAATTAACCCTATGACTTCCTGAACCCGGCTAGCAGAGTAAACGCGCGACGGCACGCCAGAGCGCCGGTTCGGGCGTGGTATACTTTTTTCAGGGGAGCATAGCGCAACCTTCCCACCCAAAGCCATGTCCGGCGCTACATGCATCACGTTTACGGCGGCTCTCCGTCATCATATTCGTCGCGTATGGAACCCGCGAAGGATCGCAAGCATCGCTCGCACCTGCGTCGTCGTGCGCCGGCGAGCAACGTCCACATCACCGACAATGATATCCGCGATATTTTCGAGCCCCTGTCACGACACGCACAGCTGACCACGCGCCAACTCGTCGCCTTTGGATCGCGGCACCCGGCGCTAACAAAGGCGCGCCTCGGCACGCTCTGGCACGGCACTGAAGGCCAGCGTTCCCATTGGCTGCATCGTCTCAACGAAGACATGCTCTTCGCAAACCATCTCTCCGTCGACGACATGCATCGCCTTGGTTCAGAGGCCGAGGCATTGCTTCGAGCAAAGGAAATCATTCCGCCAGGAGAGTGGGTCGCCAACAGCCGCATCGGCGGCAATAGCGCCGCACCCTCTCGCATCTTTCGCTTGGCGCATGATCACATGGCTTCCGACATCGCCATTGATATTGAGATCGGGGCCCGGGCCGCCAGCGCGCCGTACCGTTCTCACGTCGACATTCTTCAAGCCGCGCCTCCCGAAACGCGGATGCAGCCAAAACCATTAAAGATTCCAGTAGAGGTGGATGGGCGCCAAACCTTCATCGAACCAGATGCCCTGTTCTCTATCTGCGGCCGCAATTACGCCCTCGAAACCGACAAGGCCACCGAAAGCATCAAGGGAGTGATCGTGCCGAAAATCCTCGCTTATCGCGAGATCGTCTCCGCCGGCATCATCGACGAACATCTCGGCATCGACAATCTTCGCGTGCTTTTTGCTACGACAAGCGAAACGCGGATGAAAAACATCATGCAAGAACTCGCGCTGATCGCCAAGCATGGCAAGAGCACGATGTTCGGCTTCCGCGCCGAGGCGGGCTTCGGTGATTTTCTGAAAACCCCGGCACCCAACGGGCGGCTGTTCCATTCGCCCTGGAAGCGCGTCGGCCATGACGATCTGATCCTCGGTTGAAAAGACCTCCATAATATGATCCCCTTACTCTCCATGTAATCACCTATGGTCAAACTTTGAAAATTCATGCGCAGCGAGGAAACCGCTATGCCTGACGACGATTTCGAGAAAACAAAGATTGGCAGTTTGGGGAGATACCTTGTCTGGGCGGCGAGCATCGTTGTAGCGATTACGACGCTAACCGGTGTGTTCCTCACAATGAGGGACTGGGAAGCTTGGTGCAAAAACTTTGGACTGTATTGCAGCAGAGTTTCGGATGAGGTCGAAAGCCGTGTCGTTTACGTTGAGTCTGGCGGAACAAAAGACAACAAGAGCGACGAGTGCAAGGAGCATAAGACCTTGGCATGCATAAATCCAAGCAACAAAGATAGAGCACTCACCCGTGGCGCTGCCCGATTCAAGACGATCGACAGTGCGGGTGCCGTATTCATTGACGGGAACCCGACCAACCCCGATCCGATTGGCACATCAAACATTGGTTGGTTCATAGATGACACGCAAAATACGTCTGAAAAGATTTGTGCAATCGTGTACGCGCGAACGAGCGCGTGCGAGACCAGAGTTTTCTTACGCGGCAGACTACTGGGGAAGGAATCGGCAAGAGAGTAGCTTCGAAGAGAGATGGCGGTTTTTGCATTCAACGCTTGAACCGTTCAAAACGAAAAAGGCCGCGCGCGGCGGCCTTTCGCCTTAAGGAAATGTCTCCCCCGAAATGTCGCCCGATTCATCGGCGGCGTACGGCGGTAAGAGCTTCAGCACGCCATTCCAATGCGGGCCGATCGGCATCGAGTGGAGCTTGACCGAGATTCCCTCGCCATTGTCGCGGTTCCAGGCCGAACCCACAGTCGACCATTCCTTGTTGCCCGGCCCCGTCTTCGCCCGCACCACGTAATCGGGCTGGCGGTTTTCTCCCCGGCGCGTTTGACGCTGCGCCACCTCTTTCATCCCGGACATGTGCACATCTCCTCTGCTGGCAGTCCTGACAAAAGTATAATGGAAACAGTCAATTAAGGAGGTTGAGATGTCCACAGCCAGCTATAGAATCGACTTCGACGAGTTGAAGCGTTCGGTTTCAATAGGGCAGGTGATCGCCTATCTCGGCTTGCCGGGAATGAAGCAAAAGAGCGCCAAGCAGTGGAAAGGAACATGCCCTTTCTGCAAAAGCCTCGATTGCTTCGTCGTCACCAGCGACGGCGGGAAGGATAAGACCGGAGCATTCAACTGCTTCAAATGCCCCGCCGGCGGCGATCAGATCGAACTTGTTTCGCTCTTTCGCGGCCATCCGCGAAAAGACCCCAACGGCGCATACGCCGCCGCCAAGGAACTTCATGAGAAGTTTTGCAGCGGCGGGAGCGGCGAGGGCAAGAACCGTTCCGACGCTTCCCCCCAGCCCCAGCAAGAGAAGCGGCAAGGGTTCAATGCAGAGGCCTACGCCAAGAGCCTCGATCCGGCTCACGAGACGCTCGCTTCACTCGGCGTCGATGCGGAGACGTTTCGCGCCTGGGGAGCGGGCTACGCCGGCTCCGGAGTCAATCGCGGCCGTCTCGCGCTGCCGATTGCGGCCAGGGACGGGACGATCGTCGGCTATATGGGCCGCACGGTGAAGGAAGATACGCCGTTGCTCACCTTCCCCAACGGGCTCGATCCGCAGGAGTATATCTTCGGCGTCGATAAGGTGACGGGCGGTCAGCTCTTTCTGGTGCGCGACCCGCTCGACGTTCTCAAGGCCTTTGAAGCGGGCTGCGGCAATGTCGTTTGCTTCCTGACCGAGGAGATCAAGAGCATTCAACTCGAATGCCTTGCCGCTCTCATGGACGAGCGCCAGTGCGAGAGCCTGTCGTTCTTTTGACGCTTGGGGGCCTCGCCAAAAGCGAGGCCCCATTCTACCCTTTTCGCCCAAGCAGGGGACGAAAGCCTGCAAGAGCAACTCTGTCCAGAATCTTTCCCGCCCAGCCCGCCACTTATTTGGGGACCTCGTTACATATGCCTAGCAACGAATACTCGAACTATAAATCTCGGTAATTCCCACAACCATCCAACAATAAAGCTAACTTTCGCGCTCGCAACGTTCTCAATATTCGCTCTCTGCCGCCACCAAATGATCCGCTGGTCTAGATGGCGCGACAATACGATACCCGTCACCGGATAAACGATGATAAGCAGCGGAAAGAACAGGAGCAGCACCAATGCATTTATTAGAAGCGCCGCAAAATAAGCGCCAACAAATTGCTTGACTATATAAGGTGCTGGCAGCCGCCTCCTCCCTCTTCGTCTCCTCCTCCTATGCATTGCTAATTGTTCGTGCCGGTGCATATCCGCGCGCCCTTCCAGACCGAGCCCCAATCGAACCCAAAGTGTGACCGACCAACATTGTTGCACGAAGGCCGTCTGTCGCCTAACGTATCCACAGCGTTACCCTGGGTCGTTTATTTGAAATCGACGCTGTGCGTCCTCCCGTGATCGCTTGTAAGCTGCAACATCTTTCAACGCCTCAAGTGTGAGGAGCGGCCATCATGCATAGAGTGGTTGTGATGCTCGATTATGCGAATATTGACAGAGCTGCGAGGGATCGCAACCAGTCCATCGACTATAAAGCATTGTTAGATTATCTTGCGAGCGAGGTTGACGGTCGTTATTTGGTGGAGGCCTTCTGCTATTTTCCGGTTGATCCACGAAACCCGCATGCAAGAGATCAAGAAATCGACGAGTTGTCGATGGACGGCTTCTTTATGCGGACGAAACTGGGAACAATTGCGGGCGATACTCACAAATGTAATTTCGATGTCGAAATTACGATGGATATGATGCGCGTTGCGCACGTTATAAAACCCACAATCCTTGTTTTGTGCTCGGGCGACGGCGATTTCGTGCCGGCCGTGCAGTATGTTCGGAGCATGGGCGTCCGGGTAGAGCTAGCGTCTTTCATCGATACCACTGCACGGGCGGCAATACTGAACTGCTCCTCTTTCGTCGACCTCGATGTATATCTTCGCGGCTCGATCGAAGGTGGGCCACAATCTGAACCTCAAGGCGCCGATACCCCAGCCGCTTCATAGTGCAGCCAGAAGGAGAGCTATTGTGCCCATCATCAACGGTCGCATGGTAAATATCCCAGATGCAGGGGTTTATGGCAGCGAACTGATCAAGGAAGCAAACCCTGATCCTTTGCGGCGAGTTGTCGCGCAAAAGCGCGGAGGATTCGAGTCCATCGACTCAAACAAGAAATATACTCGACGTGACCTCGTTGATAGGCAAGGACGACCAGTGAAGATCGTCACTATTCCCGAGCGCAGCAAAGGAAATGGCACTCCTCATTTCGGAGGGCACCGAAATCAGCTCTCCAAGCAGCTAATCACGGAACAAGTTTTCGACGTGGCAGAGCATCTTTTTAAGGATGGTGTTGATTTCGACGAGGATGATGCCAATTGGTTTGTCGTCCCAAATTTTGTTCTTCCACGTGTTTGGTGGAATATCGCTAAGACAACACCGCTGATGATTTGCTTCCCCACTGAGTACCCGGCTATCCCACCTATCGGCTTCTATCTCAAAGCCGATATTCCGCAATCGCCAAATGGGCTCCATTTTTTTGAAACCGCTTACCATGATGCATGGAAGGAGCCATTGGATCATGACTGGAAGTGGTACTGCGCCTATGTCCAACCGGGGGCGTGGCGGCCCGCAGCCGTGCGGCGCGAAGGCGACTGGAAGCGAGGCGACAATCTATGGACCTACCTCACGCTCGTGAACGAAGTGCTTGCCAGTCACGAATAGGTGATCTGCACACATTGATTTGCTTCCCACACACGGTGTTTTCGACGCTCGCGAACAGACTGCTTGAGGCTTCACCGGATGAGGCTTTTGCATTGCTGTTTGGCAAGAGAGAAGTTGTCGGACGCACCCGGATAATAAAAATAATAGAAATTCGTTTTGCGCGGTCGATCGATTATGAAAGCCAGAGTGCAGGTCATGTCAGATTGAAGCGTGAATACATTTATGACGTGCTTTGTGACCTGACAGAACGCCTCGACGTTGACACGCTAATCGATGTTCACACCCATCCCTTTGCTCAGGATTATGTCGCTTTTTCAGGCATCGATGATGCTGACGAGAAACGATTCGCTGTTTTCCTTGGTGAGAGTTTCCCAGATATACTCTTTGCGAGCATCGTTCTGTCCCAAACACAATATGCCGCGCGAGTTTGGGATTTTACCAAGGGTGCGCTTTCTCCGTCCCCAGCGATGGTACGGACGCAGACATTGCGAGAAGAACGTCACAACTCCGAAGCACCGCCGGACTCCCCTTCAGCCTGCTCCAATGAATTGTTTGCGCGAGCCGAACTGGCGGTTGGAGCGGAGTTGATCAGGACGCTTGCCAGCAAAGAGCGTGTAACCATCGTCGGCTTGGGCGGTCTTGGATCGGTGATCGCAGAAAACCTTGTTCATATGGGCTTCTCGCATCTGACTCTGATCGATCCAGATATTCTTGAATTGTCAAATATCAGCAGGGTTGCTGGTGCCAAGCATGCGCAAGCAATATCGAAAGATGCAAAGGTGGTCGCCGTACAACAACATCTTACTTCGATTAACCCAGATGCTTCTATTAGTGCTCTGCAAAAAGATATCAACGATCCAGATATCGAAGAACACATCGCAAATTCGAACTGGCTTATCGTTGCTACAGACAATCATTCCAGCCGGTTTCGCTGCCAACTTCTTTCACTGAAATATTTTGTACCACTTATCTCGGCCGGCGTGAATATCACGATTCAAAATGACGTAATCACGGACGTTAGCGGAGAGGTTATAATTGCAAAAATCGGCGACAATTTGTGTCTGCATTGCCTCGGCAGGCTGAATTTTTCCAAAATTGCATATGAATCACATTCCGACATGGCAATTCGGGATTTGCTCGTCGCCAGGGGTTACGTCCAAGGAGCTCACGTGAAGGAACCGGCAGTAAAAACTCTAAATTCGATAGTAGGCGCGCTAGCCGTTGATGCTTTATTGAATCAGTACACAGGACGGCAAATATCAAGACCAATAACTGTCTATGAGAACAATAACTCTCCTGCAATATATATTGATGATATAAGCGTAGAAAATCGAAATAAAAGTTGCTACCTGTGTAGTATCGATCCGTATTACAGGGGGTGAGCGCCGATTGTGTGCGTCAGCAATGTCTTGTATCGATATATACCCCTACTTTTATCAAAGCGCGATATGCGATAAAATTTATATTTTATGATACTACCAATGCGTGCGCCAATACCGAAAATGAACGGGTCGCTTTTGCGTATTGCTCCGCTTTCGTACAATGCAATAGTGTTGGCCAAATCAGCAGCCGATGGTTGCGTTGTGCCGCTGGGGTGGGTGTGCACGTCGCCTACCACCGTCAAGTGGGCATACTCAGGAAATTTATGCCCGATGCCATCTATTCTCGCCCTCAGTTTTGTAAGATCAATATCGACGCGGTCTTGCATCTCACGGTAAGAACCGTAAAGCTCGTCAGCTTTTTCGGCATCCGTCTCCTCGTAAATTGCACTAATGTCAATTGTTATTGCATTCATCGTATTTACATATACGTTGCCAAGTAGTGCAGCGAATCGTTCATGCCCGTAATTTTCATCGCGCTCAGTTATGATGGGAAGGTTTGCGACTGCCTCACTGGCGATCTTAAGTTTTATCTCTATATCGTCGCTCAGTATATCGATGCGTTCTCGTCGGTAGTTAATTCCTTCCATATTTTAGTGAATCGTAATACTATACTATATTTATAGTATAACAATATTTTATGTATTTCGTACTTGGAAAGCTTGACGCCGGATAGGCCGAAGCCTAGGCTTTTCTTTTCCGCTAGCGCTTGGGGTAAAGCGTAATGGCGAAGGTTCCGAATTCAGCCAAGTACACTCGCCCTCAGAGTGGAAGCCGAGCACAGTCTCCCGATCGGCCTCCGCCATCAGGCTCCTACCGCTCCAGTTCATCACGGCCGCAGGGTGATTACGGCTCCCGGAACTACCGTCCGGTAAGACGATCGTCCTTTGGAATTTTCAATTGGTTTGTTGTCGGGATTTTCATCCTCATCGGCCTCTACACATGTAGTGGACCCGCCCGTTATAGCGTGACTAATCAGCCGGATAATCAAGCTTCGATCGATCGTCAGCGCGAACTGGCAGAGCAGGATCGCCTTCGCCGCCAGCAAGAAGCCGACCGTCAGGAGCAGGCTCGGCGGGAGCGAGAACGACAACAGCAAGAGTACGCTGAGCGTCAAAGACTAGATCAGGAGCGTTGGCGTCAAGACCAACTGCGGCGGCAAAGGGCGTATCTCGAAAGTGTTCGCTGCGGAGATTTTAGCGACGTGGGACGCATTTGCTGCCCTCTCGGACAGCGACCGGACAATGTGTATACCGGTAATTGGAATGCGCCCTATCGGTACGTTTGTGTGCCCGTCAACTAAACTGCGCAGTCAACCACCCATGCGAGCTGAGTCACGAATCGGTGAAGGATGACTCGCCCATTCTCACCTTCCCAAACGGTCTCGATCCGCAGGAGTATATCTTCGGCGTCGATAAGGTGACGGGCGGTCAGCTCTTTCTCGTGCGCAACCCGCTCGACGTTCTAAAGGCCTTCGAAGCGGGCTGCGGCAATGTCGTCTCCTTTCTGACGGAAGAGATCAAGAGCATTCAACTCGAATGCCTCGCCGCTCTCATGGACGAGCGCCAATGCGAGAGCCTGTCGTTCTTTTGAATTCTTAGAGCCTCGTAAAAGCGGGGCTCTCTGTCGTAGCAATTCCGCTTGACCACGGCCGGCGGGCTCGGGATTTTCCTCTACCCGTCGATTCCTTTACTTGTTTCGCTGGAGGGCAAAATGTTGCGAATCGTCGTCATTCTCTTTGCGTTGGTCTCGCCGGCTTCCGCCCAGGTCTTGGAAGACCAAGCGCTGCAAGAGCAGCTCGTCCCGGAATCCTTCAAGCTTGAA
>Ga0233425_10007278_pt1 | contig 15665 bp, 14 predicted proteins | sample Watercolumn_Towu_2_FD_181712 | JGI IMG/M metagenome (GOLD analysis project Ga0233425, IMG submission 181712) | Freshwater microbial communities from Lake Towuti, South Sulawesi, Indonesia - Watercolumn_Towuti2014_140_MG | ecosystem: Environmental > Aquatic > Freshwater > Lake | place...
ACGAAATCTTCGACAAGGGCGACGCCTTCTCCTCGACGAGCTTCGTCCAGAACGTCAATCACCTGCGGGCGATGGAGGGGGAACTCGCCCGCTCGATCCGCGCCATCGGCCGGGTCCAGGCGGCGCGCGTCCATCTCGTCATCCCCGAGCGCCGCCTGTTCGAGCGCGACCGCGAGGCCCCCTCGGCCGCCATCGTCGTCAAGCTGATGGGCGATCTCGACGCGAGCCAGGTGCGGGCGATCCGGCATCTGGCCGCCTCCGCCGTCGAGGGCCTGAAGCCCGAGCGGGTCTCGATCGTCGACGAGCGCGGCCGGCTGCTGGCCGACGGCGCCCGCGGCGCGGAAGCCGAGGGGGCCGGCGCCCTGGAGGAGCGGCAGGCCGGCATCGAGCGGCGGATGCGCTCGCAGATCGAGGAGATCGTGGCCGGCATCGTCGGCCAGGGCCGCGCCCGGGTGCAGGTCACCGCCGAACTCGACCTCAACCGGGTCGAGAGCCGCTCGGAGAGCTTTGATCCCGAGAGCCGGGTCGTGCGCTCCACCCAGACCCGCTCCGAGAACGCGCTCACCGGCGGGGCGGAGGGGCAGGTCACCGTCGGCAACGAGCTGCCGGGCGCCAACCAGAACCAGGCGCCGCCGCAGCAGAAGGATTCCTCGCAGAAGAACGAGGAGGTCACGAACTACGAGATCTCCCGCGTCACCAAGGTCGAGACCCTGGAGGGCGGGCGCCTCAAGCGCCTCTCGGTGGCGGTGCTGGTCGACGGCGTCTACGCCCCCGGCGCCGACGGCAAACCCGCCTATCAGCCGCGCTCGGATGCCGAGATCGCGCGCATCGCCGCCCTGGTGCGCACGGCGGTCGGCTACGACAAGGCCCGCGGCGACCAGGTCGAGGTGGTCAACCTGCGCTTCGCCGAGACGCCCGCCGCCCCCGAACTCGCCGAGCCCGGCCTGATCCAGTCGTTCCTGAGCCCGACCAAGGAGGAGGTGATGCGCCTCGTCGAGCTCGCGGTTCTGAGCCTGCTCACCCTGGTCGTGCTGATGGCGGTGGTGCGCCCGCTCCTGCGCCGCGTGCTCGAATCGGACGCGCCGGTGGCGGCGCTGGCCGGCCCGGCGGGAGCGCTGGCGCTGGCCGGGGCGGCCGGCGAGGGACCGGCCGAGATCGCGGTGCGCGAGAACAGCACCAACCGGTTCCTCGAATCGGCGAAGATCAACGGCCAGATCCAGGCCGAGACCGTGGAGCGCGTGGTCGACATGGTGCGGGCGAGCCCGACCGAGACGGTCGAGGTGCTGCGCAACTGGATCCACGATTCCTGATGAGTGCCGAGACCCCCCATAGCCGGGAGAGAGGAGAGGGTTCGTGTCCGCGGGCGTAAACTTCACCGCCGCCATGGAGAGCGTCGACGCCTCGAAGGCGTTCGCCGAGATGCCGGGCCCGCAGCGCGCCGCCGCCCTGCTGCTGCTGCTCGGCGAGGAGGAGGGCGCGCCGATCTGGCAGCGCCTCGACGAGGACGAGATCAAGCTCGTCAGCCACGCCATGGTGCAGCTCGGCTCGCTGGAGGCCGCCACGGTCGAGCGACTGATCGTCGATTTCGTCTCGCGGCTGTCCTCGGGCGGCGGCATCACCTCGAACTTCGAGCGCACCGAGTCGCTCCTGCTCAAGATCTTCCCCCCTGAGCAGGTCTCCTCGATCATGGCGGAGATCAAGGGCGCGTCGGGCAAGCGCGTCTGGGCGAGCCTGACCCAGATCGATCCCGAGATCCTCGCGAACTTCCTGCGCAACGAGTACCCGCAGACCGTGGCGGTGGTGCTGTCGAAGGTGCGGGCCGACTACGCCGCCAAGGTGCTCACGATCCTGCCGGAGGAGTTCGCCATCGACGTGCTCAACCGGATGCTGCGCATGGAGACGGTGCAGAAGGAGGCCCTGCGCCACATCGAGGAGACGCTGCGCACCGAATTCGTCTCGACCATCGCCCAGACCACGCGGCGCGACGCGCACGAGCTCATGGCCGAGGTGTTCAACGCCTTCGACCGGCAGACCGAGACCCGCTTCCTCGCAGCGATCGACCAGGCCAACCGCGGCTCGGCCAAGAAGATCCGCCAGCTCATGTTCACCTTCGAGGACCTCCTGAAGCTCGATCCGGGCTCGGTCCAGACCCTGATGCGCAAGGTCGACAACGACACCCTGTGCCGGGCGCTGAAGGGCGCGGACGAGCGGGTGCGGGCGTTCTTCATGAGCCAGATGTCGACCCGCGCCGCCAAGAATCTCAACGACGAGATGGGCTCGATGGGGCCGATCCGCCTCAAGGAGGTCGATGAGGCGCAGGCCAAGATGACGGAACTCGCCAAGGAGCTGGCCGAGAAGGGCGAGATCATGATCGCCAAGAACGGCGGCGAGGAGGAGTTGGTCTATTGAGCGCGCGCGCCTCCCGCCCCTTCCTGTTCGACACCGATTTCGGCCGCCCGCGCGGCCCCTCCCCCGCCGACGCGGAGGCCCTGGCCCGGGCCGAGGCCGAGCGCGCGGCGGGGGAGGCGGCGGCCTATGCCCGCGGCCTCCAGGACGGCCGGGCCGAGGCCGCCCTCCAGGAACAGGCCCGGCTCGCCGACGCCCTGACCCGGGTCGGACTCGCCGCCGCCGGTCTCCTCAACCAATCCGACGCCCGCGACGGCGAGCGCGAGGCGCAGGCGCTCGCCTTCGCCGAGGCGCTCGCCCGCCGGATCGCGGGCGAGGCCCTCGATGCGCGGCCCCTCGCGGCGGTGGAGGAGGCGGCCCGCTCGGCGCTGCGGCACCTGCGCGGCGTGCCCCACCTCGTGCTGCGGGTGAGCGAGGGGCTCGTCGACGAGGCGGAGGCCCTGATGCGGCGCCTGTCGCGCGAGCACGGCTTCGAGGGCCGCCTCGTGGTGCTGGGCGAGCCCGACATGGCGCCGGGCGACGCCCGGCTCGAATGGGCCGATGGCGGCGTCGTGCGCGAGCGCGCCCGCATCGAGGCGGCCGTTGAGGCCGCCCTCTCCCCCAATTTCGCAAGTCCAGAGGCCTGAGCCCGATGTCGAGCGACGATTTTAGCCTGCCCCAGCTCAACGAGGGCGACCTGCCCTACGACGAGGGCGGTGCGGCGTCCGTGCGCGACGCGCCGACGAGTCCCAAGAGCGCGGCCGATCTCGAACAGGTCTTCGACGTGCCGGTGGTGGTCTCGGCGGTGCTGGGCTCCTCGCGCATGCCGATCGGCGATCTGCTGCGGCTCGGTCCCGGCGCCGTGCTCGAACTCGACCGCAAGGTCGGCGAGGCCATCGACGTGTTCGTCAACAACCGCCTCGTCGCCCGCGGCGAGGTCGTGCTGGTCGATGAGCGCCTCGGGGTGACCATGACCGAGATCATCAAGAACGATCACTGATCCTTTGGTGTGCCGCCCCGCTGTCGCGGGGCGGCCTGCGATGAGCGATCATCGCGGGCCGGGGCGGACCACCTGAAGCGGAAGAATTTCGGAGACACCACGCCATGCGGCTGCTCATCGTCGGACGGCTCTCGGGCGAACTCGTCACCGCCTCGAAGATCGCGATGCACCGGGGGGCCTCGGTCACCCACGCGGACGGGATCGACCAGGGCCTCGCGGCCCTGCGCGCCAAGGGCGGTGACCTCGTCATGGTCGATGTCGGCCTCGACATCCGCCGGCTGGTGCAGGCGCTCGCCGACGAGCGCATCCGCACGCCGGTGGTGGCCTGCGGCATCGCCTCCGACGCCCGCGCCGCGGTGGCCGCGATCCAGGCGGGGGCCAAGGAATACATCCCCCTCCCCCCCGACCCGGAGATGATCGCGGCGGTGCTGGAGGCGGTGGCGGCCGACGCCCGCAGCTTCGTCTGGCGCGATCCGTCCATGGAGCGGGTGGTGCGGCTCGCCGAGCAGGTCGCCCGCTCGGAGGCCTCGGTGCTCATCACCGGCGAGAGCGGCACCGGCAAGGAGGTGCTGGCCCGCCACGTCCACGCCAAGTCGAACCGGGGAAACCGCCCCTTCGTCTCGGTCAATTGCGCGGCGATCCCCGAGGCCCTGCTCGAATCCGAGCTGTTCGGCCACGAGAAGGGCGCCTTCACCGGCGCGGTCGCCCGGCGCATCGGACGGTTCGAGGAGGCCAACGGCGGCACGCTGCTCCTCGACGAGATTTCCGAGATGGACGTGCGGCTGCAATCCAAGCTCCTGCGCGCGCTGCAGGAGCGGGTGATCGATCGGGTCGGCGGCGCCGCGCCCGTCAAGGTCGATATCCGCGTGCTCGCCACCTCCAACCGCAACCTCGCCGAGGAGGTGAAGAAGGGTACGTTCCGGGAGGACCTGTTCTATCGCCTCAACGTCGTGCACCTGCGCCTGCCGCCCCTGCGCGAGCGGCTGGCCGACATCCTCGAACTCGCCGCCCATTTCGCCCGCAAATACGCCGAGCTGAACGGGCTGCCGCTGCGTCCGCTGGCCCGCGACGCGCAGGCGCTGGTCGCCCGCAACCCCTGGCGCGGCAACGTGCGCGAGCTCGAGAACACGATCCACCGCGCGGTGCTGCTGTCGCAGGGGTCCGAGATCGGCCCGGAGGCGATCCTGAGCCCGGAGGGCGACTCGCTCGCAGCGCCTCCCGTCCCCGGCCCGGTCGAGCGGGCGGCGAGCGCCGCGGAGGCGGCGACCCGCGGTCTCGTCGGGCGCACCGTGGCGGATGTCGAGCGCGACCTGATCCTCGACACTCTCGACCATTGCCTCGGCAATCGGACGCATGCCGCGAAGATCCTCGGCATCTCGATCCGGACCCTGCGCAACAAGCTCAACGAATATGTCGATGCGGGCGTGCCCGTGGCCGAGCCCGGCGGGGTGCGGGCGGTCGCGGCCTACGGCTGAAGCCGATCGGATCGATCCGGCCGGCCGAACCGGCCCTATGACAGGAGTGCCGCCGGAGCGGGGGCGGGCAGCACCGCCGTACCGCGCTGGCCGGCGAGGATCCGCTCGCTCCACGGCCTCAGCCGCCCGGCAAGATGGAACGAGACGGCGGCGGTGAGCAGGCCGGCGGCGCAGTCGCAGGCGTAGTGGGCGCCGTGCGTCACCGCCGAGACTGTCATCACGGCGTTCAGGACGAGGGCGGCCCAACGCAGCCGCTTGAGCGGCCAGAACGCGGCCGTGACGAGATAGGCGACCGCGCAGTGGAGCGACGGAAAGGAGATCACGGGCCCGACCGCCTCCAGGGCGACGGTCCGCAGCGTACCGTCACGCAGAGCGTGCAGTTCCGCCAGCGGTGTCGCGCCCTGGAACAGCAGATCGCCTTGTCGGGCCCGACGAGCCCTGCGGCGCCCTCGGCCGGCAGCAGGGCGCTGACGGCCACCGTCATCAACACGCAGAGGATGAAGGACGATACGAATCGATCGGCCCGGCGCACCTCGCCGAGGGCCGCGAGAATGACGGGCGCCGCACTCAGTTGCAGGAAGAAGGTCTCGTAAGCCCGACTCAAGATCTCCATCGCGACTTTCATCTCGACCATGAAAGACTGGAGGATCAGCCAATCAAAACCAAAAGCGCGGTCGATGCCGATGAACACATCGTCACGCAGCGGCAGGCCGAAGGATTGAACGCCGTAAGCAAGAGCGCAGGTGGCGGGAAGCTGGATGATCATCACGGCGGAAAGCGCGATGGCCGCATTGAAGCGGGGCCGTGCCTGCGGACCGAGGCCGAAATACAGAGCGCCGGCCAGCATCGATGCGGGCGCGAGCCACTGAATATGAGATATACGAATCCAGACCCCCGTCAGGCTCTGAACACACAGGGCCGCGGAAACCGATAGGCACATCAATGCACAGGTCGGTAGCGAGAGGCCGGTAGCCTCCACCATCCTGATCGGAGAGGTGCGCAGGAGATGCATCGTCGCTCGCTCGCGGGACCCTGGGATTCCACGCGCGAGACGTTTCCATCACATGAAGACACCCCCTGGATCGTAACATTTTTTAATTTTGCCGTCGCCCAGAGCGCCGGGGACGCGTTCGGACAACGAGTATCGGGGTTCCGGCGCCCATAGGCGGCACGAGAGCACCGGCGCGAGGAGACAGCACAACCCTGTCGCCGCGCCGTGTCCGACGCGCCGGCGAGGAGGACCTCGGCGCTGGGGACTCGGCACCGAAGACTCGACACCCGCCGACGCCTCAGCGCTTCTTGGCGAACTGCGCCTCGTACTCGGCGTTCTGCGCCGCCCGCGCCTGCTCGATCCGGCGCAGGGTGAGGAAGCGGACGATGTCGAACTCGACGTCGCGGATCGTCTCCTCGATCAGGTGGCGCTGGAGCAGGATGCGGGGATCGTCCCCGGCCAGGTTCTCGCGATCCTGGAGCCGCTGCACCGCCTGGCGGACCACGGTGTAGACCTGCTCGCGCTCCTCCCGGCTCATGGACGGGCTGACGGCGCGGGCGATGAGGTCGGTGAAATCCGCCATGCAAGTCGTTCGTTGAGAGGACGTCGTTCGATGATAGCCGGTCTGCGTGAAGACAGTCGGTGGCAAGTCCGTCGATGGGAAGCCCCTCGCCTGCCGCCGCTCACAGCCGGTTGTCGTTGACCGCCGCGGCCACGAGCGAGACCGAGCTCCACAGGACGGTGAAGCAGAACAGGGCCGCGAACAGGGCGTAGAACGGGGCCGGGTACTCCGAGTAGGTCGGCAGCAGGGGCGGTACGAAGGTCGCCAGATAGATCTGCTGCTTGGCCGCCGCGATCCGGGCGCGGTCGAGGATCAGTTGCATCGAGGCGTTGAGCTTCTCCGCCACCGTCTGCTCGACCATCAGGCTCTCGTATTCGAGCAGCGCCTGGGTCAGGTTGTGCTCGGAATTCGAGACGATGCCGTCGGTGGTGAGGCGGCTCTGCAGGTCCTTGATCTGTCCGTCCAGCGCGCCGACGGTGGCCACGAGCACCTGGATGCTGCGGCTCTTCTCGTCGAGCTTGGAGTCGCGCAGGACGCGCAGGTCGTTCTCCGCCTTGATCTTGTCCTTGCGCAGGAGCTCGATCGTGGTGACGGCGGCCTCGGCCGACTTGACCGGGTCGATGATGCCCCATCGGTTGCGGAACTCCTGCAGCGCGACCCGCGCCTGCTTGAGCCGCTCGGCGGTCTGCTCCACCTCCTTCTTCGCGTTCGTGATCATGTCGTCCTGGGCCCGGCGCGAGATGCCGTTGACCAGGGTCTCGGAGCGGGCGATCACCTCCTGCGAGATGGCGACCGCATCCTCGGGCTTGAAGGCGCGCACCTTCAGGTGGATCACGCCGGAGATCGCATCGATCTGCGGAATCACGTGCCGGCGCCAGTAGCGCACCAGCTTCTCGACCGGCTGGCTGTCGTCGTAGCGTGCCCAGAAATCGATCCCGTCCTGCGAGAACATCTTCGCGAGGCCGAGCTTGGCATCGACCGCTTCCACCATCGGCCGGCTGCCGATGAAGTCGCGCAGGATGAAGCTGTCCTGGCTGTTGTGCTTCAGGATCAAGTCGGTGTGCAGGCCGAGATCGGCGCTGGCCATCGGCTCGACGTTGCCGCGCACGGCGAACTGCGATTCGACGATGTATTGCGGGGAGGCGATCACGAAGACGTAGAGCCCGACCACCGCGGTCGGCAGCAGCGCGAACAGGGCGTAGCTGCGGAACAGCCGCTTGACCATCCGCTCGGGCGGGCGCGCCTCCCGCGGCCGAAGGCCGGGCAGCCGGGTCCATTCGAGGGTGCGGCGCGCCCGCTCGACCAGGGCCCCGCCGAGCGCGCGGCCCCTGCCGGGCGCGACCGGCTCGATCGTCTCGGCATTGCGCCGCAGATCCGGCACGGAGCGCCGGGCGAGATCCATGAGCGACTGGACGCTCGGGCTCGGCCGGACCCTGGTCGCCTGCTTGACCTCGTCGTCGGAACTCATCGAATGGGGGTCCTCACGGATCCGCGGCCGGAGCGCGCCTGCACGAAATGCCTCGCGCCCGTCCCCTCGCGATAGGCTCGGGCAAGATGCACGGGCAAGGCTCTTCGGCAAGCTCGGGCGGCATCCAGTCTCGGGGTTCAGGTCACGTTCTTTTCGGCCCTTTTTAAGGCGCGGCGATCCGCCGGGATTGCGCGCCGGGCGGGGGGACTGCGATACCGCCCCCGACATCGGGGCGGGGCCCGAAGCGAGCGGGTCGACGGGAGGGGATGTGGGACGGCGGCAGGATCCGGGCGGGGCGGCCCGCGAGACCCAGGGTGAGACGGCGCGGGGCGGGGCGACCGGAGCCGGCATGGTCAAGGTCAGGACGGCGAAGGCGGGCTTCTCGGATCTCGTGCTGGTCTGCCGCAAATGCGCCAAGCGCCAGGGCGTGGACCGCAAGCGGATCGGCCGTGCCGTCAAGCGGGCGCTCAAGCAGGCTGCGCGCGACACCGGGTCCGCGAAGCCGGCCGGCAAGGTCCGTCTGCTGGAGACGGGCTGTCTCGGGCCCTGCCCCAAGCGGATGCTGACGCTGGCCACGCCGGATTCCCTGGCCCGCCGCCGCGTCATCCTCGTCGATCCGGCGCTCGACACCCTCGCCGCCGAGGCCCTCGTCCTCGCGCCCCTGTCCCCGCAGGCGGCCAGCACGGCGCCGGCTGCGGCGAGCCCGGACGACGGAGCGGGCAATGGCTGAGGCCCCTGCTCGCCGCGACCTGCGCCCCGCCGAACGGCCGCGGCCGCAGCGCCTCCTGCACGGGCTGCTGCGCCGGCTGCCGCTGATCGGCACCCTGGTCGGACTGGGGCTCGGCGTCTGGCTCGTCACCACCAACGACCTCGCGGCGATCGGGGCGGCGTTCGGGCGGATCGGGGTGGCGGGCCTGGCCGCCATCGTGGGGGTGCGGGCCGTCATCGTGCTGCTGTGCGGCCTCGCCTGGGCGAGCGTGCTGGCCGGCATCCCCCCCTCCGGCCGAACCCGGACGGCGGCAGAATCGGCCGAGCCGCCCGTCGAGACGGGCGCCTTCGTGATCCTGCGCTTCGTGCGCGAGGGCGTGAACGTGCTGCTGCCGGTCGCCTCGGTCGGCGGCGAGGTGGTGGGCGGGCGCCTGCTGACCTTCTGGGGCGTCGCGGGCAGCCTCGCGGCGGCCTCGCTGCTGGCCGACATGCTGATCCAGGTCGCGACGCAGGTGGCCTTCACCGGGCTCGGCGCCGCCCTGCTCTGGCGGCTGCCGGGCGAGGCCGCCGCCGCGCTCGCGTGGTGGACGACGCAGGCCGCAGCGGTAGCGGTGGCGGCGGTCGCCGCCTTCTTCGCCCTGCAGACCCTGGGCGCGGCGCGGGGACTGGAGCGGCGCCTCGCCGGCCTCGGCCGCCGCTTCCTGCGCTCGGCGACTCCGGAAGGGGCGAAGCCGGAGGGGGGCGCGGCGAGCATCCTCTCGGTGCAGGAGGCCCTCGACGCGGTCTGGGCGCGGGGCCGGCGCGGGCGCATCGCCCAGTCGGTCGCCCTGCACGCCGTGGCATGGGGGCTCGGCGCGGCGGAGATCTGGATCGTGCTCGCCTGTATCGGGGTCGAGGTCAGCCTGACCGAGGTCTTGGTGCTGGAATCGCTGTCGCAGGCGATCAAGTCGGCGGCCTTCGCGGTACCGAGCGGGCTCGGCGTGCAGGAGGGCGGCTTCGTGGTGGTGGGCGCCTTGTTCGGGCTCGATGCGGGCACCGCCATCGCCCTGTCGCTGGCCAAGCGCGTCCCCGACGTGGTCCTCGGCCTGCCCTCGCTGATCGTCTGGCAGATCTTGGAGGCGAAGCGGACGCAGGTGCTGGCACCGCGCTGAGTTCCCGCCGAGGCCCGGGCTTCGAATGGGCAAGCCCCTGCCACAGGGGTCGGAATCACCGGGCCGGGATCACGGGGCCGAAATCACGGGGACCAGGGCAGGGCCCTGGAAGACCAGCGGTTCAGCCCGGCCCTGACACGAGCCAGCCCCGCATCGCCTCGAAGGTCGCGATGCCGGCGGCGAAGGCCGCCGCGGCTTGCCCCTCGGGCAGGCCGTCCAGGCGCTCGCGGAACGCCCGCCAGAGCGGTCCGGTCGCCCGCCCTCGCCCGGCATAATAGGCCAGCGGCACCCCCTCGCCGTGCAGGCGGGCGACGCGGCGGCCGATGACGGCGCCGCCCAGCGTCGAGCCCTCCAGCACGTAGAGCGCGCCGAGCGCCGCGCCCGGCCCGTCGAGCCGGGGCGCGGCGGGCGCCGGCAGGGCATCGGGCGCCGCCCCGTCGAGGGCGTCCAGATCCGCATCGAGGGCCGGGAGGCGGCGGCGGGGATCGAAGAAGGGCGCGTCGGCGAGCGCAGCGGCAATCGCCGGCTCGTAGGCGGCGTGGAAGCCGCGCAGGCGGACCAGCAGGTCGCGGTAGCCGGGCAGCGTCGCCACCCGCGCCTCCCAGTCGAGGTCGCGCTCCAGTGCCTCATGGGCCGCGGCCGTGGCCTCCCGCAGGCGGGCGTGCAGGCTGTCGCTCAAGGAGGGCTCAGGCGTGAACGGTGAAGCAGGCGCCGTCGGCGTTCTCGACGTCGAGGCGGGCGCCGATCTGGTCGAGCATGGCCCGGATCAGCTTCATGCCGAGCCCGGTGCCGCGCGCCCTGGCGCTTTCCCAGCCGAGCGGCATGCCCTCGCCGTCGTCGCAGACCTTGAGCCGGACCGCCGCCCCCTCGCCGCCCGCCACGGTGACGCTGACCCGCGCGCCCTTGTCGGGCCGGCCGGCGTACTTGAACGCATTGGTGACGAGTTCGGTGGTGATCAGCGAGAGCGCCACCGCGTGGCGGTAGGGCACCATCAGGCCGGGCTCGGCGGTCAGCTCGACGCTGTGCTCGTCGCCGGCCATGCCGGCGAGGTCGCTGCACAGGGTCTGGATGGTCTGGCCGAGATCGACCTGCTCCATGCTCTCGCCCTGATACAGGCTGTCATGGACGCGGGCGACGCTCATCACCCGGGCCGAGGTCTCGGAGAAGGCCTGCCGCGCCTCCGGATCGGCGATCTGGCGGCGCTGCATGTGCAGGAAGGCGGTCACGATCTGCAGCGAGTTTTTCACCCGGTGGTCGATCTCGCGGGTGAGCAGATCCTTCTGCTCCAGCAGGCGCTCCTTGTCGGCCAGGAGTCCGGTCAGTTCGTCGATCTTGCGGCGCTGGCGCAGCACCACGCCTTCGACGGCATCGGCGAGCTGGGCGGCAAGTGCCACCTTCCACCTCGCCCAGGGCGCGGAATGCCCGCGCCGCTCCTCGATCCAGCGCTCGAACGAGCGCCGCGGCAGAACCGCCACCGGGCCGCTGCCGGGCAGGACGGGCTTCCGGGGATCGCCGCCCCAGGTCACGGTGCTCGGCACCTCCGGCTTGACCCAGAACAGCAGATGCTGGCGCGAAGAGCCGACGAAGGCCGCGAGCAGGCCGCTGGCGATCTCGGTATAGGCCGCGGCCGCCGGGTGATGCAGCACCAGCGTGTCGGTGACGAAGGTGGTCTCGCCGGGGGCCAGGCTCTCCCGCAGCCAGTCGGCCAAGGCCTGCACCTTCGCCGCCTCCGGCGTGGTGCCGACGAGGCAGACGGCCTCGTCCGAGACGATGCCCGCGCCGGTGGCCCCGAACAGGTCGAGCAGCGTCGGGCTGCCCTGGGTCAGAGAGCCGACGAAGTCGTCGGAGCGGGTGAGCCCGCGGACCAGCCGGCCCTGCACGTCGAGATGGCGCTGCCGCTCGCTCCACAGCGCCTTGCCCTCGATCTCCTGCACCCGCATGGCGAAGCCGTCGGTCAGCACGGTCGCGGCGGCGCGGGTCTCCGGCGCGACGTAGTGCGGCCGGCGATGATGCCCGATCATCAGGCCCCAGAGCCGGTTCTCGACCATGATCGAGATCGACATCGAGCCGTCGACGCCGAGGTTGCGCTGGTATTCGAGGTGGATCGGCGACAGGGTGCGGTTCTGCGCGAAGGTGAGGTCGATCGGCGCGTTGCCCGCGGCGCGGTCGGCGACCAGCGGCACCGGCACGCAGTCCCGATCGATCACGAAGCGGCTCTTGGCCTTGGTGTAGAGGGCGCGGGCCTGCGCCGGGATGTCGGAGGCGGGAAAGCGCAGGCCGATCAGCGGGCGCTGCCAATCCGGCACCATGTCCTCGGCGATGGCCTCGCCGTTCCAATCCGCGTCGAAGCGGTAGACGAGCACCGATTCGAAGCCGGTCATGGCGCGGATTTCGAGGGCGGCGATCTGCGCCGCTTCGGTCAGGGTCTCGGCGGCGCGCAGCCGCATCATGGCGAGCTCGGCGTCGAGCGGGCTCGCGGCGAGGAAGTCCTCGGGCCGCTCCGGCGCCAGTTCCAGCTCGACGATGACCCGGCCGAGATGGGCGTGCGCCACGAGGTGGAAGCGCTCCTCCCGCGGCGGAAGGACCAGCGTGCGGCGCAGGAGCCGTCCGTCGGTCAGGGTGTGGGCGGCGAGCCCGTCACGAATCGCCGAGACGACCGAGGCCGGCAGCACCGCCTCCAGGTTGAGGCCGGCGGGCGGGAACTGCTCGGGCGCCAGCACGTCGGCGGCGTTGGCGCTGAAGGCCAGGATCTCCAGGCTCGCGGCGTCGGCGGCGAGCATCACCGCGTTCGGCTGGATCGAGCCGGGGATGTGGATCGGCTCGCGCTCGCACAGGCTCGGATCGACCGGCTCGGCGCGGCTGCGCTGCGAGATCGCGGCCAGCACCGCCTCGCGCGAGGGGCCGGCGGCGATCTGCTCCAGGGGACTGATCGTCAGCCACGTGCAGCCGTCCGCGCCCGCCCACAGGCCGATGCGCGCCCGCAACGGGGCCGGGATGCGGCCGAACACGAACTCGAAGGCCTGTCCGGCCAGGGCCCGGCGCCGGCCGGCGAGAAAGCGGCCGTAGAAGCCGGGCACGTGGGCGCTCGGCACGAGGTCGCGGAAGAAGTTGCGCCCGATCATCGCCTCGGGCGAGAGGCCGCACAGCGTTCCCGCCGCACGATTGCAGGCGAGCACCTTCCCTGCGGCGTCGAGAGCCAGGAGACCCGCGCCGAGTTCGTCCCGCTGCTCGGGCGTCAACGTGTCGAAATCGACCGGAAGGTCGATCGGACCAGCGTTCGGCCCTGCGGCGTGCATCTGCGACGGATCGACCATTACGGCAGCCGGTATGCCTGCCGCGCTCCGGTTACGCAATGCCGGGACAGTCCTCGCCTCACGTTTCCGGTCACCGCGAAGTCGCACCAAGTGTCTGACAGGTCCCGGCTTTGTCTGAAACCATACAGACTCCGCGACACAGTGCGTGGGCCGCCCCGAGCCGCCGCGACGGTCGGTGCGCCGCTCGCTCCGGACGGGTGCCGCATCCCCACGGCGGGGCGTCTCGCCTCACCGGTCGGCGAGGTCGGACAGGGCGGTCTCGAGCCCCTCCTCGAGGGTCGGATGGTAGAACGGGCGGTCGCGCAGGCGCCGCACGTCGAGACCGTCCTGCGCCGCGTAGGCGAGGAGGTGGGCGAGATGCTCCACCTCCGGGCCGACCAGCTCGGCGGCGGCGAGGCGCCCGTCGGCCTCCGCGTAGAGGCGGATGCCGCCCTGCGCCCGGTCCATCACCCGGGCCCGGCCCTGGTCGCAGAAATCGGCCCGGCCGACGCGGTGATCCGCCTCGGGGTCGAAGCCGCCGCCGATCACGGCGATCTGCGGATCGCTGAACACCATGGCGAGCGCCACCCAGCGCTCCGGCCGCGCCGCCGCCTCGCCGCGGGCGAGCCGGGCGGCGTTGCGCCCGGCGATGCGGCCCTGGCGGCTCGCCTCGTGCAGCACCGGACGATCGGCGTTGGCATCGCCCGCGATCAGGATCTTCGCGCCCTCGCACAGCAGCGAGCGCGGATCGTGGACCGGGCCGCCCCTGTCGTCGAGGGCGACGCCCGTCTCCTCCAGGCCGATCCCCGAGACGTTCGGCGGACGGCCCGCGGCGGCGAGCACCCGATCGAACGTCCTCTCTCCCGTCCCCTCCTCGCCGCTCCAGCCGAGGCGCGCGCCCTCCCCCTCGGCCGCGCCGCTCTCGACCTTGGCGCCGAGATGCAGGTCGAAGGCGCCCGAAAAGATCTCGCGGGCCGCCCGCTTCAGTTCGGGGTCGCCGAGGCCCCCGAGGCTGTCGCCGGGATCGAACACGCTGGTCGCCACGCCGAGACGGGCCATGGCCTGCGCGAGTTCCAGCCCGACCGGACCGGCCCCGAGCACGGCGAGCGAGGCGGGAAGGGTCTCGATCTCGAACACGCTATCGGTGGTGAGAACCCGCTTCCCGAGCCCCCGCAGCGGCTCGGGAACGCTCGGGCTGGAGCCGGTCGCCAGCACCGCCGCCTTGAAGCGCAGGCGGGTGTGATCGTCGATGAGCAGGGAGTCCGGTCCCTCGAACACGGCCCGGCCGGTCAGGCGCATCTCCTCCGGGAGCCCGTCGAGCCCCTCGAGGACGGCGTGCACGAAGCGGTCGCGCAAGGCCCGCATCCGGGCCAGCACCGCCGGGCCGTCGACCCGCACCGCGCCGAGGTCGATGCCGAGCCGATGCGCCGCGCGGGCCCGATGCGCGGCCTCGGCCGCGGTGATCAGCAGCTTCGAGGGCATGCAGCCGACCCGGGCGCAGGTGGTGCCGCCGGGGCCCTGCTCGATCAGCACGGCCCGGACGCCCGCATCGAGGGCGGCGCGGTGGGCGGCGATGCCGGCGGTGCCGGCTCCGATCACCGCGACGTCGCAGGAGCGTTCCCGCATCGCTCAGGCGGCCATGGTGAGGACGGCGCCGCCATCGACCCGAAGGTTCTCGCCCGTGATGAAGCTCGCCTGTTCCGAGCACAGGAAGGCCACCGCGGAGGCGACCTCCTCGACCCGGCCGCGGCGCTTGGCGACGATGCCGGGACGCTTCTCCGCGAGGAAGCTCTCGATCGCCTCGTCGAACGAGAGGCCGAGTTCCCCGGCGCGCTTCTCCATCATCGCGTCGGTCATCGGCGTGGCGACGAAGGCGGGCGCCACCGAGTTCACCAGCACCCCGTCCGGCCCGTAGGCCTTGGACAGGCCCTTGGTCAGGTTCATCAGGCCGGCCTTGGCGGCGCAGTAGGGCAGTTCCTCGACATAGGGCTGCACCGCGTCCTCGGAGGTGAAGAAGACGATCCGCCCCCATTTCTGCCGGCGCATCCCCGGAATGAAGGCGCGGGCGACCCGCACCGCCGCCATCAGGTCGGCCTGGATCGTCGACATCCAGCCCTCGTCGTCGATCTCCAGGAAGTCGCCGGTGGCGCCGGTGACGCCGGCGGCGTTGACGAGGATGGTGGGGGTCTCGCCGAAGGCTTGATCGGCGAAGTCGCGCAGCTTGTGCGCGCCCGTCTCGGTGGCGAGGTCCGCCTGGCACGCCTTCACCGGACCGAGGGCGGCGAGCCGCCCGGCCGCCTCGTGAAGCTCCGTCTCCTTCAGGTCGGAGAGGACGACCTTGACGCCCTCGCGCAGCAGGTACTCCGCGCTGGCGTAGCCCATGCCGGAATCGCCGCCGGTGATCACCGCGACGCGGCCGCTGATGCCGAGATCCATGAAACGACCCTCCTCGTTGGCGGCGTCCGGTTCGGCCCTTCGGCTTCGGCAGCGACCATTTGATAAAAACCGCGGGCCAACGGGGAGCGTGGGGGATCGTTCCAACCTAACCGGAGGCTGCGTCGATCCGACCGGCGCTGGGACGGGACGGAGCGGCCGGGGCCGCACGTAACGGCGCGGCCGCTTCGAAACAAAA
>Ga0233425_10007279_pt1 | contig 15663 bp, 9 predicted proteins | sample Watercolumn_Towu_2_FD_181712 | JGI IMG/M metagenome (GOLD analysis project Ga0233425, IMG submission 181712) | Freshwater microbial communities from Lake Towuti, South Sulawesi, Indonesia - Watercolumn_Towuti2014_140_MG | ecosystem: Environmental > Aquatic > Freshwater > Lake | place: Indonesia...
TCGTGGCAGTCCTCTCGCTCGCGACGAGCCTTGTCGCGCTCATGAAATCGACGAAGCCATCCGTATCAGGGTGATCCTATGGAGCCTCCGCCAATCACGAAACGCGAATTCCTGCGCCGGTGCATGATCTGTTCCGGCGGGATGGTTCTCTCTGCACCGGGTTGGACCTCACTCGCCGCTGCAGGCAGCTCAAGGGAGCCGGGCTCTCTTCTTCCCGACGATCTTTGGAAGTGGAGCAAGGAAGCTCTGTTCTATCGGAAGACGGATGCGGGGCTGGAATGTCAGAAATGTCCCAACGGCTGCATCCTCGGGAGAGGAGAAACGGGTATCTGCCGCAACCGGGTCAATCACGAGGGAACGCTCTACTCGATCGCGTACGGTAATCCATGTGCCGTGCATGTCGATCCGATCGAGAAGAAGCCATTCTTCCATTTTCTCCCGACGACACGTGCATTCTCGATCGCCGTCGCCGGTTGTACGTTCTCCTGCCTCAACTGCCAGAATTGGGAGATTTCCCAGTTCAGTCCGAAGGAAACCAGGAACTACGACCTCATGCCTGACCAGATTGTCGCCGAGTGTATTCGCATAGGAGCGGAATCAATCGCCTACACCTACTCGGAGCCGACGACGTTCTATGAATACGCTCTCGATATCGCCACGCTCGCCCGCAGGAAGAAGATTCGCAGCGTCTGGAAGTCGAACGGTTATATCAATGAAGCGCCTCTCAGAAAGCTCTGCAAGGTCATCGACGCGGCGAATATTGATCTGAAGTGCTTCGACGAGAGTGTCTATCGAAAATTGAACGGCGGCCACCTTGAACCGGTCCTCAAGACTCTCCAGATCCTCAAGGAAGAAGGGGTCTGGCTGGAAATAACGAACCTCCTGGTCCCAACATGGAGCGACAACCTCGACACGGTGAAGCGCATGTGTGAGTGGCTCTCCGCCCGTGGACTCCATGAGTGCCCGATCCACTTCAGCCGGTTCACTCCTCTCTATAAACTGACGCAGCTCCCTCTCACGCCAGTGTCGACCCTCGACAAAGCGAAAGAGATTGCCTCCGCCGCCGGTCTGCAATATGTCTACATTGGAAATGTCCCGGGCCATGCGGCTGAAAACACCTTCTGTCATTCATGTCGCAAATTGATTATCGAACGACGAGGGTATCAGATTCTGCAGAAAAACCTTAAAGGAAGCAGTTGCGGTTTCTGTGGAGTCAGGATTCCCGGCGTCTGGTCCTGACTCCCGCGTTGCTCCATTTGTCGTGAAGTCTATTCCTTCTCACGAAAAAGTGCTACCATCCTTACCGGCATCATAACTTCGTCATCCCAATTCCGTTTGTATTTGCGCAACAGTAATTTCCCGGAGGCACGAGTCATGGTCAGGTTCAACATTCTCAATCGACTTCTTCTTTCTCTCATCCTTCTGACGTCCGCCTGCTCGAACCTGGCCGCACGGCAGGCAACAGTAACGGAGGGGCGGCAGGTGTTCAGAACCTATCCGTTCGGTGATCCCGATCCGGTCGCTCGGATGTCGAACATTTATCCCTATTTTCGATTCGAGGGTTACAGCGTCCTTCCTGTCGACAAGGAATGGAAGGTGGTGACACTTGAAAATCCCTACATCAAAGTCGTAGTGGCTCCGGAAATCGGCGGAAAGATACTTGGCGCCGTCGAGAAATCGACGGGGAAGCCGTTCATCTATTTCAACAAGGTGGTGAAGTTCAGAGAGATCGCCATGCGGGGGCCGTGGACCTCGGGTGGAATCGAGTTCAATTTCGGAGACATCGGCCACACACCTGCCACAGCGACTCCCGTCGACTATCGGATCCGGACGAATGCCGATAGCAGTGTCAGCTGCATCGTCGGCTCGATCGATCTTCCCTCCAGGACAGAATGGCGCGTGGAGATCCGGCTCCCAAAGGACAAGGCGTATTTTCAGACCGAGTCGTTCTGGTACAACCCGACCGATTTCAGTACGTCGCTCTATCACTGGATGAACGCGGCTGCCGACGCCGCGCCCGATTTGCATATTCTCTATCCTGGTACAGGGTACATTGACCACGGCGGTGGAGCATTCCCGTGGCCATCCGGTGCTGATGGACGGGATTTGTCGCTCTATGCCAACAACAATTTCGGCTCGAGCAAATCATACCACGTGCTTGGAGCATACACGGACACATACGCCGCCTACTGGGAGAAGGATGATTTCGGCGTTGTCCATTGGTCTCCGTATACTGACAAGCCTGGAAAAAAGATCTGGATCTGGTCGCTCGCGAGGGATGGGGAGATCTGGAAAAATCTCCTGACCGATCCCGACCTAGGGAATGGACAGTACGTCGAGATTCAGTCCGGATTGCTCTTCAACCAGGCGGCAGGCAGCAGCACGATGACGCCTTTCAAGCATCAGTCATTCGCCCCTGCGAGTGAGGAGAATTTCGTCGAAGCGTGGTTCCCGTTCCGCGACATCGGCGGTATTGTCGAGGCAAATCTGACCGGTACGCTCAATGTCAGGCGCATTGGAAATGTTCTGAAGATCGGCTTCTGTCCGCTGACCAGAACGGTGCAGCCGCTTGTTGTGAAATACCGGGGCAAAGAAATGCTCCGTAAGGACATTGATCTCAAGCCCTTGCAGGTATTTCTTGATTCCGTGCGTGTGGAAGGGGATGGGGAGGTCGAAGTGCAGGTGGGCGATCTCATATCGTATCGCAGCACTGACGCCGAAGACAGGAAACTGAGCCGTCCGGTGGTCACGAACAAGGAGTTCGATTGGAACAGCGTCCAGGGGCTCTATACGAGCGCGGTAGAGCATGCGCGGCAGCGTGACTATGGGAGGGCGCTTTCGCAGTTCGAGGCCTGCCTCAGGATGGATCCCGTGCACTCTGGTGCCCTTGCCGGGGCGGCGGAAATCTACGTCCGGCGGATGGAGTACGAAAAAGCGTTTGCGTATGCCCGCACGGCGCTTGCCAATGATGCGTATGACCCGGACGCGAACTTTGTGTACGGCGTCGTCAGTCGTAGACTCGGGAAACTCTACGATGCGCTCGACGGATTTGGTGCAGCCGCCCGCTCAATGAAATATCGTGCCTCAGCCAACGCGGCTATGGCCGAAATCGCATTCATGCAACAGCGTTGGCCTGCAGCTGAGGCCTATGCGCTGCGATCGCTTGACTATGACCGGTTCAGCATCCGTGCCAGCCGGCTTCTCACCGTGCTCTATAGAGTGCAGAACAACATCGCCGATGCGAAAAATGCCGCGGACCATCTGGCAGCCCTTGATCCGTTGAGCCACCTTGCGGCGTTCGAGCACTATCTCTTGGAGCGAACGCCGGCCCGTCTGAATGCGTTCAAAGGCCTGATCAAGGGGGAACTTCCCGCAGAGAGCTATCTCGAGCTTGCGAGTTACTACCTTGGCTTGAAACTGTACGCCGACGCGATCACTGTGCTGCAATTCGCTCCGTCGCACCCGATTGTCTCGTACTGGCACGCATACCTCAGCGGGCTGAACAATGACGGGGCAAACGTCGAACGACATCTGACCGACGCACTTTCCGGTTCAACGGCATTTGTGTTTCCGTTCAGGCAGGAGACAGCTGAGATCCTCACTTGGGCAAAGAAGATCAAACCGCACTGGAAGACACGCTACTATCGCGCCCTTGCATATTGGAGCAAAGAACGAACGGATGTGGCGAAGGAAGAGCTCCTCGCCTGCGGCAACGAACCGACCGAATGGGCTTTCTACACGACCAGGGGCAATTTCATCCGGCAGCTCAAGGCCGGAGATCCCATGAACGATTACAGAAAAGCGCTGGAACTCGGTAAGAATGAGTGGAGGCCGTACCACTCGCTGATCGAATACAACATCAGCCAGAATTCTTTTGCTGCGGCGTACCAGATCGCGCGGTCGGGTGCCACAGCGTTCCCTTCGAGCTACATCGCATTCTTTGATCTCTCGCGCACCTCTCTGTTCAACGGACAGGCCCGGGCTTGCGTCGAAATCCTCGACACGTTGACGGTGCTGCCCTTTGAGGGGGCGAGCTATTCTCGCGATCTCTATCGCAAGGCCTGCATCGTGTCGGCCTCGGAAATGATGCGCTCCGGCAAATTCCAGGATGCAGTTGCCTATCTCGGAAAGGCAAAAACCTGGCCCGAACGTCTCGGCGTGGGGAAACCGTACGAGGTCGACACCAGATTCGAAGATTTCCTTGAGGCTCAGTGCAGGGAGCGGCTCGGCGATCGCACCGGAGCAAAGCGTTTGAAGGATTACGTTCTGACGTTTACGCAGAAGCACGCTCGTGACGGAAGCATGAACCGGCTCTTTGCAGCGCTTCTGATGCGGTCGCAGGGACTGGCCGATGAGGCGAAGGAACTGATCGGGGATTGGAGGAAGGCAGACGCATCAGATGCTGCGCGCTGGCTTGCAGGCGTCTTCGATCGATCCGCCACCCAGGTAGCAGCGGCGGAGAAGAAATTACGGGGAGGTACGACTGGATCGCTTCTTGGAAAGAGCACAGTTGACCAGGAACTGGCCCTTCTCATTCAGGTCCATGCTGCCCTGAACAGTGGAGACTCGATTCCGGAATTGAGGTGGTAGAGGTCCCGTCGCTCCGGGAAGGGGCGCAGGCGGTTCTCTCTGAAAAGAGGGCGTGAAGCTGTACCGCCGTAACGAAAAAGGGCGATGCATTGGTTTGCATCGCCCTTCATGTTGATGGACTTCTTTTGATGACTACCAGAGCGTATCGTCCAGCGAACTGTGGCGTCCCGAGCGAACGAGCGGCAGCCATATTTTGAACGTGGTGCCGAATTCCTCCGACGTGGTGAACGTGACTTTTCCGCGCAGGTACTGCTCGCCCAGAAGCTTCATGCTGTATGTACCAAGTCCGCGATTCGGGCCTTTTGTCGAGAATGAACGCTGGAATACCTGCAGCTGAATGTGACGGGGCATGAACCTGGGATTATGGACGAGGAACTCAATTCCAGTCTTGCTCGATTTGCACGCCAGCCGGACCGTCTCTCCCTCGCCCGAGGCCTCAAGTCCGTTCTTCACCATGTTGCCAACGACGCGCCGAAGCAGCGTTTGGTCGGTCAGGAACTCCGTGTCCACCGAATCGGCGTCGACGTCGATGTTTCGGGACCGCCCGACGTCGTGGTTTTTGTAGGTCTCGCGAAGTTCCTGCATGAACGATACAGACTTCGTCGGCATGAATGTGATCGACAGCTCGTTGTTTTCAGCTGCGACCAGGTCACGCTGTGCTTTGATTTCTTCCACGAGCTGTGTTGCAAGCTCAAGCAGAGGGGCTTTGAGCTCCTCCGCCTCCGACGAGTCTGAGTGCTTCAGGAGTTCGACGAATCCGCGAAGGCCGCCGGCTGTGTTCAGAACGTCGTGGAAGAAAATGCGCTCGAGCGCGCGTCGCCGTTTTTCGTGACTGACATCCGATACCGCGAAGATCGTGAACTGCATGTCGTTTTCTTTAAGCGGCGAAGCGTAGACCCTCAGCTCGAGTGGCTCGACTACATCCTTCATGGTAAGGTGCCACTCCTGCGTGGAGACATTTCCGAGCTGGCTGGAGAGGATGGCGCCGATACCACCGCATGCTCTGCAGAATTCTGACGTTCCGCAACCTCCGAGGCTCTCGTTTGCATGGATGCAGTTCAGCGCTTCGCCGAACCGTTGGCCGAGCGCCGCTCCGGAGTCGCGTGCGCCCACGAATTTCAGGAACTTGTCGTTCGCGAGAACGATTTGTCGTTCCTTGTTCAGAACGAGGACGATATCGAAGACTGAGCTGATGAAGCTATGGAGCAACGGAATCTGGGGGAGCTTCCGGGCTTGCGCGAGAATCTCTTCTCGTGACGCTCGTTCGGCTGGTGCAAATTCGGTCGGGAGTCTCTCAGGCGTGCGGGAAATAAGCCGAAGAGCCTGCGACTCTTTTTGCTCGGCGGCCTTTTCTGCGCTCGTTCTTGGTAAGCTCATATTTGTTGTTCCTTCAGCCCGGCAACCGGTTGTGGTGATGGTATCATGTCGACACGGGAATCGGCAATGGCCATTTCCTGACTTCTCGCTTCGATCCCTGCAGACCTTTGCTTGAAAACCCGGCCCCGGTGACGCCAGGCGTAAGAAGGGCGACAGTAACAATACTCAGTTGTACTTTGGATTGCAAGCCCGCACTAAAAATAAGGAAACCCACCACACCGCACGGTGCGAGGAATCACCGGTTCCCAACAGGCTTGAGTGTTAGTTTTCAAAAACTTGTGGCATTCTGGGGAGAAAATACTTAATATCGCAGTGATCACTCCCCATGGATTGCCTATGTCTTCTGGTTATCGCGCTCTTGCAATAGACGATTCTCCCCATGTCCGAATTCTCATGTCGAAGTTGTTGAAACGATTCGGTTTCGAGTCCGTTGAGACTGCTGAGAATGGGAGAATCGGACTGGAGAAACTCGAAACGTTCAAGCCTGATGCAATCTTTCTCGATGGGATCATGCCCGAGATGGATGGGCTCTCCGTCCTTCGCGCCGTGAAGGCACGCGACAAGTCCACGATTGTCGTCATTACCTCATCGCTTTCGGAACGTGACAAGGTTCTTCAGTTCAAAGAAAGCGGTGCGGACTATTACTTGATGAAGCCGTTTGAGGAGGCGAAGCTTCAGGAAACGGTACAGAAAGTCCTCAATCTCCTCGGTACTCGACAGAAGGAGGGATGATGGTCTGTGGCCGCTGCAACGCAGAGAATCCGGATGACGGGCGATACTGTCGTTCGTGTGGAGCCTCTCTCGGCACCATCTGTTCGTCATGCGGCATCCCATGCCACCCCGACGATCGCTACTGCGGCTCATGCGGCGCGCCCCAGGCGCTTGCCCTTGAGGACGAACCTCCCGCTCTTGCCGGCGGTTCATCGCTCTCCTCATCTTCCGCTGCGATGAAGCAGTACACGCCGCAGGAAATCGAGATCCTCCTTGCTCTCCGCAAAACGCTCAAGAAAGAAGAAACGACTGTCAAGACATTCCGACAGGATGACGTCGACAAACTGTTTGGGTAACTCATGGCATTGACCCGCGAGCAACTGCAGCTCCTGGAAGTACTTTCAGCGGACCGGATTGTACAACCCGATCAATTGAACTCCAAGCGAGCGATGATTGAGGATGTATCTCGGCAGAAGGGTATTGCGCGAAGTCTTGTCGAGATTCTTGGTCTCTCGGAAGATGCCGTCGTCAACGCCATCGTGAAGTCGACCGGCGTCGCCCGGATGAAGATCGCGACCGAAATGGACGCAGCCCCCTCGAATGTGCTTACCGAGGAGGAAATCCTTCGCTATCGGGCCCTTCCCGTCTTTCTCATCGGTCTGGAGCTGACGATCGCCTTCATCGATCCTCCATCACAGGCCCAGCGCTCAGAGCTTCAGAAAATTGTGGGAACCCGCGTGCTGCCTGTCGTCACCACGATCTCCGATTTCGAGGCAGCGTTTCAGAAATACGGCGGTGCTCTCGACAAACTTGAGCGGATAGGCTCGACCCTTGATCTTTCGAGGTACGATGTCCGGAACCGGGATGGTGACGTCGCGGTGCGCGAGATCGATTCCGACAACGAAGCGACGATGGCGAAAATCGTCGATGAATTGCTCCTCCGTGCGGCAAAGTCGGGGACGAGCGACATTCACATTGAGCCGGGCGAGCGCGAGATGATGGTGAGGTTCCGTGTCGACGGTGTCCTGCAGCGCATTGTCTCCCTGCCGATGTCCGCCCACCAGGGGATCATAGCGGTTCTTAAAGCGCGAGCATCGATGGACATGTTTGAACGTGCGATCCCGCAGGACGGGCGCATTTCCCTGACGTTCGCGGACCGCGTGTTCGACGTCCGTATCAGCACGCTCCCCCTCCTCCACGGCGAAAAAATGGTTCTCCGCCTGCTGGGGAAAAACGCAATGATGTACAGCCTCGACAACCTTGGATTTTCGCAGGAGAACGTCACCCGGTTCCGCTCGCTCCTCTCCCATCCGAATGGCATCGTTCTTGTCACCGGACCGACCGGGAGCGGCAAGACGACGACACTCTATGCAGGCCTCAATGAGATAAAGAGCATTGGCCGCAACATTACAACGGTCGAAAATCCGGTTGAGTACAAACTCGACCTCGTGAACCAGGTACAGGTGGTGGCGGAGCGCGGCCTGACGTTCGCAACGGCGTTGCGCTCCATCCTTCGGCAGGATCCCAACGTCGTCCTCATCGGAGAAATCCGGGATGCGGAGACGGGCACAATCGCGACGGAGGCCGCTCTGACCGGTCACCTCGTTCTCAGCACACTCCATACGAACGATTCCATCGGGGCGATCCCGAGGATGATCAACCTCGGCATCGAGTCCTTCTACGTCGCCTCAGCCGTGGTGGGCGTCCTCGCTCAACGATTGGTGCGCCGACTTTGCACGCGCTGTAATGAGGAGTATGAACCCGATCCGGCGTTGCTGGCGTCTGCGGGATTGGCTCACCTCCCTCCGGGAATCACCCTCTTCAGGCCGCGGGGCTGCAATGCCTGCAACGGATTCGGCTACAAGGGACGCATCGCGATCCACGAGGTTCTCGTTGTCACTGACGAAATGCGGGACCTGATTGCCACGGAGATATCCACCAGCAAGTTACGGTTGATGGCGGATCCTGGTGGATTCCGTGATATGTACTTTGACGGAATCCAGAAGGCGCTCGCCGGCATTACGTCACTCGAGGAAGTGTTCCGGGTGACACGCCGGCAATAGTCCGTTTGATCGGCCTCTCTGGGCAGCGCCCGGTGTCAAGGATCTCCAGGATCAGTCCCTCCTCGACCGCCCTCGAATCAATCGACGTCGTCAGGCGGTATCCGTCTTTCTGTTCCGGATGTTCTCAACTCCACCGGTCCATCCATCCCATGAATGGAGTTTGGCAATGCTCAATCGTCGAATAATACCTGCCGTCCTGCTTACCTTGGCCGTCGCAGAGCCGCTGACAGCGCGCCAGGCTGACGAGCAGATTCGAGTCAACATTTCCGAACCGGTCCCCGCGAAGGGTGCACCGGCCGTGTTGACGTATCTGAACGGCTACAGGCGGACCCTCGCAGGTCAATTGATTCAGTATCGGTCCTCGCATCCCGATGCTGAAGTCGCACTCCTCGTCCGGGCGCGGAAGGATGTCAGAAGCATCGTCTGGGAAACAGATTCGGTGCCACGCAAATACGCCGGTGACTTTTATCGGTTCATCTGGCTTGCAGGGCTCGAGAGGGAAGGATTCCAGAATCCCGGCGAAGTGCATTCATTTCAGATGCTCGTGAACGGGGAACGGTGGTTCACATTCCAAAACCGGAAAGACAGCACTGCCCGCCGCTGGGCCGTGACCGCACCGAACGGTTCGGTTCTTTCATTTGACGCAACGGTTGTTGACAGGGTCGGAGACCTGTTCGGCATGATGATGCTTCAGGTGCCTCGCACGGTGGTGCCGGCCGGAAAGCCGCTGAAGCTGGAGGTGATTGGTGAGGACGCGGAAAGCGGTGACTGGTTCATGACATTTCAGTACAGTTTCTCGTTCGAGCCACGAGTCCGTACGGAGCCTGTCCTGCGCAGGGAACAGCAGGGGGCATCACAGATCCTTCGGCTGAGTCTCGACAATCTCCATCCGGGGAGAACTGTTCAGATCTCCTACGGCAGCGGCCTCGCGACATCCACGTCTCTCAACGTCGGATCGAATGTGTTCCTCATTCCGATCAGTGCTGTTCAGACATCAAAGAAGATTGCCCTTTCACTTTCTCTCAATGGTGTCCCTGTTGCCGCCAGAACGGTCACTGCCAATCCGGTGAAGCGGAGGGATATCTATCTGCTCTCATACTCCCATAACGACATCGGCTATACCGACCTGCAGCCCAACATCGAGAAGAAACAGGTGCGTAATCTGGAGGAGGCGCTCCGGATTATCGGGCAAACGAACGACTATCCCCCGGAGGCTCGTTTCAAGTGGAACATGGAAGTGCTCTGGGCGCTCGATGCGTACCTGCGCGACCGGCCTGAGGAGACCAGGCGGGAGGCAATTGAGGCGATACGGAATGGGAGGATCGGGCTGAATGCCCTTTATGCGAACGTGCTCACCGGATTGGCGAACACGGAGGAGATGAACCGCTTCACAGAGTTCGCTCGGCAGCTCAAATCGAAGTATCAGCTCCCGATCACGACCGCACTGGTTTCCGATATTCCGGGATTCACGTGGGGGATTGTCTCGGCGCTGGCACACAGTGGTGTTAAGTATTTCTCGATTTCACCCAACCCGGGCGACCGCATAGGATCGACGATCGAAGCTTTGGGGGACAAGCCGTTCTACTGGGTTTCCCAATCCGGCCAGGAAAGGCTTTTGACATGGGTTGCCGCGGCCAGCTATGCAAGTTTTCATGAGGGCGATCTCACGAAGCTTGGCGATGATAAGATCTTCAAGCTCCTCCGTAAGCTTGATGATTCGGGTTATCCGTACGAGATAGTCCAGCTTCCATACACCATTGGCGGCGACAACGGGCCGCCGGATCCAAAGCTGTCCGACTTCGTGAAGAAATGGAACGAAACCTACGAAAGCCCGCGGCTCCTCATCGCCACGCATGCGGAGATGTTCACAGAATTCGAGCGACGGCACGGGGCATCTCTCCCGACGTATGCCGGCGATTTTACGCCTTACTGGGAAGACGGGGCGGCTTCTTCCGCGTATGAGACGATGTTGAACAGACGGGCGTCGGACCGGCTCATTCAGGCCGGAGCGGTGTGGGCGATGCGCGATCCACGCTCCTATCCCACCGCGGAATTCGCGCAGGGCTGGAAGAACGTGGTGTTGTATGACGAGCACACGTGGGGAGCACACAACAGCGTATCGGAGCCCGACTTGCCCTTCGTCAAGGGGCAGTGGGAGATCAAGCGCCGGTTTGCCACAGATGCTGACAGCATTTCCAGATCACTTCTCGCAAGGGCGATGGGCGTGCGGGGCGTGCCGCGCCCCGATTCCTTGTTCACTGTGATCAACACGCAGTCATGGCCGCGTACGGATCTTGTATTGCTGCCCGCTGGGCGGAGTGCAGCAGGCGATCTTGTTGTCGACCTGTTGGGAAACGCGGTCCCATCCCAGCGTCTCGCGTCCGGTGATCTGGCGGTGTTTGTCAAGGACATTCCGGCTCTATCCGCGAAGCGCTTTCGCATCAAGAAGGAGAGGTCTTCGGATCCCGCGGGCGTGAGAGTACAGTCCAACATGCTCGAGAACCGGACGCTCCGGCTCTCTCTCAATCCGTCGAGCGGTGCTATCGAATCGATGATGTTGAGAAGGAATGGGATCAATCTCGTCGATCAAACAAAAGGAAGGGGAGTAAACGAATACATCTACGTTCCCGGGAAAGATCCGGCCGAAGCGAAACGTCTGCAGAACGTCAGGATCCGCCCGGGTGAACAGGGCGGATTGGTCTCCTCGCTCATTGTCGAGGCGGACGCCCCGGGATGTAATGGCTATTCATTTGAGGTCCGGCTCATCGCTGATCTTGAGCGGATTGACCTCTTCAATCGCATAGACAAGAAGGCCGTCCGCACCAAGGAAGCGATCCATTTCGGATTCCCGTTTGATATCCCTGCGGGAGATTTGAGGTACGACGTTGCATGGGGTATCGTTCAACCGGAGCAATTGCAGATTCCCGGTTCCTGCAAGAACTTCTTCTCGGTTCAAAGCTGGGTGGATGTGTCAAATGATGAACGCGGCGCAACGTGGTCGACACCGGACGCTCCGCTCATCGAAATCGGAACAATAACGGCCGAAAAACCGTGGATGACCGAGATCGCCCCGGCCCGCAATTTCTACTCCTACCTCATGAACAACTACTGGCACACGAACTACAAAGCCGACCAGGAAGGGCAAGGGATATATCGCTTCTCTCTTCGCCCGCACGCGAAATTCGATCCTGCCGCGGCAACGAAGTTTGGCTTGGAGCAACGCCAGCCTCTGCTCGTCTCGTTCGCCGACTCAGCCGACATTCAGCAAGTTCCGCTCTTTGAGATAGCCTCGGCTGATCTTGTGATCCTCTCCATGAAGCCGACGGGTGAAGCGGGAGCAATCCATGTGACCCTCTACAACCCGACCAACCGGCCGCAACCTGCGGAACTGAAGTGGAAAGGGAGGGTCATGAATGTCTTCATGAGTGACGTCGACGGTAAACGCGGGAACCAGGTGCAGGGGAAAATCGGAGTGGGGAGGTACGGATCGGCGTATCTGGTGCTGGAACCAAAATAAACAGATGAGATGCCACGCACATTCATGGTCGAAGTCCGACTTCTACCCCGGAGCTCTCAGGTAGAAGACGGACTTCTCATAAGGTGCGTGGCATCTTCGCTAGGCAAGCAACCGCTGCAGTTCTTCCAGATTCACCGTATTTGGATAAAACGTTCCCCACCACCTCGCGCAACGATTGGCGTCGAGCGGGACGCCGACAGCCGGAACGCCGTACTTGTGGCACATCCTCATTCCTTTGGCGAGTTCGGGAACACATGCGATCCCCAGCACTCCCACCGGCTGACCCTCTTTTGTGAGCTTCCGGAAAAGTGATTTCAGATTCGCCTCCATCCAGATATACGGCTTCACATGATGGAGGCGGAGGACCTTGCTCGCGAGGTTGACGTTGCACGTGTCAGTGCACCCCTTGCAGACGTAGTCAATGTCACGCTTCGCCGCACGGCACTCCGCTTCCAGATCGCGCAGGCAATGGGGGAGCATGGCAATCTTCAGAGTCGCCGCCCGAAATCGATCCGCATAGAGTCTGTTCCCGAGTTCAATCTCGAGCATGAACAGATGATGCTGTTCCTCCGTGGTTGTCAATGTCCGGTCGAGCTTGTCGAACGCTCTCAGGTGCCTGAGGTGGCCTGACACAGATGTTGTGTACGAAGAGAGGGATGCCTGGAGGGTCCTGAGCAATTGGGAATGGGGGGTCGATCGGCTTGACTTGAGCAGTCGGCGGATATTCCGTTTGCTCGCGCCGGTCCATCGTACCGTATCGAGAAGATCGGAAGGCGAGGCGCTCCCCTGCGAGAGGGAGTCTGCAATCTGCCCGATGAGCTTGTAGTAGTCGTTCGACGTAGATCCGTCCGGCCGTAACGAGTATGTTTTGCCTGCGAATCCTTCAGTTGGAAGCTTCATGATCACCCCGAGGTCAAGCGAGCCCTGTTAGCTCACTGCTGATTTCCCACAGCCTCCCGGCGAGCGCCGTATCGTATGAGGATCTGGATGACCGGATCTCCCGCTTGTCGAGAAAGTACTTTCCTGTTACTCCTGAGACCTGATCCGATGCGGCAAGCCAGATCAGTGTCTCCGCTCCCTTTTCCGGTGAACGAAGGAGAAATCCAAAATGACGGAAGAAGATTCCCGCAGCGCCGGGCAGATCCCGGCCGAAGTTTGTTCGAACTCCCCCCGGATGGAGGGCGTTGACGGTGATTCGAGTGTCTGCGAGTCGTCGTGAGAGCTCGTAGGTGAAAAGCAAATTGGCGAGCTTTGACTGGGCATACGCCATCATCGAATTGTACTCGCCGTCGGCATCGAGACGGCTGAGGTCGAGTTTGCCGAATTTGTGGACCTGGGAACTCACGTTGACGATCCTTGCGCCGTTGGCAGATTTCAGACAATCAAGCAGCAGATTGGTCAGCGTGAAATATCCCATGTGGTTGAGGGCGAATGTGTGCTCGATCCCCTCAGGAGTCAATACCCGGTTTCCGAAAACGCCTCCCGCGTTATTGATCAGCACATCGATGCGAGGATGCACCGACCGGATCTCCTTTGCGAGAGCATGGATCGACTGCCCGGAAGAGAGGTCGCCGACGAAGAGTTCAGGCGAAGAATCCGGCGAAATTCCCCTGATGAACCGTTGGACCGCCTCGCCTTTTTCGCGTGACCGGGCAACCAGCAACGTTTTGAACCCCTTCTGAGCGAGCGAGATGGTCGCCGCCCTCCCGATTCCGGATGTGGCCCCGGTGATGACGCACACCTTTGAATTCCTGGATTCCATCGTCGATTGGTTTGTTGACTAACTCCGTTTTCTTGGCTAATATAGCGCCACGACTCGCTTGGCGCAAGATATTTCGATTGTCGCAAGCGGACCATCTATCCGCATTACAGAGCTGTTTGCAGGCTCAACTTCACACTTAGTCAGACACCGTTGCAGAACCGGCCGGGCGTTATCTCGCAATGAACAAGGATGTTGACACATCCACGCCGGTTCAGCCTTCGAAAGGAACCTTTCCGATGAGGATCCTCCTAACGCTCCTTCTCTCAGTGATCTGCGTCGTCAGGTCGCAAGATATCACAAACAAGAATTTCCTGAACGAATCAAAGGCGCAGCAGGAACAGCGCATGAAGTGGTGGACGGAAGCGCGGTTTGGCATGTTCATCCATTGGGGTCTCTATTCCATCCCCGCAGGCGAGTGGAAAGGAAGCACGAACCACGCTGAATGGATTCGAACGACAGCCCGCATCCCGCTCAAGGAGTACGACAAGTTTCTGGGACAATTCAATCCGGTGAAGTTCAACGCCGGCGAATTCGTGAAGATGGCGAAAAACGCCGGGATGAAGTATATCGTCATCACCTCAAAGCACCATGACGGTTTCTGCCTGTTCGATTCCAGGTACACGGACTTTGATGTAATGTCGACGCCGTTCAAACGCGACATCATGAAGGAGCTTGCCGACGCCTGCCACAAGGAGGGAATGAAAATCTGCTGGTACCATTCTATCATGGACTGGCACCATCCTGACTATCTCCCCCGGCGGGATTGGGAAACCGACCGGCCAGCGACCGGAGCCGAGTTTGATCGGTATGTCGAGCACATGAAGAGCCAGCTGAATGAACTCCTGACTAACTACGGCGAGATCGGCGTCCTCTGGTTTGACGGAGAATGGGAGTCAACGTGGAACACGAAATACGGCACAGATCTCTACAACTACGTACGGAGCCTTCAACCGAACATCATCATAAACAACAGGGTTGGGGCAGGGCGCTCGGGGATGGAGGGATTTACGAAATCGGGAGAATTTGCAGGCGACTTCGGCACGCCCGAACAGGAGATTCCAGCGACCGGTTTGGCAGGCGTTTCGTGGGAAACCTGCATGACGATGAACGACAACTGGGGCTTCAACAAGAACGATAAGAACTGGAAGTCGGCTGAGGATCTTCTTCGCAAGCTCGCTGATATTGCATCGAAGGGCGGGAATTTCCTTCTGAACATCGGACCCACCGCAGAAGGCCTTTTTCCGCCGGAGGCTGTCGAGCGGCTGAGCCAGATCGGAGCCTGGATGAGTGTCAACGGTGAATCGATCTACGATACCAAGGCGAGTCCCTTCAGGTCCCTCACCTGGGGACGATGCACACAGAAGCCGCTCGATGGCGGCGCTAGGCTTTATCTCCACGTTTTCAGTTGGCCAAAAGACGGCAAGCTCGTCGTCCCGGGCATTCTCAACGAACCGAAATACGCCTATCTCCTCGCCGACAAGGAAAAACTGCATCTCCTCGTGAGGCGCGAGGAGGACGCCCTCGTCATCGACCTCCCGTCGACGCCGCCCGATCCGATCAACAGTGTCGTCGTCCTCGACATTCGCGGAAACGTTGACATCACAAGCCCGCCGACCATCAGTGCAAGTGCCGATATCTTCATC
>Ga0233425_10007280_pt1 | contig 15662 bp, 16 predicted proteins | sample Watercolumn_Towu_2_FD_181712 | JGI IMG/M metagenome (GOLD analysis project Ga0233425, IMG submission 181712) | Freshwater microbial communities from Lake Towuti, South Sulawesi, Indonesia - Watercolumn_Towuti2014_140_MG | ecosystem: Environmental > Aquatic > Freshwater > Lake | place...
TCGAACGGAGCCGACTGCGCGTTGGTGCGGTAGAGCACGGCGATGTCGCACCAGGCAACGCCACGATCGTGCGCGTCGCGGGCTGCTCGAGCGACGGCGCGCGCTTCGCTGCGGTCGTCGTCGTGGCCGCGCACCGTCGGTATCGCACCCGACTCGCGCGTGGCGTACGGCACCGGCCGTACGACTCCTGCGGACGTGCCGAGTACCGCGCTGGCAGCCGCCACGATCTGTGGAGTCGAGCGGTAGTTCGTGCCGAGACGCATCGTCGTCCCGCCGGGGAAGTGCCGGGTGAAGTTGACGAGCACGCTCGACTCGGCGCCGGCAAAGCCGTAGATCGACTGCGCTTCGTCGCCGACGACGCAGATGTCGGAGCGAGCGCCGAGCCAGCCGCGCAGGACCCGCAACTGCGCGGGGCTCACGTCCTGGAACTCGTCGACGAAGAAGTGGCGATGGCGGAACCGGGTCGTCGCCGCGAAGTCGGCGTCGGTCTCGAGCGCCTCGGCACACCACCAGAGCAGGTCGTCGAAGTCGATCAGTCGGCGCCGGCGCTTGTCGGCCTCGTAGCGGGCATAGAGGTCGGCGAGCTCGGCCGGCGGGCGCGGCAACTGGCGGTCGGCGGCGTGAGCGTGGAGCACGAACTGTTCGGGGGTGATGCCCCGGGCCTTGGCCCACTCGATCTCGGATGCGACCTCGTTGATCGCCGCGGTCTGGCCGTCGCCGCGCCCGCCGACGAGCGGGGCGAGGATCCGTGCCTTGCGTTCGAGCAGGCCCGGGAGCTCCCGGCCCCGCTCGGCCTGGCGGCGGCGGAGCTGGGCGAGGCACAGCGCATGGAACGTGCCCGCGGTGACCTGGTCGACGCGCAGGGCCGTGAGCCGGTCGACGAGTTCGCCGGCGGCCTTGCGCGTGAAAGTGACCGCGAGGGTGTGACGTGGATTGATCGCGCCCTGCTCGACGAGGTGGGCGATGCGGCGTGTGAGCACCCGGGTTTTGCCCGAACCCGCCGGCGCGAGGATCGCGAGCGGCGCGCCGCCGGCCGCGCCGACGGCGGCGCGCTGGCGCGGGTCGAGGCCAGCGAACACGTCCATCGGCGGGCGACTCTACGACCGGTCTCGGACAACGACGCGCCGTCCCTGGTCAGGGCCCAGGTCGACGGCTGTGCGGGCGGACGCGCCGAGACGACGAGGACTCAGCGGACCAGGTGTCGGTGAAGAGAAGGGGCCCCGCGCTCGGCGGCCGTTGCCGGCCGCCATGCGACGGGGCCCACTTCCAGCGGCTGCGCGACCCTTGCGGACCTCGCAGCGGATGGCTCGCGCGCACACTCGCTCACCATCCCCGGCGCCGCCGCGCAGCCGAACGTTTCGCAGTTCGCTCTCATCGGCGCTCCCGCAACTCCGCTCTCGTTGGACTCCGCGGACCCCGGGTTTCCCCGTGCTCCGATCGTCCCCTCGAGCGGCTTGGCGAGTTTGCCTCGGTGAGGTGGCTGCGCCTCGTCGACGGCCCGGTGTCGAGCCGGCGAGAGCGCAACCTACGCTCGCGCGAGCGTGTTGTAAAGCCCGAACTTTCGCGAGCGTTCGTGCGACGATTCGCATGAGTTCGGCTGTGGCGTGAGGGGGTGGAATCCTGTCCTGGCCCTCATGCGTAGAGTGAGAATCGATGATCGTTTCGGCGCGACGCTTCGAGCAGATCGTGGGCGATGCGATCGACGCGCTGCCCGACGCGCTGCTCGAGTTGCTCGACAACGTCGCGGTCATCGTCGAGGATGAACCGAACAGCGAACAACGCGCCGAACACGGACCGCTGCTCGGCCTCTACGAGGGGAGTGGCAACTCGTCGAAGGGAGTGCTGTTACCCGGCTATCTCGCCGCGCCGCTCACGACCCCCGATCGTGTCATCCTGTTCCGGCATGCCCTGAGCGCGATGAGCGATACCGAGGACGAGTTGTTCGACCACGTCTACGACACCTTGGTGCACGAGTTCGCGCATCACTTCGGGATCAGCGACGAACGCCTCGACGAACTCGGATGGGGCTGATGCCTCCGGCCCGTCGCCCCAGCGCGACGCACGCGCAGCTCGAGTTCGACTTCACCGCGCGCTCGGCCGGGGACGCTGTGCGGCGCCCGCTCGAGCTGCGCGTCGGCACCCCACGTCGTCGCAACGTCGAAGCCGTGCTCGAAGCCGACCGGATCGTCGTGACCTACCCGCCACGCATGAACCGGGCCGAGGCCGAACGCATCGCCGAGGAACTCCGCACAAAACTCGAACGGCGGACCGCCGCCGAGACGATCGACCTCGCAGAGCGGGCCGCGACGCTCGCACGGCGGCACGGCCTCGCGACGCCGCGCTCGATCGCCTGGAGTCACCGCCAGCAGGCGCTGTGGGGCGTGTGCACCGGTGATGGCGACATCCGCATCTCGACGCGGCTCGCCGAACTGCCGCGGTTCGTGCTCGACGCGGTGATCGTGCACGAACTCGCGCATCTGTGCCATCTCGATCACGGTCCCGAGTTCGCTGCGCTCGTCGGCCGTTACCCCAAGACGGAGCGGGCGATGGGGTATCTGATGGCACTCGACCACCACGCGCGGCCGAGCTGACCGCATAGGCTCGCGCCTCGTGCCCTACCCCAAACGTCTTCTCCAGGACGACGAAGTCGTCTCGCTCGACCTTCGCCCGCACTGGTGGTTCTTCGGCAAGCAGATCCTGAGTGGCGTGCCCCTGCTCGTCGCCTTCGTCCTCGTCCTCGCGCTCTTCAATGGAGGGACGCGCACGATCTTCGTTTACGTCTGGGTCGCGATGTTGGTCGCGTGGTTGATCTGGCTCGTCGTCAAGTACTTCGACTGGACGTTCACCTACTTCGTCGTCAGCAACGAGCGGGTGATCTTCCGGACAGGGGTCCTCGCCAAACGCGGCGTGGAGATCCCCTTGGCGCGGGTCAACAACATCAACTTCTCGCAGTCGGTGTGGGAGCGCATCATTGGCGCAGGCGATCTCGCAATCGAATCGGCGGGACGTGACGGTCGGTCGACCTTCTCCGACGTGCGGCACCCCGACGGGGTCCAGCAGGAGATCTATCGCGTCATGGAGGAGCACGAGCGCCGGCGAGCGACGTGGGCGGCCCCGACCATCGTGCAGCAGAGCGCCCCTGCCGAGGCGTCGATCCCCGATCAGATCGAAGCGCTCGCGCGCCTGCTTGACCAGGGTGCGATCACCGAGGCCGAGTACGAGGCGAAGAAGCAACAACTCCTCGACCGCATGTGACGACGCGCGCCCAGGAGCGCCGTGCTTCAGCCCGCGAGTTCGCGGCGCAATGCATCGGCCCAGGCGTCGAACGTCTCGGCGGGCACGTCGCGCCGCACGTTCGCGAAGCTGAGGTCCGAAACCTGGTCGAACCCCGCGACATGGATGTGGACGTGAGGAACCTCGTCGCCGACGACGAGCACGCCGACACGGCGGGGCGAAAAGGCGCGGTCGATCGCCTGGCCGACGCGCTGCGCGACCGACCAGAGGTGGGCGTTGAGATCGCTCGGGACATCGATCCAGTGGTCGTACTCGTCGCGTGACACCACGAGTGTGTGACCAGGACTCATCGGTTCGATGGTGAGGAACGCGACGGCCTGATCGTCCTCGTATACGAAGCGCGCGGGGATCTCACGGTTGATGATGCGCGTGAACAGCGTGGCCACGTCAGTCCTCCGGCAAGTGCGGCGTGGGTGGTGCCGGTGGATCCGCCTGATCGATCGTGCGGGCGCCGTCGGTGGCGCGCACGATGAACGCCTGCGGTTCGTGACCGGTTTCGGCACGGTACCGCTCGGCCGCACGGTCGGCGAGCCGGTCGGCGTGGTCGGTCGCGGCCAGTGCGACGACGCACCCGCCGAAGCCCGCGCCGGTGAGGCGCGCACCGATCGCGCCCTCGACCAGGAGTGCGTCGACGAGTGCGTCGAGCTCGGGCGTCGAGACTGCGAAGTCGTGGCGCAGCGACGCGTGTGACTCGCGCATGAGCGTGCCGAGTTCGTCGACGCGCCCGCGGCGCAGCGCCGCGACGAACATCAAGGTCCTGCGGTTCTCCGACACGACGTGGCGCGCGAACGGATCGTCGCTCACCGATTCGGGCACGGCGTCGCGCAGCGTCGCCACGCCGAGCCGGGCGGCAGCCGCTTCGACGGCGCGGCGACGATCGCCGTACTCGGTGCCCGCGAGCACACGGCGTACGCCACAGTGCACGACGACGACGCAGAGCGAGTCGGGGATCGCGACCGGTGTGATCGTGAGCGCGCGGCAATCGAGCAGCAGTGCATGCCCGGCGCGGCCGTGGACGCTCGCCATCTGATCCATGACACCGCAGGGAACCCCCGTCGACTCCTGTTCGGCGCGCTGGGCCGCGAGCGCGAGGTCGTCGCCGCCGAGTTCGCGCTCGTCCGCCGCGGCGAGCGCGAGGCCGAACGCAACCTCGAACGCCGCCGATGATGAGAGGCCTGCGCCGATCGGGATGGTCGAGCCCACGACTGCATCGATGCCGGCACGCAGCGGTGCGTGTTCGTGCAGGACGTGACTCATGCCGGCCGCGGGCCGCGCCCACTTGGGCTGGACCTGGGTCGGATCGGCGCCGATCGCGAACCGGGCCGCGTCGGGGAGTTCGAGCGAGCGCACCGTGATCGTGGTGTCGGTGCGCGGGCGCCAGCCGACGATCACGTCGCGGTCGATCGCCATCGGGAGGCAGAAGCCGTCCTGGTAGTCGGTGTGCTCGCCGATCAGGTTGACCCGGCCGGGCGCGCGGACGAAGTGCACGCTTCGTCCGGTCGCGTCTCCGAACGTCGCGCCGATCCGCGCGCAGCGATCGTCCACCCGATTCGCGGCTTGATTCTCGGCCTGATTCTCTGCCCGATCGTCCACCCGGCGGACGCTAACGCCGGGCACGGCCACCCCACACGGCTGGGTTGCCGCACACGCTGGGTAGTCCCAAACGCGGGGCGTCCGAGCCCGCGGTCAGGCGCGGGGGAGCGGGCCCGCGCCCGGCGCAGCGACCGCCACGATCGCCGTCGGCGTGTGACCGCTGCGCGCCGCGTACTCCGCCGCGGCCGCCGCGCCGATCGCCGCGGCGTCTCCGGCCGGCGCGAGCGCGACGCAACAGCCGCCAAACCCGCCTCCGGTGAGCCGCGCGCCGAAAGCGCCGGCGCTCGTCAAGCACTCGACGAGCGTGTCGAGCGCTGGGATCGACACCTCCATGTCGTCGCGGCTGCTCGCGTGCGACGCGAGCATCAGCGCTCCGAGCCGCTCGGCGTCGCCCGCCTTCGCAGCTGCGGCGAACTCTCGGACGCGCGCCATCTCACTTACCGCGTGACGTCCCCGGGCCTGGTCCGCGACCTGTTCGGGTGTCGCGTCGCGCAGCACCCGCAGACCGAGGTCGCGTGCCACCGCGAAGCTCTCCTCGCGGCGCTCGGTCCAGGGGCTTCCCGCCAACGTTCGCGAGACACCGGAGTCGACGATGACGACCGCAGTGCCGTGAGGCAGCGCCAGCGGCTCCACCGACCGTGTCCGGCAGTCGAGGAGGAACACCCCGCCGCGCACCGATGCGGTCTGGTCCTGGATCCCGCACGGCACTCCGGTGGCTGCGAACTCGGCACGCTGGCAGGCTGTGGCGAGATCGTCGGCGTCGACCGACCACCCGGCCGCGGCGCCGAGCGCGAGCGCAACCGCGACCTCGAACGCGGCCGACGAGGACAGCCCGCCTCCGATCGTGAGGTTCGACGCCACGTGCAGGTCGGCACCGCTCGGCGGCCGGCCGAGTTGCTGCAACTCGTCGGCCACCGCCGCGACCAGCCGTCCCCACTCGGGCAATGCCTCCGTCGCTTCGTCGGCATCGGGCGCACCGGTGTCGAGGGCGTACTCGACAATGCCCGGGCGATCGGCCGAGCGGGCGACGACGACGCCGTCGGCGCGGGGCGCCACGGCGACCTGCACCTCACGATTGATCGCCATCGCCACCACCCAGCCTTCGTGGTAGTCGACCTGGCCGCCGATCAGGTTCACGCGGCCCGGCGCGCGAAACACACGGGTACCGGCGAGTGATTGGAGCGGCGCAAGGATCATGGGCGGCGTTCGCCACAGCGGGCGCGGAGCTGAGCCGGCGCGCGGCCGCGAGCCGAGCCGACCCTCACGGCAGGCAAGCGCGTAACTCGGCCGCGGCGCGTTCGGGGACGACCGGATTGCTCAGCGTGCCGCTCCCCAACTCGCCGCTCGCGATGAAGCGGGCCAGGCCCGGTGCGCGTTGGGGTGGCGCGACGTGGGCGTGGAGGTGGTGTTCGCCGTGGCTGTGCTTGGGCGCCTGATGGAACCACATCAGGTAGGGGAACATCGCGCTGTGACCGGGTGCGTCGGCCCAGAGCCGGTCGTAGGCACCGAGCGTTGCCGACAGCACGGCAGCGAGGCCCGCGCGTTCGGAGTCGTCGAGATCAGCGAGCCGGCCGACGTGCCGACGCGGGGTGAGGCGCAACCCGTAGGAATAGCCGCTCGCGTAGGGAACGTACCCCAACCACGTCTCGGATCCGACGACCACGCGGGTGACCCCGTCCTTGGCGTGCGCCTCGTCGCGGACCTCGTCGCACGACGCGCAGCCGTGGGCGCGGTTGATGTCGCCCTCGCGCTCGGGTTCGGGCGGCACGAACGGGTACGCGTAGATCTGGCCGTGAGGGTGGTGGATGGTCGCACCGACATCGGGCCCGCGGTTCTCGAACACGAGCACGTACTCGATCTCGGGGCGGGCGAGCAGCGCCTCGGTGCGCGCGGCCCATAGTTCGATGACCTTGGCGAGTTGCGCGGGCGGCAACGTGGACAGCGACGCGTCATGGTCGGGCGAGTAGAGGATCACCTCGCTCGCCCCGACCGCCGGAACGCGCGTGCGACCGTCGTGCACGGCTGCCACGAGATCGAGCGGCGCACCCGGTTCAAGCGCGGGCCAGCGGTTCGCGAACCAGCGAACCTCGTAGGGGTCGGGAGCCTCGAGCCCGCCGACGCAGAACGGACACCCGTGCGTGGGGAGGTTGGGGCGATCCTGGCGGTGCCCGACGATGTTCACCCACCGGCGGGTCAGCGGGTCGAGCCGGAACTCGCCGATGCGATTGTCGCCCGCGCCGGTCATCGCGCTCAGGCAGGCGTGCCGGGATCGGCGCCGGCCGACACGAAGTCGATGAGGCGTTCGACGGCGCCGACGACCTCGACCTCGAGATCGGCATAGCCGCTCACCGCGCCCAGGAGTTCTCGCCAGAAGCGCGCGGGGTCGCGCACGCCGAGCGCCGCGCACACCCCGACCTTCCAGTCGTGTCCGCGCGGCACCTCGGGCCACGCCTCGATGCCAATCACATTGGGTCGCACGGCGGCCCAGACATCGACGTAGGGCGTTCCGGTCACGAGCACGTAAGGCGACGCGACCGCCTGCGCGATGCGCGACTCCTTGCTGCCCGGCACGAGATGATCGGCGAGCACCCCGAGGCGGCGCGTCGGCCCCGGCGCGAAGTCGCGCACGAACGCGGGTAGGTGGTCGAGCCCGTCGAGCCGCTCGACGACGACGCCCTCGATCCGCAGGTCGTCGCCCCACACCTTCTCGAGCAACTCCGCGTCGTGCACGCCCTCGACGATGATGCGCGCCGCGCGCGCAACCCGCGCCCTCGCCGCGCTGACCGCACGGGACCCGCTCGCGGTGCGCGCAGGTAATGCGCTCGCGTGTGCGGGTACGAGGTTGCAGGCGACGCCGTCGACACTGAAGCTGCCGGGCACGAGAGGAAAGACCCGGGTGAGGCCGGTCTCGCCACGGAGTTCGATCTCGGTCGCGCCGACGCGGACCACCCGGCCCCGCACTCGTGACCCACGGTGCTCGACCACGAGCCCCGGCCGTGCCGCGACGTCGGGGAATCGTGCGGCGATCCGGCGAGGTCCGTCGACCGGCCCGCCCAGGATCCCGCCCACGTGGTCGCGCGGTCGGCTCACGGCCCGGTCGGCCCGTCCAGCGCGCTCGGGACCATCACGCGCGCGCGATGTCGAGGAGCCGTTCGACCGGTTCGAGGTCGTACGGCGCGCCGGCCATCACGATGATGTGCTGCGCGCCGGCGTCGAGATAGGCCTCGACGCAGTCCTCGCTGTCGAGTTCGCGTGGCTGGATCGCCACGGTGCGTTCGATCTGCGCGGGGTCACGCCCGACCTTCGCGCACCACGAGTCGAGCACCGCGTTCTTGGCCGCGAAGTTCGCCGGCGGGCCGAAGGTGTTCCACGCGTCCGCGTGCTCGGCGACGAGACGCAGCGTGACGCGCTCGCCGTTCCCGCCGATCAGGATCGGGATGGAGATGGGTTGCGGGACGAGCGCGTCGAAGCGGTGCAAGATCTTCGGGAGTGCGGACTCGAGGTCGGCGAGCCGGGAACGGGCCGTCCCGAACTCGTACTCGTACTCGTCGTAGTCGCGCGCGAACCAGCCCGAGCCGAGCCCGAGGATGAACCGGCCCTCGCCGAGGTGATCGATCGTGCGCGACATGTCGGCGAGTAGGTGCGGGTTCCGGTACGAGTTGCAGGTGACGAGCGCGCCGAACTCGGCGTGTTGGGTGTCGATCGCCATCGCTGCGAGCAGCGTGTAGCACTCGTAGTGCGCGGCGTCGGGATTGTCGTAGAGCGGGAAGAAGTGGTCCCACAACCAGATCGTGTCAACACCGAGTTCGTCGGCCGCACGCCAAGCCGCGCGGAGTTGGTGCACGCTGCACGCCTGGGGATGGAGCTGCACCCCGACCCTGAATCTCGTCATGCGGCGAGGATATGGCTCGGACCGCTCCAACCGGTCGTTCACTCCGACCGGTCGAGCACGATCCGGCGACCGCCGTCGGCAAGGGTGATCGCCGCGTGTCCGTTCATCAGCGCGCGGATCGGTTCGCCGACGAGTTCGTTGCGCCAGCCCTCGGCGAGGCGGCCCCGGCCGGTGTTGAGCAACTCGACGAGGTCGGCACGAGTACCGAGCAACTGCGACTCGAGTTCGAGCTCATGGGCGCGCTGCGCGAGCCACGCCGAGATCACCGAGACCGCAGGTCCGAGCGATCGATCGGCGTCGTCGCGATCGGGGAGCCGCAACTCGGCGGTGCCGAGGGCGAGGCCGCGCTCGACTGCGGCGAGCAACTCGGTCGCAACGCTGTCGCGCGTGTGGCGGCCGTCGACACCGCGGATCGCGCTGAGTTCGCCGCGGCTGCGCGGCGGCTTCTGGATGATGCCCATCAGCGCGAGGTCGGGGAGTACGTAGCGCGGCGGGATGTCCTGCGTCTCGGCGTCGCGCTCCCGCCAGGCGCAGACTTCCTGCGCGACTCCGCGGGTCTTGCCTCGGAACTGGCGGCTGCCCTTGACGCGCCACCACGCAGTGAGGGGGTCGCTGCGGCCGCGGGGCCGGACGCGGCGTGCCTCGCATTCGTCGTGGGCCCAATCGAGACGGCCGCGCGCTTCGAGATCGAGTTGGAGCGCGTCGGTGATCGCGAGCAGATGCGCGACGTCGGATGCCGCGTACTCGCGCTGCGGTTCGGTGAGCGGTCGCTTGGTCCAGTCGGTGAGGCGGTCGCCCTTGGCGATGCGCACCTTGACCAGTTTCTCGGCGAGCGCGACGAGCGCCGGTGTGCCGAGCCCGCAGAACCCCGCGGCGATCTGCGTGTCGAAGAGGCGGCTCGGCAGCGACCCGCACATCCGTTCGAGAATCGCGAGGTCCTGCTCGCCGGCGTGGGCGACCATGGTGGCGTCGCCACGCAGCACCTCGGCGAGGGGTGCGAGATCGACGGCCAACGGGTCGATGAGCGCGAGTCCTTCCGACCACGCAACCTGCACGAGCGCAAGTTGGGGGTGGTAGGTGCGCTCGGCATGGAACTCGGTGTCGAGCGCGTAGCGAGACTCGTCGGCAACGCGTTCGACGACGCGGACGAGGTCCGCCTCCGAATCCACCCAGAGCGGTGACATCAGGACAGCTTGCTACAGATCGGCCAGCGCGTCACGCACCCCGGCGAGACGCTCGAAGCTGGACAGGACGGCAGCGTGATCATCCGCGAGGTGACGAACGATCACATCGGTGTAGCCCATCGTCGCCAGTTCGGCGAAGGCGTCGCCGGCGGTGGCGGCCTCGCCGACGACGAGCGCGGCCGGATCGAAGCCGCGGTAGCCGCGATCGATGATCGGCTGGACGACCCGGGCGATCTCGGTGGCGTCGGCGCCGATGTGGATGTCGCGCCGGATCGCGATCCGGGTCGGATTGCGGCCGTGGGCATCGCAGCGGGCGCGGTATTCGTCGATGAGCCGCCGGGCGTCGGCCGGGGTCGCCTCGGGTCCGGCCAGGAAAACGTCGCCGAGGCGCGCGGCGCGATCGATGGCCGCGGGCGCCGCGGCACCGATCCACACCTCGAGCGGTTCCGGCGTGATCGGTGCGATGCGGGTCGGGCCGATCCGGAAGGGCGACTCCTGGGTGACGACCTCGCCCGCGAGGAGTCGCCGGACCACGTCGAGCGCGGCTTCGAAGCGCGAGGGACGAGTCCGTAGGTCGGCGCCGAGCGCGGCGAACTGGCCCTCGCCGGCTCCGATCGCGCACTGCAGGACGAACGGACCGTCGTGAATCGCGGCGAGGGTGCCGACCTGCTCGGCGGCGAGCACCGGGTTCCAGAGCGGCAGCAGCATCAACACGCCGGCGGTCCGTTCGTGCCAATCGGCGAGCAGGCGACCCATGATGGCGACGTTCTGGTAGTAGGGGAACGCGGCCGTGTTGTGGTGATCGCCGACGAAGAGCGAGTCGAGGCCCGCCGCGTAGGCGGCGCGGGCCCGCTCGATCATCCAACGGGCGCCGAGACGGTGATCGTCGGTGGCGTAGGCGCTTCGCAGCGACACCCCGATGCGCATGCCGGTCAGTAGACCACACGACCCTCCGCCGTTCGGTGCACGACTGCGCGGAAACGACAGTTGTGCGTCGCCTGTGGTCGCGGCGCTCACCGTTTCGTGCGTAACTGCGTGGGATCGACGGTTGTGCGTTGATTGGTAGCAGGTCAGCCGAGGTTGACCATCCACTCGAGGGGGGTGCCGTCGAGCCATTCGGACAACCGCGCCGACAGGGTCACGAGGTTGTCGGTCACGAGCAACATCCCGAAACCGACGAGGACGAGCGACGAGATCACCACCACGGCCGCCGAGTGCCGCTTCAGAAGTCCCATCAACCCCGCGAGGCGACCCAAGCCGAGCCCGAGCACGAGGAACGGGACGCCGAGCCCGAGCGAGTAGGTCATCATCAGCGTTGCCCCCGCGAACGCCTGCCCTTCCTGACCGGCGAGGCCGAGGATCGAGGTCATCGCCGGTCCGAAGCAGGGGCTCCAGCCGAACCCGAATGCGGCGCCCATCACGACCGGAGCGGCCTTGCCGAAGCCGCCGAACTCGGGATGGAAGCGCATCTCGCGGTAGAGCCACGGCGCGCGCAGGACGAGCGAGCCGATCATGAACGCGGCCATGCCGATCATCAGCGCACCGGCGGCGCGTGTGAGGCCGACCTGGTGGTCGAGTAGCAGGCTGCCGAGCGCCGAAGCCGAGAGGCCGAGCAGCGTGAACACGGTCCCGAAGCCGGCGATGAACAGCGCGGTGGTCGCGACGATCCGCGAACGGCGGCCGCGCCCGCCTGCCTCGATGGTCGGCAGATCGAGGCCGCTCACCATCGACAGGTAGCCCGGTGCGAGCGGAAGGACGCACGGTGACAGGAACGAGATCAGCCCGCCCGCAAACGCCACGACGTACGCGCCCGCCGACACCTCACGAAAGCGCCATCCCAGGCCGAGCATGTCGCGCACTCGGCCATTGTCGCCCACCGGCCCGCTCCGCCGCGATCAGGCACCTCGTAGCGCTGTCCCGCCGGTGACGGGTCAGGCTCGGGTTGGTAGAACCTCGTTCGTGAGCGGGTCATCGCGCTGGGAGGGGACCGACGCGCCGCGGGGTGATGCCTACGACGAGCGGTGGAAGGCTCTCGCTGCCGCGGGTGCAGACATTCACGGCGAGGCGAACTGCGTCGAGCGATTGATCACGGGCCAGGGGCTACCGCGGTCGGTGCTCGACGCGGGTTGTGGAACCGGGCGCGTCGCCATCGAACTGGCGCGCCGCGGTTTCGATGTCGTGGGTGTCGATCTCGACGCGTCGATGCTCGCGAGCGCGCGTGACAAGGCGGCGCACATCGAGTGGGTCCAGTCCGATCTCGTCGCTTTCAAGCTCGGGCGGAGTTTCGGGGCGGCGGTGCTTGCCGGCAACGTCATGATCTTCGTCGCCCCCGGAAGCGAGGGCGAAGTGCTCGCCCGCCTCGTCGCGCACCTGGCGCCGGGCGGGTTGGTCATTGCCGGATTCCAGGTGCGCGGCGACCGCTTGACGCTCGCCGACTACGACGCGCACGCGCGCGCAGAGGGCCTCGCGTTCGTCGACCGGTACTCGACGTGGGATGGCGATCCGTACGACGCCGGCGACTACGCGGTGAGCGTGCACCGCGCCGTGTGACGTAGGAATCGGAAGTGCGCGTCAGCTGCCGACGCGGAGTCGCACCCGTACCGGCCGGTGATCCGAGCCGACCTCGGGGAGCACCGTGGCGTCGGCTGCGGCGAGTTCGGGCGACACCAACACGTGGTCGATCTGACTGTGGGGTCGGTGCGCGGGCCACGTCCGGCCGCGCACCGGACGCTGCCAGTCGGGCAGGAAGCGCGCGACCACTGGTCCCCACATGTTGAAGTCGCCGAGGATCGCGGTCGGTCCGCTCCATTCGCTCGCGGCGCGTGCGAGCGCACGGAGATGCACGTGTGATGCCCACAGCCGATACGTGAGGTGAGGCGTCACGATCCGCAGGGTGCGCCCGTCGCCGAGGTCGATGCGAGCGACCAGCGCGCGCCGATCGGCGGCGTCGAGGCGGATCGGGCGAAAGTCGACCGCGTCCTCGTCGAGAATCGGCCGGCGCGACAGCAGCGACACTCCCCACCACGTGCCGTGCATCCCGTCGCGCTCGCGCACGTAGGGAGGCGACGACTTGTTGTGCGCCCGCCGGAGGCGAAGATCGACGAACTGGTAGCCCAGCGCGTGGGCAGCGACCTCGTGCGGCGCCTCGCCGTGCTTCGGGCGCCACACTTCTTGCAGTGCGACCACATCGGCATCGAGCGTGCCGATCGCCGCGGTGACGTCGAACGGCTGCTCGGTGTACGGGCGGATGCCGAACCGCAGGTTCAACGACGCGACCGACACCTCGCCCGTGGGCGCGGCGTGCGTCGGAGTGCCGCTCGGAGGTTCGGCGGTGTGGGTCATCGGCGTGAGATCTTCGCAGCCCGCTCAGCCGGTCGCAGGGATCTCGGGTTCCGGCGCGACGGGATCGTCGGTGGTCGCGGCATCGACCCCGTCACTCGCAGCGTCGTCACTCGCGGTGGCGTCACCCGCGATGTCGGCCTCACGCGCGTCACCGTCGGAGCTCGGCGCCGGGAGCGTGACGACGAACCGGGCGCCGCCGAGGGGTGAGTCCTGGCACACGACCCGACCGCCGTGATGCTGGGCCGCCTCGTCGACGACGGCGAGCCCCAAGCCGGTACCGCCACGGTAGCGGTCGCGCGACTCTTCGAGGCGGGCGAAACGCTCGAAGACCGAGGCGCGCAGCGCCTCGGGGACGCCCGGGCCGTCGTCGTCGACGATCAACTCGACCTCGTCGCCTCGCGTCCGCACCTCGACCGCGACACGCGACTGAGCGTGCCGCGCGGCGTTGTCGAGCAGGTTGCGGACGACCCGGCCGAGCAGTCGAGCCTCGCCGTGGACGCGACCGGCCGACACCTTCGTCGTGTCGATCTGGACGCGCCGGGTCCGGCTCGCTTCTTCGAGCACCAATTCGTCGAGGTCGACGTCGGTGAGGTGCGATCGGCGTTCGTGCTCGTCGAAGCGTGCGAGATCGAGCAGGTCGTCGACGAGCGCCTCGAGTCGGGCCTGCTCATCGAGCACCCGGCTCGCGACCGATGGCCAGTCGGTTGTCGTGTCGACCATGGCTACTTCGAGTTCGGCGCGGATCGTGGCGATGGGGCTGCGTAGTTCGTGCGACGCGTCGGAGATGAAGGCGCGCTGGCGCGCTTCGGCGACCGCGACCGGCTCGAGCGCGCGACCGACCAGGAACCAGACGATGAGGCCGACGAGCAGCGTGAGCAGGGGCACACCCGCCCACAGCGATGCCGCGAGGGTGTCGATGCTGCGATTGATGTCGTCGAGCGGGTTCGCCGCGGCGACGGTGTACTCCACGTCGCCGAGGCGCGTAATACGCGTCTCGACGATCTGGCCGGGCAGCGGCTCTGGCGCGGTGCCGATGACGAACGCGGGTGCCAGCGTGCCCGCGATCACGCGGCCGTTGCTGTCGAGGATCACGAAGTCGATACCGGGCTGGATGCGGAAGCCGGATTGCGAGACGATCTGCTCGGGGTCGACACCGCGGCGGAGCCCGCTCGTGAGATCGTCGACGGCGTCGCGCGTCGCGCTGCGTGCGTGGCGTTCGAGCGAGCCGCGTACGTTCGTGACGAGCAGCACGGCCAAGCCGGCGAACGCTGCCGCGAACAGCGCAGTGGACACGAGCGTGATGCGCGCCCGGGCGACTCGCCGCTCACGCATCGCACACCAACCGGTAGCCGATACCGCGCACGGTCCGGATCATCGCGTCGGGCTCGCCGCGGTCGATCTTCTTCCGCAGATAACCGATGTAGACCTCGACGATGTTGGGGTCGCAGTCAGCGTCGTCGCCCCAGACCTCGCAGAGCAGGTCGAGCTTGGCCACGACGGTACCCTCACGTCGCATCAGCGCGTCGAGCAACGCGAACTCGCGGCGCGTGAGGGGGATCGCGCGTCCGGCACGGGTGCACGAGGCCGTCGCAGGGTCGAGGATCAACGAACCGAACGTGCGCGCGCCGTCGCGGTAGTGACTGCCGCGGCGGGCGAGCGCCCGGAGGCGGGCGACCAGCACGACGAACGAGAACGGCTTGCTCAAGAAGTCGTCGGCGCCGGTGTCGAGCGCCTCGGCCTCGTCGTATTCGCCGTCCTTGGCGGTGAGCATCAGGATCGGCGTCGGCACGCCTTCGTCGCGCAACGTCTGACAGACGCGGTAGCCGTTCATACCCGGGAGCAAGATGTCGAGCACGATCGCGCCGTAGTCGCGCTCGCGGGCGAGCCCGAGACCCTCGAGGCCGTCGTGCGCGAGTTCGACCTCGAACCCTTCGGCGCGCAAGCCGCGCTCGATGGCCTCGGCGAGGGCAACCTCGTCGTCGACCACCAACACGCGCACCTCACCATTGTCGGCCATGCCACCGACCCGACAAGCGCGCGCCTGAGCGAGGTCTCAGGCACCCAGCCACGGCTTCTACCGCCAAACTCGTCGTCCTGGCTACCGAAATGCCGACGGAAGCCGTGCCGCGGGTCGGGGGTGGGTCGCTGAGTGGCTGGTCCGGGGGTTGGCGGTGGTGGTCCGGTGGCGAGGCCGTGCCCGGTAGCCTGACGAAAACCGAACATCGGAACCGTCCAACCGTGAGCAATTCCTTCGAGGCCCTCGGCGTCTCCGCCGACCTCGTGGCGGCCCTCGCCGCCCGGGGCATCAACGAGCCATTTGCGATCCAAGGCCTGACGATCCGCGACGGTCTCGCGGG
>Ga0233425_10007281_pt1 | contig 15661 bp, 13 predicted proteins | sample Watercolumn_Towu_2_FD_181712 | JGI IMG/M metagenome (GOLD analysis project Ga0233425, IMG submission 181712) | Freshwater microbial communities from Lake Towuti, South Sulawesi, Indonesia - Watercolumn_Towuti2014_140_MG | ecosystem: Environmental > Aquatic > Freshwater > Lake | place...
TTGCTGGGGGTAGCGGCGCGAAGACGGAGATTTTCCTGCCAGCAATCCGAGCACGGCGAGCAGCTCTGCAGTATAGAGAGCCGTCTCCGCTCTGCGATGTTCCTTCTTCACCCAACCGTGTGTCGTGAACGTTCCCCGATGTTTCTCCAAATAGAGCTCGTCATTCCATTGCTCGAGTTCTTTGGACTGTTCCTCCACGATCTTGAAGAACTGTGCCGGCGAGGAAAACGTTGATGGCGGCATGCCGGGAATCGTCCTCAGAACTTGCGAAGTCTCAATCTGCTCCGGTGTCGGACCTCCTCCGCCGTCCCCGAAGCCGAATGTCTGCACCACATGGGGAAGTGTCTCGCGCTCGTGGTACGATTCCCAGCTCTTCTTGAGGTCTTTCGGCGATACCGATCCCTCGAGTCCGACCTGAGGATTGTGTGCAAGAACCTTGCTCCCGTCGATGCCGCGCCACCAGAATGTATTCATGGAGAGCGGGTTCGTGTCATTCCACGCGAGCTTCGTCGTAAAGAAATACCGGAGACCGGACTTCTTCATGATCTGAGGAAGAGCCCATGAAAATCCGAACGTGTCCGGGAGCCAGACCGTATCGGACTCTATGCCGAATTCGTTTTTGAAAAACCTCTTTCCGTGCAGGATCTGGCGAACAAGCGATTCTCCGTTCGGGATGTTGCAGTCAGGCTCAACCCACATCGAACCGATGGGAATCCAGCGTCCCTCGGTGACTCTCTGCTTGATTTCCTTGAAAAGCTCAGGATAGTGATCCTTCACCTCCTGGTAGAGATACGCCTGGCTTTGTGTGTAATTGAAATCCGGGAATTGCTCCATCAATCTCAGTACGGTGGAGAATGTCCGCGCGCATTTCTTCCGCGTCTCCCGGAGTTTCCAGAGCCAGACAACATCGATGTGTGACTGGGCCACGAGGTGGACAAGCCCCTGGATGGACGTTTTATACTCTGTCTGCAGCGTTCTGGTCAGGAAATTGTATGCCCGCCCGATCGCGTTAGGGTACTCTTCGCCGTCAGGTTTGAAGTACTTGAGGAATATGAGCGTCTGCCGCGTAAGCTCCTTGATTTCCTTTGCCTCGCTTGAGGAGGGACCAAGAACCTTCTCCAGATCGTGCAATGCCAGCAGCCCATGGTAGAGGGCGCGGGCGACCGGATTGATCACAACCAGGTGAGCGCTGTTGAATGTGCTCAGCTCCTTCTTCCGGCCGCTATATGCCTCGATGGCAAGGTGAAATATCTGATTCGTCCTCGCTTTTTCGGTCAGAAATACTTCCTGATGCTGCTTGTCGATGCCGTGAAAAGGTCGTCCGTTTACATACAGCAGCGCGTCCGGAATGTCGAATAACAATCCGACCCGCTTGCCCGCAAACTGCTCCGGGATCCGGAGCGCGTTTCGAAACCATACCGTCTTGTCGTATCCACCCCATGGAGCCGGAATTGTGTACTTCCACCACGCGACATCATTCAAAGACGGAAGCGCGCCGTTATGGATTTCTCCTTCCTTGAGTTTCCAATCGGGCAATGGCATCGACGCTGGATGGATGTGACCCTTCACGAACGGAAGTGTCTGCGTCAAGAGATCTGTATGCATTTAATGTATAATCCCTTGGAAATTGCGGTTTTGCGCTTCTTTTGAGCGAAGGCACGGGGAAGATAGGGATTGTTGAGCGACTTGTCAAGGCCGTTTCGTACCAATGAATTGATGGGGTTGTATAAGGCTTTCCTTGATGTTTTGCCCAATTCGTGTTGATTGCTACAAGCCTCGGCAAGAACGGAGAGATTGGGTTGATGCTTTTGAATCGCGCTCGTGGATCACTTGCCAAAGTGCATCCGCGCAAGAGAATGATCCAGCGCATAGCTTGTTGGTTTCCTTCTTGCGAGAATGCGCTCTGGTTTTCCTGCGGCTCTTTCGTCGGAACGGACTGAAAGGACTCCGAGAGATGCGCCGCTTCAAGCGATTCGGCGCGGTGCCTGTGACCGGTTTCCGATTGGCATGGGCAATGGTGCATTTTTCATTGCTATTCCTGGGGGCGTGCGCTAAATTGCTTCCTGCACTGGAATTTCACGACTCACGCCCGGTTTTGCTACAATAGATACCTCATTCGGAGAACAGCATGAACATCCAATTCGGATGGTTTCTGGCTTTTGTCGTCTGTGTCATCGTATTTTCCTACCTCTTTTTCTGGGGAGTGCCTGAGCCCGCCGATGTACTGTATATCAACGGTCATGTTTACACCATGGATGTGAGGAATTCCGAGGCCGACGCCTTCGCCGTGAGGGGAGACAAAATCGTTGCTGTCGGAACCACCGATGATCTCAGGAATTCAGTCCGGCCCAAGGAGGTGGTTGATCTTCAAGGGAAGACAGTCTTACCGGGATTGATCGATTCCCATGCACATCTGATGGGCCTTGGTATCGCGAAACTTACCATCGATCTGGTGGGCGTCACCTCCGAGGAGGAGATCGCCACTCTTGTGGCTGAACGAGTGAAGACCAGCGAGCCCGGTCAATGGGTGCGTGGAAGGGGTTGGGATCAAAACCTCTGGCGGGCAAAGCGATTTCCTTCGCATCAGATCCTGGACAGAGTCTCCCCGAACAATCCTGTGCTCCTTATCAGGATCGACGGTCACGCGGCTTGGGCAAACAAGAAAGCGATGGAGCTGGCGGGAATCTCACGGCAAACAAAGGACACCACCGGCGGGAAGATCCTTCGCGATTCCGATGGCAATCCGACTGGCGTTTTCGTGGACAACGCGATGAATCTGATCACCCAGGCCGTGCCGCCCCCGACCGAACTTGAATCCGAGCAAGCGATCAAGCTCGCAGTGAGCGAATGCCTGAAATTCGGCATTGTGTCGATGCACGACATGGGCGTTGACTGGAAGGACATCGAACGGTACAAACGTCTGATCGACCGGGATGAGTTTCCATTTCGTGTCTATGCGGCAGTTGATGGCGCCGGCGAGACCTGGGATAGGTTCATGGGCCGTGTTCCATCTGATTTCGAAAGGGGGCCGATGATCGGCTACGGAAACGATCGCCTCACAGTACGCGCTTTGAAACTCTACGTCGACGGCGCTCTGGGCTCCCGAGGTGCTGCGCTGTTGGAACCATACAGCGATGATCCGGGCAACCGCGGGCTGACAGTGACGGACGAGAAATCGTTGCGGCAGTCGATCGAAGAGGCTGTGACGCATGGATTCCAGGTTTGCACACACGCCATCGGAGATCGCGGGAATAATATCATTCTCGGTGTGTATGAGGCTGAGTTGAAGCAACATCCGGTTTCAGATGCCCGGTTGCGAGTAGAACATGCCCAGATCCTGGCGCCCGAAGATATTCCCCGATTCAAACAGCTTGGCGTGTTGCCTTGCATGCAACCGACCCATTGCACATCGGACATGTATTGGGCGGAGGCACGAGTCGGGGCCACGCGGGTTCGTGGAGCGTATGCGTGGCGGTCGTTGTTGGAAACCGGGGTTATTATCCCCGGAGGCTCGGATTTCCCGGTCGAAAGCCCGAATCCTCTGCTTGGAATCTATGCGGCTGTCACGAGGCAGGATCGATTTGGACGGCCGAAGAATACGGAAGACGTGCGAGCCGGGTTCGAGCTGTCGGCCGCGGGTATTCGTGACCCCGGAGCATTCGAAGGCGGGTGGTACGCGTCTCAAACAATGACACGGCTCGAGGCGGTCCGCGCGTTCACAACGTGGGCCGCCTATTCGGGCTTCCAGGAAAGGTCGCTCGGTTCTCTGGAAAAAGGCAAATTGGCAGATTTTGTCATTCTTTCGAAAGACATTTTCAAGATTGCGTCGGAGGAGATTCTCTCGACTGTAGTTGAGAAGACGTTTGTCGGCGGGAGAGCTGCCTATACACGGCCGGACGACTCGGCTCAGCTTCGCTGAACCTGCAGCTGCGGGTTGTTTTTCCATCGAAAATATTGTACGTTAGCTCAAACATTAAAGCCTTTCTGGACAAGGATCTAAGGAAGAAATGGCGTATAAAGTACTTGTCGCTGATGATGACGAAGGGCAGCGCCGTTCACACGGTTTTGCACTGGAAGTATGCACCGCGATTCTGGAGGACGAAATCACGATCGTCGAGACCGCGACGAGTGTCGAATCCTGGGAGAAAATCCGGTCTGAGACATACAACCTGATCATCCTCGACAATGACTTCAAAGACAGCCATTTGAAGGGACACCTGCCGGGTATCGCACTGCTGCAATTGGCGCGGCGTGAAGGTGTCAACCGCAGTACCCCGATATTCTTCTGCAGCGCCGACGCATACGATACACTCAAATCGATGGTCGAAAAATACGGCGGTGTCTACATGCCGAAGGTCGGATACGATATTGAGAAGTCTGCTCAGCTCTTTGCAGACAAAATGAAGAAGAAGTAGCGTTCTGCAAAAACAACGTTATCGAGTCGCCGGGGGGTCGCAGAAGTGTGACCCTTTTCTGTTGGCGACCGCGTGTTGCCATGCCCACCAGTTTTGCCAATCGTCCGCCGACGTAATTCCATCGCGGCATCGTGCGTCAACTTGCGCTTTCCTGAAAAATCGTATACCTTTTCTTCAAGAGAACATCGACCACCTGAGCCCCGAGGATTCTGTGTACGAGCGATGTCTGAACGAAGCTGAGCGCATCCTTGCAACGGACAAGGATGTCATCGTTGCCGTAAAGAAGATCTGGGCGGAAGTGGAGAAACAAGGGAGGAAGCAGGGTTTCGAAATTCCCTCCTTCGCTGACTTCACGGCGCTGCTCGAGGGGGACTCACGGTTCGAGTTCATCCCGTCGCTCGACGAGAATGGCGAACCGCCTGACGTGTCCGCGCGCGAAGAATCTCCCCAGGAGGAGGAACTTGAGAATCTCGGATTCTATTCCGGCGATCGGGTGAAACTCAAGAGTGTTGAACTGACGCCCGAGGTCATCGGAAATCTGATCCGTCGCAAGGTCGACATGACGATGGACGCTCTCACGCGCGCCTGGGAGCGAAGACCGGAGGGTGATCAGGAAACAGAAGATCAACTGCTCGATATTCTGGCGAAGACCCAGAAACTCCAAAGGGAAGTGAAGAACACGTTCTCCGCAGACAAGATGAAGCAATTGGAAGTCGCATTGACGCCAAAAGGAAAGAGCAAGAAGACGGCGAAAGCGAAGACCAAATCCTCGAAAAAGAAATCACAGACCGCACCAAAGAAATCTCAAGCAAAGAAAACCGCAGCACGCTCCCGCGTTAAGAAAACCCGTCGGACATGACACTTCAGCAGGATGACCAATCCTGGACAATCCGGGACCTGATGAAGTTCTCCATCAACTACCTCCAGCGCCATGGCTTTGACGAAGCACGGTTGACGGTCGAATTACTCCTCGCTCATACGTTGCACTGCCAGCGCATCGAACTCTACACCCATTTCGAAAAGCCACTAAGCAGGGAGGAGCTGAAGAGCTTCAGGAGCTGTTTCGAACGACGCCTTGCACACGAGCCGGTCCAATACATTGTCGGTTCGACGAGCTTCATGGGGCTGCAGTTCGTCGTCCATTCGAGTGTCTTCATCCCGCGGCCGGAAACCGAAACACTTGTCGAGCAGGTCATCATGTTCTGCAACAGGCGGGAGAAGGATGAGTGCCTCGAGATCCTCGACGTCGGTACCGGAAGCGGCAACATTGCCGTTTCAATCGCGAAACTGATCCGCAGAGTCCATGTGACGACGATCGACACAAGCACGGATGCGCTGAGCCTCGCCCGGATGAATGCCGATGCTCACGGTGTGACCGAAGGCATCACCTTCGAGCAACTGGATGTGTTTGGCCCGATTGAATCCGGTGTCAAAACTCCGCTCGATCTTCTTGTGAGCAATCCGCCATACGTGTCCGCGTCGGAGTGGAACGAACTCCAACCTGAAGTCCGGCTGTTCGAACCTCAGTCGGCAGTCAGTGACCGCGAAGACGGATTCAAATACTATCGCCGTCTTGCTCAGATTGCCCCGCTTCTGCTCCGTCCGAACGGAGCTGTTGTGATGGAGGTTGGTGCAGGTCAGGCGGAACAGGTGGAAGACCTTTTCAAGGAGTCAGGGTTCGCCGGGCTGCAAGTGATCCCGGATCTTCAGGAAGTCCCCCGCGTCATCGTTGGCATTTGGCGGGCAGGACAAGAAGGCTGACGAACCATCGCATTCTCATCCATCCATGACGGAACTATGAGAGCCCTCATCCAGCGCGTGAAACGATCAACGGTGTCTATCGACGGGAAACCGCATAGCACAATTGGACCCGGCATGCTGATCCTGCTCGGAGTGAAGCTGACGGACGGGGAACATGATGCAGACTACCTCGCGGATAGGTGCGCCGCCCTTCGGATTTTCGAGGATTCGGAGGGAAAAATGAACCTTTCCGTGACGGAAACTGGAGGATCGGTCATGGTGGTTTCACAGTTCACCCTCTATGCCGATACGAGAAAGGGGAATCGACCGAGCTACAGCGATGCTGCGGGTCCTGAACTTGCCGAGCGTCTCTACAACCGGTTTGTGGACAGGCTCTCGGCGATATTGGGGCAGGAGAGAATCGGAACCGGAGTATTTCGTGCAATGATGGATGTCGAGCTGGTCAATGATGGCCCGGTCACTGTGACGGTCGAAAGCAAGGGCCCCTCATCATGACCGGACATTCGTATGCACATCCCCGGGTTCTCTTTCTCTTCTGGGATGGTGTGGGATATGGCAAGAAGGATTCGCAAATCAATCCTTTTTTCAAGGCAAAACTCCCTCATCTTGAACTGCTCCTGGACGGAAGGCTGCCCCACCTAGGGAGGAGACGATTCGCCTCCGATGTTGCCACGGTCGTCCCGCTCAATGCAACTCTGCGCGTCGGGGGACTTCCTCAGAGCGGAACCGGTCAGGCTTCGCTCTTTACGGGTGTGAATGCTGCCAGGCTCATCGGCAGACACTTCGGGCCACACCCGACAACGACGCTGCATCCCCTTATTGAATCAAAGAACATCTTCCGTCAGCTCGGTGAGCAGGGAAGAACCCGCTGCTTTGCGAATGCCTTCCCGCGCCAGTTCTTCGAGTATGCGGCGTCAGGAAAGCGGCGGCTCAGCGTGTCGACACTCTCCTGCAGGTACGCCAACCTGGAACTGTTCGACGCTGAGGCGCTCGGTCGAAATGACGCGGTCTCCGCCGATATTACGCGTGAGCGTTGGCGTGAACTCGGCTACCCGCATCTTCCAGTCATCACACCGCGGGAAGCAGGCCGACATCTCTGGCAAATCGCTCAACGCCATGCATTCACGTTGTTTGAATATTGGCTTACCGACTATGCGGGACATGCCCGTGACATGGCCGCCGCCGTTGAAACGATTGAACGTTTTGATGGACTGCTCGGAGGCCTGATGGAAGTGTTTGACCCGAAGCTCTGCACGCTCATCATCACGAGCGATCACGGCAACATCGAAGACCTCTCTACAAAATCTCATACGCGCGTGCCGGTTCCCTGCATCATCGCCGGCAGAAAGCGGCATGAAATCAGTGCCACGATCTCGAACCTGACCCACATTACACCCTCGATTCTTTCGCTGTTGTCCAACGCATGATTCAATCATCCTGGAGGAGGCGGCCTGCCTGCTGGGTCGTCCTACTCCTCTCTGCGGGGATTCTGCTCGCGGAGATTGTCCGACTTCCTCTCCGAATATCGATCGGAGTTCTCATCGCTCTCTTCCTCCCGGCGCTGATGACGCGACGATGCCTCACGCGTTCGCTGAACTGGTGTCTGTGGGCTGCCGCTATTGTCCAGTTGGGCTGGACGATCTCCTCCGCGCGCCGCAGCGGAATCGCTGAAGAACTTCTGATTCCGGATTCAGGTGGAGAGCGCGTCACAATCGTAGGTGCCATTGAGGCAGAGCCTGTGCGCAGGAAGACCAGAGTCGATGTTGAGGTCCTGACATCGCAACTGGTCAGAGATCGTGTCAGCCAACGGCTGACACGATCGGTGCTGGTGCATATCCCGGCCCGCGCTGGAAGTCGCACCTCCGATTCGTTGCAGGTCGGAGACATCGTCCGGATCGTCGGTACGCTTGAACCGTTTCCGGGAGCGCGCAATCCGGGGGAGTTCGACTACGGACGGTTTCTGGTACTGAATGGGATCAGGGGATTCGTTGCGGCGGATGACTCCGGGGGCGTGACGGTACTGACCGGAGAGACAACTGCCTCGTTCAATCACATCGTGGGGAGGGTACGGAAGTCAATCTACCAACTCTTCGATCAGTTTCACCGCCCGGAGGCATCGAGTTTTTTGAAAGGAGTTGTGTTCGGCTATCGCGGTGAGCTCTCCAGCGAAGTGAAGCAGTCCTTCATGGAAACCGGCACAATCCACATTCTCGCAGTGTCGGGCTCTAATGTTGCCGTTGTGACGCTCATCTTCTATTCACTGATCGGGTTCCTGAGGGTGCCGTTCCGCATTGCGACAGGTTTGACGTTGCTCGGGCTTGTCTGGTACATGGTGATCACGGGAATGAGCCCTTCGGTGGTCAGAGCCACGATCATGGCTGGCGTGATTCTTCTTGGAACGGTTCTTGGCAGGAAAGGGGACATCTACAACTCGCTCGCAGCAGCTGCGCTGTTGATGCTGCTGTGGGATCCACTGTTCTTATACGATGTCGGATTCCAGCTCTCGTTCGCGGCGGTCCTCTCGATCGTGGTCTTCTACCCGAGACTCGAGGAACTGATCGATTCGGCCGGATGGGACGTTCTCAAGCGGTGGAGACTCGCACCGGTTCTCAAACTCGGAGCGGTTTCTGTCGCGGCTCAGATAGGCACGTTGCCGTTTTCTGCTTTTTATTTCGACAGAGTGTCGCTCGTCGCAATCGTAGCTAATCTCGTCGTGGTCCCGCTCAGCGGCATCAATACATTACTCGGCTTTGCAACGATCATCGCTTCGATCTGCTCGACACAGATTGCTGCCTGCTATGCCGCACTCAATGACCTGCTGGTTTCGTTTCTCCTCCGATTTGTTCTCCTGAGTTCGCAGCTCCCGATGGCGTCAGTCGAAATCTCAGGATATGGTGTGCTCCCAGCGTGTACCTACTATCTGATCGTCATCGCCATCTTCTTCCATAGCAGACCTCTCGTGCTCAGATGGCTTGTTTTTGCTGCCCTCTTCATTGCCAACATCCAGATCTACAAGGGGGTCGCTGAATCTGCCCCCTACCGGATGCGGGTGACTCTGCTCGATGTGGGACAGGGGGATGCAATTGTGATCGAGTTTCCGAATGGGACGCGGGTGCTCATCGATGCCGGACCGAGGAACCCCGCATTCGACGCTGGCAAAAAGACGATTGCACCATGGCTTCATCGCAGCGGCATACGGAAGCTTGATGCAATCGTCATAACACACGCACATGATGATCATCTCGGAGGCTGTGCGTCGCTACTGACGGATTTCAAGGTCGGTAAACTCATTGTGCCCGATACGGCTGGCGTACGGGGGAGTGCCAAATTCCTGCTTGATCTTGCCCGCGGCATTGGTGTGGGGGTGGATTTCGTTCGGGAAGGCAATAGCTTGCAATTTGATACCCTGACTCGCATCTTTGTACTGGGCCCCTCTGAAAAACGCCTTTCAGACGATCCGAATGATCGATCGATAGTTCTCAAGATCCTCTTTGGCCGCTCCTCAATGCTGCTGACCGGCGATGCGAGTGTGATTGCCGAGTCGAGGATGGTGCGTCTGGGCCGGGAGCTCTTGAATTCCGGTGTCCTGAAAGTTGCCCATCATGGTGCATCGACGAGCACCGGGGCGCACTTCCTGGACGCGATTCGTCCGTCGCTGGCGTTGATCTCAGTCGGCCGCGCAAACAAGTTCGGCCATCCATCGGACACGACGCTTGAGCGGCTCCGACGGTTTGGCGCTGCAACATCGCGAACGGATTTCGACGGTGGACTCATCTTGCAGAGCGACGGTAGGGAATTTTCGTTGATACCGTGGCGTAAACTTGGCTTCATCTAATCGGTGGTGGCAGCACTGTACGTCGAGTGTAAGGAGGACTGAATGTCACAAGGGCTCGAGGAACGGCGGCGGCACTGGGAAGAACATCTCGTCCGGTCGGCGATGGAAAAACTGCCCGAACGAAAGAAAGAGTTCGTTACCGACTCGGATATCGGTGTTCAACGTCTCTATCTGCCGCAGGACCAATCGTATATCGATGCATCCGGATTCCCGGGCGAGTATCCTTTCACGCGGGGTATCTACCCGACGATGTATCGGAACCGTATGTGGACGATGCGCCAGTATGCCGGGTTCGGCACGGCAGAAGAGTCGAATCGTCGCTATCAGTTTCTCATCAGCCAGGGGACGACGGGCCTCTCAGTAGCATTTGACCTTCCAACGCAAATAGGATACGACTCTGATCATGCGCTGGCTGAAGGTGAAGTCGGAAAAGTAGGCGTTGCGATCGACACTCTCGCAGATATGGAGACGTTGTTCGATGGCATCAGGCTCGAAAACGTGACCACGTCGATGACAATCAACGCGACGGCAGCGATTCTTCTTTGCATGTATGTCGCGGTGGCCAGGAAGCAGGGGGCCGATCTCGCGAAGATCTCCGGAACGGTGCAAAACGACATTTTGAAGGAATACATCGCCCGGGGGACGCACATTTTTCCGCCGCAGCCATCGATGCGGCTTGTAACAGACGTTTTCGAATGGTGCAGCCGCTCTCTGCCTCGCTGGAATACGATCTCCATCTCCGGCTATCATATCCGCGAAGCCGGTTCCACAGCTGTGCAGGAACTGGCATTTACGATCACGAACGCCATCGCGTACGTGGAAGCCGCCCGGAGCAGAGGCCTTGACGTCGACAGGTTTGGGAGTCAGCTATCGTTCTTTTTCAACGCACACAACAACTTCTTTGAAGAGGTGGCAAAATTCCGCGCTGCGAGACGCATCTGGGCCCGGCTGATGAAGGAGCGATTCGGCGCCCGGAATGCGGAAGCGATGAAACTCCGCTTCCATGCGCAGACAGGTGGGTCGACGCTCACTGCACAGCAGATCGACAACAACGTCGTGCGCGTGACGCTTCAGGCGCTGGCTGCCGTGCTGGGTGGATGCCAGTCACTTCACACGAATTCGCGTGATGAAGCACTCGCCCTTCCGACAGAGGAATCAGTCCGTCTCGCGCTTCGCACACAGCAGATCATTGCACACGAGTCCGGGGTCACGGACACGATTGATCCTTTGGGCGGCTCTTATTTCGTCGAGACAATGACGGATGAAATCGAGCGACGCGTATGGGAGTACATCGGAAAGATCGATGAGCTTGGCGGCGCGATCAGCGCGATCGAACAGCAGTACTATCAAACGCAGATTGCCGAAAGCGCCTACAAGTACCAGAAGGCCATCGAGCAGCGTGAGAAAATTGTGGTGGGGGTGAATGAGTATGTCACGGCGGCGGGCGAGCCGCCTCCTCTCCTGAGAATCGACGAAGCCGTGAGGTCTAGGCAGATCGAAAAGCTCGGAGCTGTAAAGGCTGCGCGGGATCAAAGCAATGTGAAGGCTGCGCTTGCGAAGCTCCAGGATGCCGCCCGGGGCGGGAGTAACATGATTCCCCCGATGCTGGCGGCCGTTGAATCATACGCGACGGTCGGTGAGATATCCGATGCGTTGCGTGTCATATGGGGAGTCTACGACAAGTGAGAAGGCTGCAACGGATGCTTCCTTTCGGGTCTTTGCCCCTTGCCTCTGATTTCTCTATATTTAGAGCATGAAACTCTCCAAAGCTGAACTGAAATACTGCCGTTCGCTCTTGCAGAAGAAAGTCCGCCAAACAGAGCGGAAATTCCTCCTGGAGGGATGGCGGGCGCTGAAGGAACTGTTGAACTCTCCCATCAAGGTGGAGATGGTTGCAGTCCATCCGCGTTTCCTGGACGACCCGGATTACGGGAAGCTTCTCAAAGAGCTGGAGAGCCGGGGAATCCCGGTGAAAGAAGCGGATGACATTCAATTGCAGCAGATGGCCGACACGGTTCATGCTCAAGGCATCGTCGCCGTTGTCCAGCAGAAACACGATGAACTGGAGCGGATTCCGCTTGACCGTGCATCTGTCATCGTAGCTGTCGATGCGGTCGGTGATCCCGGAAATCTTGGTTCCATCATCAGATCGTCTGATTGGTTCAATGTCGATGCCCTGCTTTTGGGACGCGGGTGTGTGGAGCTCTACAACGAGAAGGTCGTACGCTCGACCGTTGGATCAATTTTCCATATCCCGATCGTAGAAGGGGTAGAGCTTCCGGCGGTATTGAAGCAACTCGGCACGAAAGGCTTCTCGGTCGTTGGCTTTTCCGGCGACGGGAAACTGGACTATACAAAGAGACGAGTCGCCCGCAAAGAGGTTTACGTTTTTGGAAGTGAAGCACACGGCATCTCGCGTGAGGTGAGAGGTGCAGTTGATGACATTGTCCGGATTGCGCGGTATGGGAAGGCGGAATCGTTGAATGTCGGTGTGGCATGCGGCATTGTTCTTGCCCATCAACGTACCCAATTGGAACTGAGCAAAGGATCGTAACTCGTATGGTGACGGATGTTCCGGGAATAAGGGTTGGCCATGTTACTGATGAGAATGCCCTCACCGGTACGACGGTGATTCTCTGTCCGCCGAAGACAAGGGCAAGCTGTGAAGTCCGCGGGAATTCGCCGGGGAGCCGCGAGCTGGCCCTGCTGGCACCGGAGAAATCGAATCAGGAAGTCCACGCGGTCGTGCTGACAGGCGGAAGTGCGTTCGGGCTCTCCGCCGCTGACGGCGTGATGAGGTGGTTGGAAGAACACGGAATCGGCTATCCAACGCCTTGGGCACTCGTTCCGATCGTCCCAACCGCGGTCGTATTCGACCTTAACCTCGGGAGCAGCTCGATTCGGCCGGATTCATTGAGCGGTTATCAGGCATGCGATAATGCCGCAGCCGGAGTTGTGGAGGAGGGGAATGTCGGGGCAGGCACCGGGACGACGGTCGGGAAGTGGCGTGGATTCGAATCATCAATGAAAGGCGGGATTGGCACCTGCTCTGTGACCGTAGGCAATCTGGTGGTCGGTGCGTTGGCGGTGGTGAATGCGGTGGGGGACGTCATTGACGCGAATGGAGCTGTCCTCGCAGGAGCGCGCGGACCTGATGGTCGGTTTTACGGAGAGACAGAGGGGTACCGGCCGCTGGCCAGGGGGAAAGTGCTCGAGGATGCCAATACCACTCTCGCACTTGTCGCCACGAATGCGCGGCTTTCCAAGCTCGAACTATTCCGTGTCTCGCAGCGAATGCACGACGGCATGTCGCGGGCGATCGTCCCTGTCCACACCTCGTACGACGGGGATGTTGCCTTCGCACTCTCGTGCGGAGAAATCTCGTCCGATCTTGATTTTGTTTCCGAGCTTGCGGCTCAGATGACAGCAGAGGCGATCCGCAGGGGCGTGAAGGCGGCAAAAAGCATCAAGACGATTCCAGGATTGGCTGGCTGAAAGCATGAACTGTTTTGAATTCAAAGGGATTTTGGTGTATCTTCTGACGGCGCAACACTGGCTGTTTCGCCTTGCCCGCACATCGCCGATGGTCCTGCCGCCTTCGCTATGAAAACTTCCCATGGACCCGGCAGGGTCACTCTCCCTCGTGCAATTTCAAAGCTTGGCTATGCATCCCGCGCCCGCGCAATGACGCTGGTCGCCCATGGCGAAGTGAAAGTCAACGGCGCGGTGGAACGCAACCCTCACTGCTGGGTGGATATGGTGCGCGATCGCATTGAGGTGAGCGAGAAGCCGCTGGAGCAATTCCCGCTTCGGTACTGCATGGCGAACAAGCCGAAGGGATTTGTCACGACGAGGGCTGAGGAACGCGGAGCGCGGTCGGTTTTTGAATTGCTCGACCAGCAATCGGACGAAATGATCGCTGTCGGTCGATTGGACAAGGAAAGCACGGGCCTCTTGCTCTTTACGAATGATCATCGTTTTGCAGATCGGGTGACAAGTCCGGAGAGTGGACTCTATAAGACGTACCGCGTTTCCCTCGACCGGCCCATCGAGCAGGCTCATCTGAAGCATCTCGAGGAAGGGATGAGTATTCACGTCAAGGGGACGGAGATTGTGACCAGACCAGCTCTGGTCCGCCGCCTGAAAGACCGTGATCTCGAGATCTCCATTCGGGAGGGGAAAAACAGGCAGATTCGGAGAATGCTCGACCAGCTTTCCTATGAAGTGGTTGAGCTGCAGAGAGTCGCCATAGGGACAGTGAAGCTCGGTAATCTGCCCGAGGGTCATGTGCGAGATCTGACAGCAGAAGAGCTCGAGAAGTTGAAGGAAGTTGTGGAGATCAAACGACTATCGTCCGCCGCATCAGGCGTGGAACGCAGGCCGAAAAGGGTACTCCGTGGCAACCGTCGTATCCCGAACCGTTGAGGTGTGTATCTTCAGAGTCGATGGGGCGGAGCCCGGCTATTTGTTGCTGAAGCGGTCTGCCGACGAGAAATTGTACCCCGGCATGTGGCAGCTGGTCACGGGGACTATCCAATCTGGTGAAACGGCAATGGATGCCGCCCGGCGCGAGGTTGCTGAGGAGACGGGCCTGGCGGTCAGAAAGTTCTGGGTCGTTCCGTTTGTGAATTCGTTCTATGCCGCAACGGAGGACGCAGTATACATGAGCCCGTTCTTTGCCGCCGAAGTGGGGGCGGGTTCAGAGCCGGTTCTCTCTCATGAACATGAACGTCATCTCTGGTGCACGTACGACGGCGCGGAGAAAACTCTGGTGTGGCCCGGCCAGCGCGAGGCACTGAGAATCGTCCACGAATACATCGCAGGAGGCCAGAAGGCCGCCACGCTATTGTCAGTTTCGTTCTAATAACTAATGAAGGAGATTTCATTGGGTCTGCTCGTCGTAGGTTCCGTCGCGATCGATTCGATCGAAACACCGTTTGGCAGAGTGAAAGACGCGTTGGGTGGCTCGGCCATGTATATCTCGGTTGCAGCAAGCTACTTCACTGCGCCAGTGCGGCTTGTGGCCGTCGTCGGAGGCGACTTCCCGCGCGAACATATCGAGTTCCTCGAGGAGCGCGATATCGATCTGGACGGTCTGCAAATTGTCAATGACGGGAAGACGTTCCGCTGGGGCGGCAGGTATCACTACGACCTCAATATGCGGGACTCGCTTTATACGGAACTCAACGTGTTCGAGAAGTTCAATCCCATTATCCCGAACGGGTTCAAGAACAGCGCGTATGTCTGCCTTGGAAACATCGATCCGTCACTCCAGAGGCAGGTGCTTGAACGCGTTGGAAAACCGCGCCTGGTCGTGGGCGATACGATGAACTATTGGATCGAGAGCAAACCCAAGGAACTGTCGGAAACCATGAAGGTCATGGACGTGCTGGTCGTGAACGATTCGGAAGCGCGCCTTCTGACACACGAACCGAACCTCATCAAAGCGGCAAAACAGATCATCAAGGCGGGACCAAAAATCGTGATCATCAAAAAGGGTGAGCACGGCGCATTGCTTGTGACGGAGGAAACAATCTTCTCGGCCCCGGCATACCCGCTCGAGGACATCAACGATCCGACGGGAGCGGGCGACGCGTTTGCCGGAGGATTTGTCGGATGGCTCGCACGGACGGATGATCTTTCTGCCGAG
>Ga0233425_10007282_pt1 | contig 15659 bp, 11 predicted proteins | sample Watercolumn_Towu_2_FD_181712 | JGI IMG/M metagenome (GOLD analysis project Ga0233425, IMG submission 181712) | Freshwater microbial communities from Lake Towuti, South Sulawesi, Indonesia - Watercolumn_Towuti2014_140_MG | ecosystem: Environmental > Aquatic > Freshwater > Lake | place...
TTAACCGGTTCAGGAAGTTACTGGTACGCTATGAAAAGCTTAGCGAGACTTATGAAGCGCTTCTGCACTTGGCCGCAGCTATTATTTGCTGGAGAAAAGTTGGGGTTATTTACGGATAAGCTCTAAATACCTTTTGAGGAAAATTGTTTTGCTCACCGCAGAGAACGCTGAGATCACAGAGGTTATATTATTTATCTTGAAGTGCTTTTGCTATTTTTCTGCCTAGTTCTCTGACTGCGTTTAAGGCATCCATTTGCTCTTCAAATTTGTTTATCCCAACAGATTCAACGGTGGCATTCGGGCCGTAGATCATTTTCACACCCGTCATTTTGCGCTCGTTACCATATCCACATTTAATGCAGGGGACATTCCCAAGAATCTTTACAGCGCCCACAAAATTCATCTCCTCTTCCATCATGTAGAACATGATAGCATTTACGCCCATGTCACCGGCAGGAGGCAGCATCTTGTTATTACCCGGAACCGCACAGGTAACTATAGCGCCACCTGGCTTGCCAGCCATGCAACCATGAATATGCCGTAGTTGGTAAAGGCGTTCAACAAAGGCCTTTGTCAGGGAATCTATCGTGGAATATGGTGTGTAACAGGCGACAATCATGGCATCTGCCTCTTTTGCCTTCTGTGCCAGGAAAATTCCATCATCCTTGTCATTCACGCATCTATTTGTTTTTACACAGCCGAGACACGCCCTGCATGGAGTGATGTTGTACTCTACAAGCCTTACAAACTCAGTTTCCAGGCCGGTAGCCTCTAAAGCCGCTTTTAATGCACGATCTGTATTACTATCATAGATAGGAGAGCCAGAAACACCGAGGACTTTCATTTTCACCTTTTGTCATCTCATGTAGTGCTTTGCGCCTGATAATTTAGTAAACCACCGGCACAAAGTATGTCGATCTCGCGAGCGGTTAACGTGTGTCTTATGTTTATTTCCTTATTTTTTGTCAAATTATTTACGACAATCTTGCCTCCTGATTTCAATCTGTTCTTTATGTCGGGCAGTTCGATCCCATCTCCCTGATCAATCAAATTATAGTCATTCTCCTTCTCGAAGGTAAATGGCATGATACCGAAGTTCACAAGATTTGCGCGATGGATGCGAGCAAAGGATTTGACAATAACTGCCTTTACCCCTAAATACATGGGCGCCAGCGCCGCATGTTCCCTGCTCGAACCCTGGCCATAATTTATCCCGCCAATGAGGAAACCGCCACCCTTTTCCTTCGCGCGTTTTACAAAGTCCTTGTCCACTTTTTCAAAAACAAATTCAGAAATGGCAGGAATATTCGACCGCAGTGGTAGAACCTTTGCCCCTGCCGGCATGATATGGTCGGTGGTGATATTGTCTCCCACCTTCAAAAGGACGTCTCCTTTCAATGTATCAGGCATAGGTTCTTTCTTTGGCAGAGGTTTTATATTCGGACCTCTGATAATTGATACCTCCTCCGGTTTTTCCGAAGGGGGAATAATCAAGCTGTCATCGATAATGAAGCTTTTGGGATATTTGATAACTATCGGATCACCAAAATCCCTCGGATCGCTGATAACGCCGTTGATCGCAGTTGCTATAGCTGTTTCCGGGCTTACCAGGTAAACCTGGGCATCGGCCGTTCCGCTTCGACCTTCAAAGTTTCTGTTAAATGACCTCACGGAAACGCCTCCGGAAGGCGGGGCTTGTCCCATACCAATACAAGGGCCGCAGGCTACTTCTATAATGCGTGCACCCGCAGCAATCATATCTGCTAAAGCGCCATTTTTGGAAATCATCTCCAACACCTGCCTTGAACCCGGAGAAATGGTGAGACTTACATCAGGATGGACTTTCCGTCCTTTCAACATTAACGCTGATACCATAAGGTCGTGATACGAGGAATTCGTACAGCTCCCGATACACACCTGATTAACTTTCGTACCCTTAATTTCACTCACTTTGCAAACATTGTCCGGACTGTGGGGTCTGGCAATCAGTGGTTCTAAAGCTGAAAGATCAATCTCAACTACTTCGTCATACTTTGCGCTCGGATCGGCTTTTAGCGGCTTCCAAACGCCCTCTCTGCCTTGCATTTTGAGATATTTTTTTGTTTGTGCATCGCTGGGAAAGATAGAGGTAAGCGCTCCAAGTTCGGCGCCCATATTGGTAATCGTTGCGCGTTCTGTTACGGAAAGCGTCTGTACTCCTTCGCCTCCGTATTCAAATATTTTCCCGACACCGCCCTTTACCGTTAACCTTCTCAACAACTCTAATATCACATCTTTCGCAGTTACCCACGGTCGTAATGCGCCGGACAGTTTTACCGATACGACCTTTGGCATTGTTATGTAAAACAGCCCGCCGGCCATAGCGATCGCTACGTCAAGACCGCCTACGCCAATGGCTATCATTCCCAGCCCGCCGCATGTCGGCGTGTGGCTGTCTGAGCCCAACAAGGTTTCTCCCGGCACACCGAACCGCTCCAGGTGCACCTGATGACAGATGCCATTCCCCGGTTTGGAAAAATAAATACCATATTTTTTTGCAATGCTCTGAAGGAATAAATGGTCGTCAAAGTTCTCAAAACCTGTTTGAAGTGTATTGTGGTCAACATAACTAACCGAAAGTTTCGTCTTTATTTTCGGTATACCCATGGCTTCAAACTGTAAATAAGCCATTGTTCCTGTAGCATCTTGCGTGAGGGTTTGATCGACAGAAATGGCGATCTCCTCACCAACCTTTAGCTTGCCAGAGACAAGATGAGAGCTGAAAATTTTTTGTACGATATTTTTCCCCATTTTAGTCCTTTCATTCGTATACCAGATTTTTCGCTTCGCTCAGAATGTTGTCCAACCGCCATTCTGAAGGAGTAATGCAACCGAAGAACCTCAGTATTTGAAATTCTATACATAAACGTAAGCAAAAAAAATCCCACCGTTTTTAGGCGGTGGGATTATGTTAAATTAAACTTAAAACTATTTCAAGTTTTTCATATTACTTGTGTGTTGAGGGAAGCTTTACCAGTCCTTTGCCTCCAAAGAGTAATACTTCAATATTCTCCGGCAAAAATGTCTTACTAAAATTATGCGATTTATTCGGACCATGACATGACTGGCAGGTAACCAGGTCTTTGGTAATAAGACCCTGGCTGCGCATTCTTTGCACCTTTCCGAAGATCGAGTTTCCGCTCGTGTCTAACTGAGCATGTTCCGGCCCTCCAACATGGCATTTTTCGCAGGCATCGTATGCCTTTGCATCCGCCACCGAAAACTTGTGGCTTGGATGACAGGCATTACAACTTCCTCCGACCCTATCGAACTCATAGCTCAATCCCAATTTGTGACATTCTTTACAATCTTTTATATTCAACAATCGTGTGCTAATCACCTGAAAACTACTCGTGGCAGCTACAGGATGCCCTTGAAGATGTGCGCTTTCTCTGAAGTCAACATATTGATTCTGATGGCACTCGCCGCAGGTGCTTGCGGAAACGTGGCCTCGTTTCTTTGCTATGAAACGATGATCATTTCCGTGACAGCTTATGCATGTTACACCCTTCACAGCATGGGCGCCTTTTGTCCATTCCTTCACAACATCGGGCGTCGCCATCTTATGACATGCAAGGCAATCCGTCTCTTCATACGTACCGTAAGGTTTAATCTTTCTTGCGGCATATGCCTTAAATAAATCACCGGGCATGTGAGGATGGACTACGCCAAGGTGACAATCCGTACATTCCAATTTTTCAGGCGTTTCACCGTGGGTGCCGTGCTTATTGCTTTTTGAAACAAATTCAATATGTGATTTATCCTTTGTAAATCCTTCTGAATGGCAGCGAACACAGTTCCCATTCAGGATTTTAAGGCTGTCTTCGGCAATCTCTATGAATTCTCCGTCCGTATACGCCTGAAATGAATGCATTAAAGAATCATGCGTTCCATCGCTGAGTTTCGCATGGGCATATCCCTTGAGTCCAGGCCCGACATGACAGGCATGACAGTTCTCCACGTGTTCATTGTGGTGCTTCGATGCCTTAAATGAATCGTAATGGATTTTCATTTCATGGCAACTGGCGCAGAACTCGCTCTTCTCTGAGTAATGGTACACCTTGTTTATTGTAACAAAAAAAACAACCAATACAATTATGGTGAAGAAGCCTACCAGCTTTTTTCTTCTCTGAATAAATTCCAACACCTGCTTCAACCGCTCCATAAATACCTCCTAATCTTCCTTTTTTGTAATGAGGGCCTTTGCTTTTTTAGCTATCTATAAATTAAAGCAATATAATTTCTAAATATTTAATAATTTATCTAAAATACATGAGTAATAATAAAATAACTCAAAGTTCGAGGATTTTACCACAAAGTTATTTTATGTTCAAGTCATTTTTTAATAACTATGAGATACTTCTATAATTGACAAACATACCACTTTCATGTAAAATTTTCACATACCTTAACCAGCATACTTAAAACAATACCAAATTAAAGGAAGGAATTTAAGATGAAACGCCACTCCATCAAATATCACATTTCAGGCGCGGCACTTGTGTTCGGTATATCCATTTTTTTTAGTGCATTTCTTATGCAGGAAAAATCTGTTCAAGCGCAACATGCTGGAGGTGGTATTATAGATACTACCAAACAACCCGGTACTGAGGCGCCAAGTTTCCACTCATCTTTTGCCCCTTACGAAGGGACTGTACCAATACCCTGGGTCGACGAAAAACCTAACCCGCTTACCATAAAGGTTACCGAAGTTATCACGTACGAAATCCCCGTGGATGAAAAGAAATTTAACGAAAAAAAACTGACGTTCGAAGACCTGGAAATGAAGGAGGTGTCAAACAATTCCGAAATCAACTTCCATCAGGTTGACTGCTACTTCTTCAAAGTCATAAAACAGACTCAAGTTCGTACTGTGGAAAATCTCTCCTGTAAACGGGAAAGGGATGGGACCCAATATTGGCTTTCCGATGGCAAGAAATACGTTGAATGGGGAAGATGGTCGAACTGGGTTCCTGAAAAAGAAGAGAAAAATATAGAAATGGCTGAAAAAAAGCCATAAATTTATTCTACTTAACTTAGCGCATGAAAAGAGATACTTAATGTATCTCTTTTTTTTAGGCAAAAAATTCATATTGTTGTTTTCGTTTAAAAGGAGGTTTTTTTCTCGTGAGAATTGTTTATATCATCGTTCCCTTTATTATGTCTATCACGCTCCCTTACAGTACCCTCATGTCAAAGGAGATAAAAAAAGAGGAGCAAAAAGCGCCTCAAAAAAAAGAATCTGTGTCAAATACACAACAGAATATCAGCAAAAATAAGCTCTGTCCGGAATGTAACAGAATATATCCTGGAGATATCAGTTTCTGCAGCGTTGATGGAAAACAGCTTATCGAATATACGGAAGAAGTTCTTATCTGTCCAACCTGTAAGCAAAAAGCAAATCCTGGAGAAAAGTTTTGTAAAAATGACGGAACTCAAATCATCCCTCAACCTTCAACCGATAACAAAATATCTTTACCCGATAAGAAAACAGAAATCATCCTTCCACCAGACGCCACTCAAGAAGAAAAGATGAAAGCTGCCATGTATCACTTTATGGAAGGAAACCGGCTACGCGAAGAACTGAATGACTTTGAAGGAGCTTTGGAGGAATACAAACAGGCAGAGGCATTAAATCCCGAACTCCCAACGCTTCATTTTCACATGGGAGGAATTTATTGGAAGCTGGGAAATCAGCGGGAAGCCTTAACCCATCTCGACAAATGCAAAACGTTATTAGAGGCACAGCCGCCCGAAACGAAGTTAGACGAAAATTATCAAAAGACATTGCAGGGCGTTAAGATTTACATTAGTAAATTAGAAAAAGGCCTAAACCCATCAGAAAAAAATCAACGCAAAGAGTTAACGCTGACAGAACGGGATGAAAAGATGAAGAAAGCCCTGGTTGAAAATCGTGAAAAATGGAGTGAAATGATGTTAATTCCTGCAGGAAAATTTATTATGGGCACAACGGAAGACGAATTTATTCCAGAAGAAACTCCGCAGCATGAAGTACATTTAGAGGCTTACTATATTGATAAATACGAAGTCACCAATGCCCAATATTGGGAATTCTTGCAGTACATTAAAACTACCGGTAACCATAGCAAGTGCTTTCCAGGAGAACCAAAAGGAAAAGACCATGCACCAGGAACGCCTCACACAGGTTGGGACTATCCATATTACGATTTCCCCGACTATCCTGTAAGCCGTGTAGACTGGTACGACGCGTATGCGTATGCCGCATGGGCAGGCAAACGCTTACCTACGGAAGCAGAATGGGAGAAAGCTGCCAGAGGAACAGACGGGCGCAGATTTCCCTGGGGTAATGTATGGGATGCCAAACGATGCAATGTAGGACCTGATGCTCCTTTGTCTGTAGGCAGCTTTGAGTATGGTAAGAGCACATATGGATGCCTGGATTTAATCGGCAGTGTTTCAGAATGGTGCAGCGATTGGTATCACCCTGAATATTACCAAACCAGCCCAAGCGTGAATCCTAAAGGACCGGAAAACAGCACTGGCATGCGCGTAATCAAGGGGGGGTCGCTGTTTGCTCCTTATGCATATAAAATGCGTTGCGCAGTAAGGATATTTGGAAAACCTGAGGACCGAAACAAGAGTATCGGTTTCCGATGTGTCAAGGATTATAAACAAGAAACCGAAAAAACTGCAAAGGAGGCTAGTAAGCAGGAAGATAAAGGCAAAGAAGTGCGCTAATAGTTAACATAATTTGTGCATTCCAAACTTATTTATCAGGATTTGAACCTTCATAATAGGAGGACGCAGGTTCTTCCTTGTAAATCCTCGCAAAGGCCGATTTGGCATGCTGGTAGGAATTATAGTCGTTTTGCGCATTGACTCTGTCGTCTTTCAATTCATAAGCTTTACCGCGGCTTAAATAGGCATCGGCATAATCGTGGTCAAGTGTGATTACCTTTGTAAATTCCTTGATAGCCTGATCAACCATTTTCTTTTTCAGATAAATGACACCTAAATTATAGTGCGGCGCAACTAATTTTGAATTGGCTTCTATTGCCTGCCTGTACTCAACTATTGCCTTGTCTGTTTTGTCCATCTTATGATAAACATTACCGATATAATAATGAATTTTAGCAAGATCTGAGCCCAGCATTGACGCCTTCTTTAAGGCCTCAAGGGCATCGGTATACGTTCCTTTTACAAAGTAAGCAATTCCCAAATTCACATACGCACCGGCATACCCCGGATTTATCTCGATAACCCGTTTATACTCAGAAATAGATTCTTCTAAATGTCCAGTTTGATAAAAGGCAATTCCCAGATTAAAATGCGCCTTATCATAACGAGGCGATACCTCAATGGCTTTTTTGTACCACTCGGATGCCTTATCATGGGTATTGGTATCCTGACATAAAACACCAAGATTAAAATACGCCTCAGCCTTCTTAGGGTCAAGCCCTATAGCCGTTTCGTATTCCCTCTTTGCTTCGTCAAGGAGATTACGCTTATAATACGTCAAACCCAACTGAAGATGGGCATCAGCATTATTAGGATCCTTTTGAACCTCCTTAAGACATACTTTAAGCTCATCCTCAGGAACTTCGATCTCCATACTTACCTCGGACAGCCTTTCATAAGCTTCTGAATAATCAGGCTTGAGTTGTGTAGCTTTATTAAAGGCTTCTACCGCCTTTCCCAGGTCTCCTTTTTTGTAATAGGCATTTCCCAGTTTAAAATAAATCTCGGGTTGGTTCTTATTTTTAGAAAGCAATCTCTCATATTCATCAACAGCTCTGTCCCACTGCCTATTTTCAAAATATTTGTCGCCAACTACAGAAAGGTCTTTTGCGTATCCATAGCAGCAAGAAAATACTATTAAAGCAATTCCTACAACAGAAAACAGTTTCAACATATTAATTAGATTTTAATTCCACTTCTTGGTCTTTCGTCTGTCCTTTTAACGCCGGCACCGATTGCTGGAACAGTTCCTTGATCTCATCCTGTTTATAAACCACAGCAGGGTCTTTCCCTGTCCTCCACTTTGTAATATACGAATAGGAGATATAATCACTATAAGCCTTACTGTGGTCGCCCTTCATCGTATAGAGTTGTGCCCTGTTATAATAAGCATCTTCATAAAGAGGGTCAATCTTTTTGGTTATCTTATCATACCATTCCATTGCCTTGTCGAGGCGGTCTGTCCTGTGATAAATGACGCCAATGTTGTATGCAGCGTTCGTATATTTGGGATTCTTTTCCAGGATTGCCATATTTTCTGACAATGCATCGTCATATCTCTTTTGTAATGCAAAGACAATCGCCCTTTGATAACGGGCATCGAGATTATCCGGATTTATCTCCATTGCTTTGTTATAGTGTGCAATAGCCTCCTCAAACTTCTTTTCATTAAGACTGATCAAACCAAACACAACGTAGGCATCGGAGTATTTAGGATTTACCTCAAGTGTCTTATTGAGTTCTTTTATCGTTTCATCAATCTTTCCCTGCTTGTGTAAAGAGACAGCAAGATTATAGTGGGCGTTATCGTAGGAAGGATTAATTTCCGTGGCCTTTCCAAAGATGTTTTCGGCATCTCCGTATAAGCCCATATCCAAATAACCCACACCAAGGTTAAACATAATGTAAGGATTTTTAGGATCGAGTTCTAATGCCTTTTTATATTGTTCAATGGCATCTATCTCCTTTTGAAGCTTGTGAAGAAAAACGCCGAGATCCACATAGTTTAAAGGGTTTTCAGGGTCATTTTCAATAGCCTTATACCGCTTTTGAAATTCGTCATCCGGGGCGCCGATCTTTGTAAATGTTTCTGCCAATTTCCTGTGTGCGTCAATATATGTCGGATTAATATCAATGGCTTTTCTGAAATCTGTCGCTGCTTCTTCCAGTTTTTCTTGCCCCAGATAAACATTTCCCCTGCCGTAATATGCCTCTGAAAGATTTACATTGGCCTCTATTGCCTTTGAATATTCAGCCAATGCCTCCTCCAATTTATTCTCTTTCACTAAACTATTAGCAATTTCAATGTGGTCTTTCACCTTCTGACAAGCAATTGGCAAGCAAAAAATTGCAGTTGACATAAAAAAAAATGCGTACTTATACAATCTCATATTCGTCTCCACTCAAGTATAATAATAAAAGTATATCCAACTAAAATTTTGTTTATTAAGTATATTTAAAAGTTCTCTGATTTCAACCCTTTTATAATAAAAAAAGGAAGCTGTGCAAACTTCGCACAGCTTCCTTTGATAAACTAAAACTACTGCTTATGAAAGTACTGTTTCAATTAGTGTGCTTTCATAGACCTTGCAGCTGGATCAGCATGATGCTCTCCACCTTCTTTCATCCCGAGTTCTTTCAGCTTCCTGTTGATGTACTCAACTTCTTCAGCTGGTGCATGGTGAGTATCTAACCAACCTGGATCCGGACACAGATCGAAGATGGTCTTGCCTGGGTGATTCTTCACGATGTAAGGACCAGTCAACTGATCAAGCCATTCGCCCGTCTTCCAGAAACTCTCCGGGACCCAGGTGATGCCGACCTTCTTCTCGATAGCCGCAAGTCTCCTTGCCTGAGAAGCGTCCTGCTTTACGTTGACCAACCAACGATCCATACCAAACGAACCGTCAGAGTATGTAGCATCGTTCCATGAACCATGAGCCATACCTTTGTAAATGTATGTCTGGAAATATCCAACGCTCTCAAAGCAAAGCCTTTCAATATCGGTACAGTTCGACATCCTGAATTCACCAGATTCACCAGCCTTACCGCCAAATGCTGGATCATCATGATAAGCGCCGATCTTCAAGCTCCATACGTGCTGACCTGACCAGTCAGGACACAGATCTTTTGGCATAGGATCAGCAACGCCGTCCTTAACAAGATCGGCTGCGACCTGGAAGGTTTCGCGATATTTCAAACCGGCATCTTTAACTGATTCATCCAATGCCTGCAAGTTCTCACGAGCAAATCTTGGTGAATGGCAATCGTCGCAAACTGATGCCCAACGATCTCTCTTCTCTTTCCAGATTGGGGCGCCACGATCAGCCATAGACATACCCATACTGGTATATACTGTGCCGAATCTCTGTACGTTATGATGTCCACCCCTCATGTGGCAGTACTGACAGGTTGGACCAACATAATCAGCATCGGCCAATTTCTTCGTCCAATCGAACTGCTTTGGATCCCACTTGTTTACCTGGTATACAACGCCATGCAGACCGATATCATAAGCTTCCCAATCCCTGTGATCTTTACCCCAGTGGCATGTCTTGCACTGCTCTGAACGTCTTGCAACCTTTGGATCAAACTGATGCCTCTGATGGCAAGTGTTGCATCTCTCTTCCGAGCTGGTATGACAGAAAGTACAACCAGCAGTATCTCCCGGCGGCCTTTCAATTGACCAAGCGCACTCTACCTGAGCAAAGCTTGAACAGGAAGCATGTGAACCGATACCACCCTGACCCTGCTCGCTGTATTGCGTCTCGTGGCACTCGCTGGTGCCGCAAGCCTTCGATGACGGCATTGTCAACTTCTGGTGGTTGTTACCATGACAGGTGTCGCAACCCGTTGGACTTGGTTCAGCCCTTGAGTGGGCGCTCTTCTTGTAATCCCTTACAATTCCAGGTGTCATAACTGAGTGACAACCGATACATTGTTCGAGTTGGAACGTACCTTTAATTGGGTTCGATGGCCTTACCTCATCCCTGTTGTACATGTAATCAGGAATGTAGTAACGATATGCAGGTAATGTCTTCCAGAACTTGCTGTATTTTCCTGGATAAGGCGGCGCACCTGAGTCCTTAGGATAACCCATGTATTTTGCCCCTAAACCGGAAAAGAACACCTTACCATTGTTGTCCGGCTCACCTATTTGTCCATAGACTTCATGAGGTACCCAGTGTGTGATAATTTCTACAGCCTTTACTTCTTTCGTCATAAGATTGGCCACCACACCCATGGTCCCGAATCCTATTAATGCTGACGCTATTGTTACTTTCAAAAATTTATGCATGATACTTTAAATTCTCCTCCTTTCCCATTATCCGTATGCCACAATCGTCATTCGATTGCGTTACATAATAAATAACCTCACCGTTGACTCTTGCAGACCACCCCCTTTCCAATGCAGATTAAAATTTTAAATACTACCTAAATTTGTCAATGTTTCAATCGACTGTACGCAACAAATTCTAATATTTTTTAGAAAAATTATTATACTTAATCTAATACTTAAGTCAATATAAAAGTTAATTATTTTTATCTGGTTTTAAACAAAAATACGCAAATGGAATCATCTCGTCGTCACATGCTGATAACATGTATACATAAACGTTACACGCCAGTTTAACCCTTCGCTCCCTCAATCAATTGCCCTACAAATTCACCGACTTTAGTTACGAGTTTCTCTGAGGATTCACCTGTGTGCTTTTCGATTTCTTTTATTATAGCGCTGCCTACAATAACCCCATCTGCAACCCTCCCGATCAACTTCGCATGAGCTGGTGTGGAGACACCAAAACCCACAGCAATAGGGGTTGCAGTCAACTTTTTAAGCTTGTTAATGTTTTGAACAACATCCTCTGGCAAGCTATCTCTGATTCCGGTGATACCTACCACAGAAATATAGTACAAAAAACCCTGTGACTTTTGGGTAATCAACAACATCCGCCCATCCGTTGTTGTTGGGGCAACAAAACAAACTATTTTAAAATCATGCTTCTTCGCCGCCTCAAATATATCATTGTTCTCTTCCACAGGCATGTCCGGGATTGTTAGTCCGTCCAATCCTGCCTTATATGCCTTTTCAATAAAGGACTGACATCCTCCCTTGAACACCGTGCTATAGGACACCATCGAAACAATGGGTATTTCAGATACGTCACGAAGCTCTGAAACCATGTCAAGAATTTGTGCGACTTTTATTCCTCGAACTAAGGTTTTGTAGTATGAGGCTTGTATAATGGGGCCATCCGCAATAGGGTCAGAAAAAGGGATGCCAAGTTCAATAATATCAGCACCCCTTTTTTCGAACTCTAATATTAAAGCCTTTGTAGTTCGCAGGTCTGGATCACCGGCGGTAATGAAGGGAATAAAGGCAGGCTTTTTCTTGCTCTTTAAATCGAGAAACTTTTTATCAATCCTATTCATCTAAACTCATCACAGAATCATCAAAGAGTGCATTCACTCGAAAATTATAAAAAAACCAAACTTTTGCTATCACTAAATCTTGTATCCAAGTTTTTTGGCAACCTCAAAAGAATCCTTATCACCACTACCCGACAGACAGATAACTATTATTTTGTCTTTGCCCAACGTTGGAGCAAATTTCATGGTATATGCAATAGCATGCGATGCCTCAAGGGCGGGAATAATCCCTTCCAATCGTGCACATTCCTGGAAGGCATTTACAGCCTCATCGTCTGTAATAGAAACGTATTTCGCCCTTCCAATATCTTTTAAATAACTATGCTCTGGACCAACACCAGGATAATCCAACCCAGCGGAAATCGAATGGACAGGCAATGTCTGGCCATCATCGTCCTGCAATACATAACTTGCACTCCCGTGTAAAATACCGACCTTACCGCTGGTAAGCGTAGATGCGTGCTGACCAATTCCAGTCCCGACACCTCCGGCCTCCACCCCGATCATATTTACCTCTTTATCTTCAATAAAAGGATGGAACAAACCTATCGAATTACTACCGCCACCTACGCAGGCAATAAGATAATCGGGCAATCTGTTTTCCTTTTCCAATATTTGCTTTTTCACCTCTCTGCCGATCACCAACTGGAAATCCCTCACCATCATGGGATAGGGATGAGGACCAACCACCGATCCTAAAATATAGTGAGTATTCCTAACCGAGGCCATCCAGTCCCTGAATGCTTCATTCGTCGCATCCTTCAAGGTTTTTGAACCGCTTGTCACCGGTATGACTCGCGTACCCAGTAGTTTCATTCTAAAGACATTCAATGCCTGCCGTCTCATGTCTTCTTCACCCATATACACATCACATTCAATCCCGAACATGGCAGCAGCGGTAGCAGTCGCTACTCCATGCTGTCCGGCCCCTGTCTCGGCGATAATTCGCTTTTTACCCATCCTAATGGCAAGCAATATCTGACCAATTGTATTATTTATCTTATGGGCGCCTGTATGATTCAGGTCTTCCCGCTTTAAGTATATTTTTGCGCCTCCCAGTTTCTTTGTTAATCTTTCAGCATAATATAAGGTTGACGGACGTCCCACATACTCTCTCAGATAATACTCTAATTCAGCATTAAAGGCAGGATCATTTTTTGCTTCCAAATAGGCCTTTTCTAATTGATCTAAAGCGGGCATAATAGTTTCAGGGACAAACTTCCCGCCAAAACGCCCAAAATGCCCAAATTCATCAGGAAAACCAGTTACCTTACACGAATTTTCGTGTTTTTGTACTTTAGATTTTAACGTTGTCGTTCCCATAATCAATACCACCTTTATATTATTTTTTATAATTCCTCATGTTTACCATTTAGTCAAACTCATAAACACAATGAGGGTAGCAAAGGTTTTTCTGCTACCCTCATCGTTCTTGCAATAAAATTTAGCTTCTTACATCAAATTTTTAAAATTAATGCCCATGCGGTTGAACTGGAGCATCTGCATTGGCACGGTGAGGAATATCGGTCCTCTTGAACCATTCAACATCCACATCGCCTGGTTTTCTCTTCCAACCCGGGAGTAGATCTGAATATTCACCATGCAACCAGAATGCTTCTGATTTATGTTCCAAACCGATCTTCTTCTCGATTGCTGCAAACCTTCTTAACTTAGCAGCCTCTGTCTTGATTTCGATCATCTTTCTATCCGTTTCGAAAGCACCGCCATTTCCATATGTGGCGTTGTACATACACATATGAGCCAATGCCTTATAGGTATTACCAATCAGATAGCAAATCATTTCAAGACCAAGACGTTCAAGATTTGAAGTCGAATAGAACCTTGGATCACCACCTGGTAACAAGCTGAACGTGTAATGACCGTACCAGTCTGGCGGTGAACCCTCCGGCATTGGATCAACAACACCATCCAGGAAGCAGCCAACGATAACCGCAGCGGCTTCTCTCCACTTCGTGAAGCTCAACCTGATACCATCATCCATTTCCTTCAGTTTATCAGCAGCAAACCTTGGTGAATGACAATCCTGGCACTTCTTTATCCAGGCATCTCTCTTTGCCTTGTGTTTTGGTGCACCACGGTCAACTTCGAACATACCCATATCGCTATAGATCGTCCCGAACTGCTGTGGGTTGTGATTCCCTTCCTGCATATGACAATAAGCGCAGGTCGGAACCCTGTAATTTCCCTTCTTAACCGGTTTGCTCCAATCCATCGTAGCGTTTTCTGCTTCATACAAACAACCATGAATGGAATCGCTATACATCTTCCATTCATCATGATCGATACCCATATGACAGTATCTGCATGCGGATGGCTTTCTTGCCTCTGCAGGACTAAATACGTGTCTTGTATGGCAACCATCGCACCTGTTTTCTGCAATAGCATGGCACTCAGCACAACCAGCAACCTCTTCTGCAGGTTTTCCTAATTGCCATGAAAATTCCAAGGTGTTTACGGTAAACGCATGGGTATGTGAACCCAAACCACCGGCCCTATGCTCAGCAGTCTCTTTCGGATGACACTCACCACAATTTTTGTATGTAGGCATGAAAAGCTTCTGGTGGTCATTTCCATGACATTTATCACAGCCAACAACGCCTTCGTATGGCTTACCATCCTTTGTTACAGTTCCTTTCCTGCCTTCTGTCTTCCCATGAGCGCTTATCTTCCAGTCCTTCACAATCGTAGGAGTCTGAACGGTATGACAAAGAACGCATTCTTCATTCTTGAAAACACCTTCATTCTGACTGCCTGGTGTCCAATAATGTTCTGGATCATACCAACGAATCGAAGGCAAGAATTTCAAAAATGACTTGTAAGGGCCTCTTCCATCAACATACTGAGGCGTAGTGTATTTTGCTGTCAAACCAAAAACATACAGTGTCCCGTCGTTATCAGGGCCAACTGCCTGACCAAACACCTGTGATGCTACATCCTGAAATGTAGGACCTTCCGCCTTCACAATACCATTTCCCATTGTACACGTCAGCAACGTTACACCAGCCAACGTGAGGGTTACCCCCACAATCTTGGACAATGGTTTCTTTAAAATCTCAAGCATTACATCTTCTCCTTTCTTTCTTGACACATGCTTTTAAAACTACAATTATTACCCATGATGTTTATGAGAATCATCGGCAACCGTAGACACAATAAGATTTTTCGGCTTACCAAACCACCCCCCTTCCCGCTAATACCATTACTCATTAAATATTCAGAAAGTAGTATTCGCACGCACGATAACAAAAAGCTTTTTTATTATACATTTATGGTAAATCTTGTCAAGCACATTTTTATCCATTTTTTTCTTATTTTATCGATTTTTTTTACAATTCCAGAAACACGAAGAGCCGGGTAGTGAGTAGGAGACTCACAGAACCCGGCTCTTCGATAGTTTTCTTCTGGTCCTGGGTTTACCAGGACCTGTTTAAGGTATTCCCTTAAACTTT
>Ga0233425_10007283_pt1 | contig 15658 bp, 2 predicted proteins | sample Watercolumn_Towu_2_FD_181712 | JGI IMG/M metagenome (GOLD analysis project Ga0233425, IMG submission 181712) | Freshwater microbial communities from Lake Towuti, South Sulawesi, Indonesia - Watercolumn_Towuti2014_140_MG | ecosystem: Environmental > Aquatic > Freshwater > Lake | place: Indonesia...
ATCGCCGGCAACGTAGGCAAGGCCGTATTTAAAAAGAAGGCGCCCGCCGCGAAGGTGCCCGGAATAGGATTCGAGGAAGAAGCGACGCCGGTAAAGGTATTTAAGGTGAAGAAGACCGATTTTAAAGACACGCTTCCGGCGATAGGGAACGCGAAGGGTTTCAGGGAAGTGGATATCATGTTCCAGGTGGCCGGAGTGATAGAGAGCTGGAACTTTGAAGAGGGCGAGAAGATCCAGGAAGGCGACATAGTGGTGAGCCTCGTGCAGCGCGACCAGCTGCTGAAGCTCAAGTACGCCGAGGTGGAGCTCAGGAAGAACCAGAAGCTCTACGACCTGGGGGCGATCAATACGCTAAAGCTGGAGCAGTCGAAACTCGAATACGAATCGGCCAAGAGCGAACTCGACAAGACCAACATATACGCAATGTCAAACGGCTACCTCGGCTCGAAAGAGCTCGATGTCGGCGCGTACGTCAACCCGAGCACCAACACTACCGAGCGGGTCGGGATGTACGTATCGATCGACAAGGTTTACGCGGAATTCAATATAATAGAGAAGGATCTGCCGAAGGTGGCGCTCGGACAGAAGGTGGACGTTTTCGCGGACGCCTATCCCACCAAATCGTTTAACGGTACCGTCGACAGGATATCCCCTGTGATAGAAGGGCGCTCGAGGACGCAGACGATAAAGGTCGAGCTCGACAATAAAGAAAACCTGCTCAAGCCGGGCATGTTCGTCAGGGCCCTGATATATACCTACGAGAAGAAAGACGTCATAGTGGTGCCGGCTTCGGCGCTGAAGAAGAAAGAGGCCGACTATTTCGCCTACGTGGTCCATAAGGAAGAGCCCAAGCAGGAAGAGGAAAAGAAGAAGGATAAGAAGAAAAGCTGGTGGCCTTTCGGCGGCAAAGGCGGGAAGAAAGAGGATAAGAAGCCCGCCGAGAAAGAGGCGCCGGACCTGGGAGCCAAAGAGAAGACTCCGGAATACGGCACCATCGAGGTCAGGAAGCTCAGGCTCGGTTACATGACACAGGATCTTGTAGAGGTGGAAGATGGCCTGCAGGAAGACGAGCTTATAGTCGTGGAGATACAGGAAGAGCTGAAGGACAAAATGCGGGTCGAGATAATGGAAGTGCAGGAAGGACTGATATAGTAGATGAGCTTACCAAAATTCTCAGTAGAGCACCCGGTCACGATAATGATGCTGGTGATCGGCGTGCTCATATTCGGCGTAGTTTCGCTTAACCTTCTGCCGCAGGAGTTATTTCCACAGATAGTATATCCGCAGCTCACAGTCGTCACTCCTTACGAGAACGCAGCGCCGGAAGAGATAGAGACGCTCATAACCAAACCCATCGAAGAGGCGGTCGGCACGGTGGCCGGGGTAAAGCGCCTGAGCTCTATATCCAAGGAAGGGCTTTCCCTGGTCATAGCGGAGTTCGGCTGGAACCAGAATATAAACTTCGCCGCTCTCGGCATGCGCGAGAAGATAGACCTGATAAAAGAGCGCCTGCCGCGCGAAGCGGACGAGCCGATAGTCCTGCCTTTTAACCCTTTCGACAAACCGATACTGATACTGAGCGTCACGTCGGATTCGGAGAGCCGGTCTCCGGTGAGCCTGAAGAACCTTACCAAAAAGATGATAAAGGACGAGATCGAAAAGGTCGAAGGCGTGGCTTCGGCGTCCATCTCCGGCGGGCTGGACCGCGAGATACATATCGACATAAACCAGGACAGGCTACAGTCGCGCATGGTGCCGATCCTCGATATTTCAAAAGCGATATCCAACGCCAATCTCAACTATCCTGCCGGAACGATAAAGGAGAGCTTCTACGAATATCTGATCAGGACACTCGGCGAGTTTGAGAAGGTGAGCGATATAGAGACCGTATCGGTAGGCTCCGAAGAGTCCCGGCCCAACGCCGAGGCGTTCGACCAGCCGGGGGCCAACACATCCAAAGGAGCCATAAGCGCCAACAAGAATCTCATCTACCTGAAGGACATAGCTACGATCACCGACGGCATAAAAGAGAGGACCAGCTATTCCAGGTATAACGCCAAAGAGAATATATCGATCGCCATACAGAAACAGGCGATGGGCAACACGGTGAAGATCATCGATAAGGTGAAGCAGAAGCTTAAAGAGCTCAGGCTCGATCTCCCGAAGGACGTCAACGTATCGATAGTGTACGACCAGTCGGACTTTATAAAGAGCGCCATCGGCGGCGTGTGGGACGCGGCCTGGCAGGGAGGGCTGCTCGTCCTTATCGTCCTGTGGTATTTCCTGCGCAATATATGGAGCGCCGTGATAGTCACGCTTACCATACCGGTCTCTGTCATGGCTACCTTCGCGCTCATGTATTTTTCCGGCATCTCGATAAACACCATGTCTCTCGGCGGACTGGCGATAGGCGTGGGCATGCTCGTCGACGGCTCCATCGTAGTCATAGAGAACATATTCACCCATATGCAGGCCGGGGAGGAGAAGAAGCACGCCGCGATAGTGGGGGCGGACGAGGTCGCCGTCGCCGTGGCAGGGTCGGTGCTCACGACGGTAGTAGTCTTCCTGCCGCTCGTATTCGTGGTCGGAATAATAGGCCAGATACTCAAAGACCTTTCGCTCACGATCACCTTCTCGCTCCTGGTCTCATGGGTCGTCTCCGTCACGCTCATACCGCTTCTCGCTTCGCGCGGCATGAAGATAACCGAAGAGGAGCCTAATACCATACGGAAGATGCGTTCTTTTTACGGAAGGACGACCGAGGCTTTTGTGAATAAGCCCGGCAGGAACCTGTGGCGCACATTCATAGTATTCTGCGCCTCGCTCCTGTTGTTTGTCTTCATGGACAAAGAGATGACTCCCAAGGTAGATACCGGGCAGTTTACCATAAAGATAGAGATGCCGGCGGGAACGAAACTCAGCACTACCAACGCCGTCTCGGAAAAGGTGGAGAAGCTCCTTGCCGGACTGGCGGAGACGGAGGCGGTGAACGTGACGGTGGGCTCGACCAAGGAGTCCGCCACAAAGAGCATCGTCGAGCGCCTGAACGCGAACCAGGCGGAGATAGTCGTCACTCTGAAGAAGAAGCGCAGGCTGAATAGCGCCGAAGTGGTGCAGCTTATAAAAAAGGGCCTTGCGTCTATTGACCTGGAAGGGGCCAGGATAGAGTATATCCTCTCGGAGAACGTGCTCGCCACGGGTGTGATGTCCCAGTCGCCCGTGGCCATAGAAGTAAAAGGCAACGAGCTTAAGGTTCTCGAAAAGATCACGCGCGAGATACAGGCGCGCCTCGGCGGCATCAAAGGCATATACGGAATAAAGAATAATCTTTCCGAGCCTTCTCCGGAGACCAAGGTATTTATAGATAAGGACAAGGCGTCCCTCTACGGTCTGTCGGTAACCGATATAGCGCAGACCTCGCTCATAGGGCTGAAAGGCTATGTCGCGAGCAAGCTGAAGGAGAAGGGCGAAGAATACGACATAAGGGTAAGGCTCAGAGAGGCGGACCGGGATAATTTTGACAAACTCGCCAGGATAGAGCTGCAGTCACCGTCCGGGGTTCGCGTGCAGCTGGGAAGCGTCGCCACCTTCGGAAAAGGGAAGGGCCCGAGCGAAATACGCAGGACCAACCAGGAGAGGGTGGTGCTCGTATCGGCCAACATATACGACAGGGCCCAGAAGGACGTCATCAGCGACGTGGGCGCCATGATAGCGAAGATGGATATACCGAAGGGATATATCGTGAAGATCGCCGGAGAGACGGAGGAGATGAAGGAGTCTTTCGCCAGCCTCATAAACGCCAACATCGCCGCGTTCCTCCTTGTATACATGGTCATGGCGGCGTTATTCGAGTCGCTCTGGCAGCCGTTCATAATAATGCTCACGATACCACTGTCTCTCATAGGCGTGGCCTGGGGGCTCTTCATCACCCGCACGAGCATCAGCGCCTACGTGCTGATAGGCGTCGCGATGCTCGGCGGTATAGTCGTAGATAACGCCATAGTGCTCATAGACTGCCTGAACCTGTTCAAGTCAAAGGGAATGGCCGACAGGCAGGCCGCCATAGAGGCAAGCAAGGCGCGCCTCCGGGCGATACTGCTGACGGCTCTTACCACGATCCTCGGCCTCGTCCCAATGGCGATAATAGCCGGAGAGGGCTCCGAGCTGCGCAGGCCCCAGGCGATAACGGTAATATTCGGGCTGGTCTTCGCCACGTTCCTTACGATAATAGTGATACCCGCGATATATCTCGGATCGATAGACCTGTTTAACAAGCTTTTTAAGCGTAAAACCTAAAAGGGCCATCAGCCGATGAGCCTTCCCTCATTCTCCATCAAAAGACCGGTCACGATGCTGATGATCTATACGATATTGATCCTGGCGGGGATCATATCGCTCATGCAGCTTCCGGTCGAACTCTATCCAAACATAAGCTTCGGCGAAGTCAGCATCATCATAAACGTGCGCGGAGGTATACCGCCTACCGAGGTGGAGTCTATGGTCTCCAAGCAGGTCGAGGAGGCCGTGGGCAGCGTCAGCCACCTCGAGGAGATGCTGTCGATATCCAAGGAGGGCGAGTCGACCGTCGTACTGAGCTTCGAACCCGGGATAAATATGGAGTTCGCGGCGCTCGAAGTGCGCGAGAAGTTCGCGCGCGTAAAAAATAAGCTTCCGAAAGAGATAGAGAAGCCGATAATAGCGCAGTTCAAGCGCTCCGATGTGCCGGTAGTCATAATAGCCATCACCAGCCTCAAGCGTTCTACCGAAGAGCTGCGCAAGATAGTAGATCTCGACGTCCAGCCGGCGATAAAACGCATAAACGGCGTAGCCGACGCCGAGGTGGCCGGAGGCCGGGAGCGCAAGATCCTGGTCGAGGCGGACCAGCGCAGGATGGCCGCCTACAACCTGCCGCTCGACAGGGTCATATCCGTGATAGGCGCCAACAACCTGAACCTTCTTTCCGGCGGCATAGACAGGGAGAAGGACAAATATCTCATAAGGGCCATAGGCCTTTATAAGAGCGTGGACGAAATAAAGAATATACCGGTCTCGACCCTTCCCGACGGATCGATGGTCAGGCTTAAGGACGTGGCGACGGTCCTCGATTCGTACCTGGAGCCTACCGGATACGCCCGCGTCAACGTCCGGCCGGTCGTATCGATATATATACAGAAAGAGTCGACGGCAAACACCATAAAGGTCGCCAGGAATATAGAAAAAGAGGTCGAGAGGATAAGGGCCTCTCTGCCGAAAGACGTGCAGGTCACCATAACCAGCAACCAGGCGGACTTTATACAGAAGTCGATAGAGAACCTGAGATCCGCCCTCCTGCAGGGCGCGGCCCTCATCATACTGGTGCTCGCGTATTTTCTGGTGAAGATGAACAGGACTTTTATCGGCGTGACGACGGCGCTGCTTGTGGCGGCGATGTTCGTACCGATATCCTTCCTCTGCCTGATACTGGCCGGAATAATCATAGCAGCGCTTATGATACGCCAGGTCAGGCCGGTGCTGATAGTCAGCTCCGCCATACCGATATCGATAATAATAACTTTTTCCCTGATGCTCCCGATGAAGCTTACGATAAATTTCATGACGCTCTTCGGCCTGGCGCTCGGGGTCGGCATGCTCGTCGATAATTCCATAGTAGTATTCGAGAACATACTGAAGAAGAACGAGGAAGGGATGGCCGGGATCGACGCCGCCATAGCGGGCGCCGAAGAGGTCTGGATAGCGATATGGGCCTCTACGATGACGACCATAGTGGTATTCCTCCCCATGGTATTCGTCGGAGAGGAGATAAAGCTCCTATACGGCGGGGTGGCGTGGACGGTCACCTTCTCGCTTGTGGTATCGCTGTTCGTCGCTATCACGGTAGTGCCGCTGTTGGCGTCCAGGACGAGGTTTTCCATAGAAGATATCCCGAAGGGGTACGGAAGGGCTAACGTCGTCGGGTTTATGAAGACCCTTTATGACGCGCAGAGGCGCGGGGTCGTCCTGTTCCTGAGGAACGCAAAAAAAGTGTTCATATACTCTCTTCTGGCCTTTATCATAGCCATGGTATTATTCACAAAGCTAGGCATGGAGTTTCTCGGAACGACCGAGCAGAGCAAGTTCACCATATTCATAGAGCTTCCCACCGGCACCAAACTCGACGTGACAAACGGTATAGTGAAAAAGGTCGAGGCCATGGCCAAGGAGATCCCGGAGCTCAAGGTAATATCATCGAGGGTGGAGCCGTGGTCGAGCAAAGTATATGTCGAGCTGGTCGGCATATCGCAGAGGAAGCGCTCCGTGGCGCAGGTCATAGAGAGCCTGCGTCCGAAGGTGGAGCGCCTGCGCCCGGCCTTCATATACTTTGAGGAAGAGCAGGAGGTCGGCACCAAGGAGATAATACTGGAGCTGTTCGGATACAACTACGACACCCTTCGCGAAATAGCGATATCGATGGCCACCCGCCTGGGATCCGTCAAAGGCTTCACCGACACAAAGATAAGGATGAGGGAGGGCCGGCCGGAGCTGGGACTGCGCGTCGATAGGGACAAGACGGCGCTCTTTGACATGACGGTGACGGACGTGGCCGACGCGGTCCACGCCCAGATGCGCGGCCTCAGGGCGACGCTTTTTCATACAGAGGCCAGCGAGGTCGAGACCATAGCCAGGCTCGATGAAAAATACCGCAAGACGTTCAAAGACCTTCACAAGCTGATCCTGACGAGCAGGAACGACAAGAACTTCTACTTGGACCAGATGGTGGATTTCAAGTACGGGCTGGGTCCGAGCGAGATATGGCGCAAGAACAAGACCCGCATGATACAGGTCAGCGCAAACGTCGGCAACACCTCTCTTAGTAAAGCGGCCGAGATAACGCGCGCGGCCCTGGCGGACATAAAATTGCCGGAAGGGTACTACTACAGGATAGGCGGGAACTATCCCACCATGATGGCCACCCAGAGACAGTTCCGGTCGATAATAGTGCTGATCGCTATACTTATATACCTGGTCCTCGCGTCGCTCTTTGAATCTTACTTCCAGCCGCTCATAATAATGGTGGCCGTTCCGCTGGCCATGATAGGCGTGACGATGTCCCTGTACGCTTCCGGCAAATCGGTCGGGATGGGGGTGCTCGTAGGCCTCATGATGCTGGGAGGCATAGTGGTCAATAACTCGATACTTCTTATAGACCATTGCAACCAGCTGCGCAAGAGAGATATGGGAAATATAAAAGCGGTCCTTATCGCTTCCAGGGACAGGCTGCGTCCGATATTGATGACCACGGCGACGACTCTCCTCGGCCTCCTGCCAATGGCGATAAGCACTCAGGAGGGATCCAACCTATGGAGCCCTCTTGCAATAACGGTAATGGGAGGGCTCACCAGCTCGACCATACTGACGCTCCTCATAGTCCCCAGCGTCTATGTCGTGTCAGAGAACATGCAAGTCAGGATACGCAAATTCTTCTCCCGCGAACGCAAGGCCTAACTTCAGCGATAGGCAAGATCCCACAGTAAATAGCTATCCATGAATAACCCCCAGCAAATTTTACAGGTCCTGCCACCCAGGCACCTCTCGTGCTATTCATTTAAGCCATAAGCCGGGAGAAGTCTCCGCACTGAAATATTCTCCTGTATGCACCCGTTAGTCTTCGTGTCAATAGTGATCAGCTTATTAAAAGTGGTTGGCAAAAATCCGCACGTGGGTGACATGCCCGAGCCTTTTTCGCAAAAAGGGCGATTACGGGGTGGGGTTATACAGTTCCCGTGGGTGTAGCGGCAATGGTCTAAGCTACGTGCAAGAGTCGGACAAAGCCCTTAAAAGAAAAAGGCGACGGCATGGCACCCTTCGGCAGGCTCAGGGTGTCATCCTGAGCAATGTCGAAGGATGGCAGGACCCGATGGAAATTTTTGCTATGGCACAATACGGATTATCGAAATTCTGCGAACTATTGATCGGTTGCGATAAGAATGAAAACGATTACAATCTAAAGTGATTGTAACATGTTGATAGACATAATATTGCATGTACATTAAGACACAAAAAACTAGGAATCTATATATTGACAACATAGCATATGATGATATACTTGTAATGTAAACATCAATAAAAAGGTAGATTTAACCAGCTTGGCGAATCGCAAGCTTGCGGCATTAAAAAAGGTAATCTCCAGCCAGCTTTGTGGATGGCGGCAGTAAAAATGGAGTAATCTCCGATGATAGCTTGGCGGCAGGAAGAGTGTATCGGCGTCGGCGGCGCACCCCTCGAAGAGGGGCCGTTTACGTCCACTCGTGACGAGATGGGCTCCTCATCTCTGATCATGGATTGGCGAAGCCCGCGTAACAGATGGTGGCTTCGGACGATATGCGTTCTGCTCGTAATTACATTCATCAATCAGGATATATGCTGGGCTCAGGGTGGAAGTCCCGTCTGGGGAACGCGCCAGAACGGGACCTCCGCGTTTAAGCCCACAACGACCGCCAACGGCGACATAAGCGTTCCCAAAGACGTGGCCGTTACCAAGGAGGTCTACAAGACCGCCAGCGACAAGACGGTAATCAATATCCAGGACGCCCACGCCTCCCTCGGCGCCCAGGAGTCGATAGTCTCCGTGCTGCAGTCACTGGTGACAAATTACGACCTTCAGCTTGTAGCCATAGAAGGCTCATCGGGCTATATCGACACTTCCATCCTGCGGACATTCCCGAGCGAGCGCGTCCGCGAGGCCGCGGCCAGGAAGCTGATGCAGGAAGGGACGATGTCGGCCGGCGAGTTCTTCTCCGTGACGGCGGCGAAGCCGATGGCCCTCTACGGCATCGAAGACAAGCCTCTCTATGACGAAAACCTCGGGCAGTTCCGCGCGGTATACGAACTCAACCTTAAGCTGAAATCCGACATCGCCAACCTGATCCTGGCCCTGAAAGAGGTCCAGGATAAGGTCTATTCCGAAGACCTGAAGGCCCTGGCCGCGAATTCGGTCCTGCATAAAGACGGGAAGCTGACCTTCACGGAGCGCTGGGAGCTGGTGTCTAAGCTTGCCGCCCGCGCCGGGCTCGACCACAATAAGTACCCGAACCTCACAAAGCTCGTCGAATCGCTCAAACTGGAAAAGGGCATAGATTTCGCCAGGGCCAACAAGGAGCGCGACTCTCTCATCGACGAGATCTCGAAGAAGCTGATAAAGCAGGACCTTGAACAGCTGGTGCTAAAGAGCGTCTCGTTCAAGGCGGGAAGGATATCCCAGAGCGAATATCACGTATATCTCGCCGACCAGGCCTCGCGCCTGGGCATAGACCCGTCGCCTTACCGCAACCTCATCGCTTTTACCGACTACATCACCCTGTACGAGTCGATAGACCTGCTCGAGATATTCGCCGAGGTCCGCGCCTACGAAGACGAGATCCAGGAGAAGATATTCTCGAATCCCGACCAGAAGAAGCTGCACAGGATAACCAAGTGCGTGGAGTTCATACAGGGGCTGTTTGAGCTGAAGCTGACCAACGGCGACTTCGCCTACCTGGAGAAGAATGCGGGCGAATGCAACGCCGCCTATATAGCCTCGTTCCTCAGAGACGCGTCCGCCAAATACAATGTAGTATTATCAGGTAATTATGATATAGGCGCGATATACGAGGGCCTGCCGGTAGCGGCGGAATTTTACAGGACCGCCGAGAGACGTAACGGCGCGATGCTATCCAACACGATAAGGCGCATGGACCTGGAAGGGGTAAGCGTAGCCGCGCTGGTCACCGGCGGTTATCACTCGAAGGGCGTGGCCGAGCTGATGAGGCAACAGGAGACTTCTTACATAGTCATACTCCCGAAGTTTGACGCCTCTAAGGGCGACCGCCCGTATGTGGCGATATTGACAAAGAAGAGGGCGCCTTACGAGGCGATGTTAAAGAGCGGGCAGTATTATATCGCGGCCTCGGCTTATTTCGCGGACGCGCGCGATATGATCAGGGTGGCGATGTCCGCGCCGGATTCGCAGAAGGACCTGGCGGAGAGCCTGGGCGGCCTGACGGAAGCCTATGGCGAAAAGATGGCTCAGTGGCTGGCGGTATACATAACGGGCAAGGAAGATCCTCAGGCGGCTGCGACGGCAATAAAGGAGATGTCGGCGCAGAGGCTGTACAGGGAATGCCGCTCGGCGGCCGACAGCTGGGTCGCGAACTACGGCGCGCTGCTGAAAGTGGAGCGCAAGGATATCGCCTCGGCGATGCTCTCCCTGGAACGCTTCAGGCTTTTCCTGAACCTGGTCGTGCTGAAAAATTTTAAAGTCGATATTTCCGCGGAACAGTACGCGCCGGCCGGGGACGCCCGGATAGACAACGCCGGGGTCAGGCAGGCGGTGAACGCGATATTCATCGAACAGCTCGAGGCAAGGCTGAAGGATCTTATACAGGCGCCCGCCGACGACGTCGAGATAACGACTCTTCTGAGTAAATCCATCGCGCGGCCGGGAGATGGGCTCGACAGGGAGAGGTTGTTCGGCGCGCTGAGAGCCAGCGGCATAGCGGTCACGCCCTCTACGCTCAAGAACCCCGCCATATCCGGCCTGACCGATGAGTTGCTTAAAAAACTTAACGACATCGCCGCCGCCCGCCTGAAGGAAGAGGCGGCAAGGGCCGCGGCCTCGAAATCGGAAAGTCGTAGGCTTGAGCTCATAAGGATTAAGCTCTCTAACCCGGATCTTGCCCGGGCCATACTGCATGAGCTCGAATTCAGCCCGGAACGGAACCTCTCGGAAGAAATTTTTTATCAGCCCGAGGGCGAGCCAGAAGGCCGTTTTTATCTGCGGCCCGGACTTCTTAAAAAAAGCATAGAGACGGCCTCGCGCCTGATAAATGAAGCCGCGCAAGACAGACCCAGCGATATTCGCGTAACCGAACAGGAGCTGGACAGCCCCGGCCTCAAAGACGCCAAAGACGCTCTCATAGACAGCATAAACTCCGTTCACGGTAGTAATCTGGCGGAAGCGCGCAGGTTCGGACTTTTAATCAAGCCTGTAACAGGCGGGGACGGATTGTTCCCGAAAGACGGCAAGGTTCTTCTGGTGGGCGCAGGCAAGGCCCTGTGGAGCAGCGCGCGGGCTACAGCTAAGGACAGGGGCGCGGAGCTCTCCGCAATAGATTTAACCTACCCCAAAGGCAACGAAGGCAGAGGAATATTCAGCGGCGACGTCAAGGACGCTATAACCAGCGGCCAGCTCAAAGAAGGATCGTTCGATACGATATTCGCGTCCGCGGTCTTCAACGAAGAGTGCGTAGACAAATACCGTCAGAACGTCGGGGCTATGGCCAAGGCTATAGCCGGATTGCTGAAGCCCGGCGGCCGCCTTGTAGCCTTTCCTAAGATGGACAGCGGTTTCGCCGCGGCCCTTATCGAAGAAGGCCTGTTCATTACATATCCGGGTGAAGGTATGTGCGTTGTGACCAAGCCTTCGATCGACGCCCGCGATCTGCTCAGGAGGAGGGCGGCCGGGGAGGACAGCCACGCCGTTGTGGGCGGGGAGCTGCTGCCGGATGAGTTGATTTTGAATCCCGACCAGGTAAGGCAGGCCCTCAGAGAGGCGGCGCCGGACGGCTTATTGTCTCTGCCGGGCGGTGGGACGGTGCCGATGGCCGAGGCGGTCTTTGAGCTAAACGGCAGGCTCTTCCTGAAAGGCTCCCACGCCAAAGAAGTAATAGAGCTTTTAAAGAAGCCCGACGCTTCCGGCGTCTCTATACGGACCCGGCCGCTGACCGAAGGCGAATACGAGGACAAGAGTTTTGGTATGGCCGTTGAATTGTCTCCGGAGGTCGTTTCCGATATCACGGATTTTGTAGAGAGGGTAGGCGATAAAGAGCTTATAAAGAACGTGCGGGTGATGGCTGTGCGCGGGCTCGACAGACACGCCAAAGTCTACTTCAAGAGCGACGGCGAGTGGATACTGCTCATCGACGAGCGCGGGTTTGTGAAGAACTCCGAAGGCGTCATATCCGGCCTGCGAAGCGATGTTGAATGGTTCGATGTCCTCCACGAGATAATCCATATGGACGTCAGGCGAAGTTTGCGGTTTAAGTTCGGCAAAGGCCGCGACGCCGCGACGAGGATCAACGCCGAAGAGGAGGTGCTGACGGTCGTCCTGACGCTCATCCACCTGATTGGCGAAGGCAAATACAAGAATGTCATCAGCGAATATCGCGCGTATCAGGAACTCAGAAACCCTTCATTACCGGACGCGCACAGGCGCTTCGGGGCGTTATTTACCGCGCTCGGAGTAGATCCGGCAAAGTCACCCAAAATAGACGATCTGATAACCGGCACCATAAACTACATAGCCGAAACCGGCGGGCCCGTGATATGGCGCGACGGGAAGGCGGGCGTAAAATACGCGTCCGACGTCGTAGAGAACCGCGGAAAGATAGAAGAGGCCGTGAAGAAAGACGTATCTTTCTTCATGCACACCCGCATAGCGGGAGTGTTGACGCATTACTTCAACAACAGGATGATGAGCGTAATCGATCTTTTGACTGGCGGGGATACAGCAGCCGACGCGATCATAGCGCTGAAGTCGCTGAGACAACTCGTTGTCGCGCTGGTAACCAACAGCGCGGGTGGGTTGTCGGCCGCGGGAGGCCTTTGGGAGACCTTCGCCGGAGACCGTTACTTTTTAATCTCCGCGGAAACTAAGGCATGGCGGAATTATCTCGCGAACCTTGTCGGGCTGATAATGACGATCCAGAGCGGTATCCTTGAAAGCGCCGGTATCGAAATTAAGGACCTGGATATCATGAGCGAGGACGAGCTCAGGACGAAGATAAGCGAGAAAGGAAGGCCTACGTTCTTAGAGATGGACGGGATAGGCAGGAACGCGTATCTCATCATAAGTCTGTTCAGGGGTATCGAGGATGGGAGCGCTCATAGAGAATACGTGGCAAACCTGAAGCGTTTCGGAATCGATCCGGCCGATCCGACGATAGGTATAGTGGGCAGGATCGGCAGGGGGGAGTTGACGCAGAATGACATGGTGATCACAATGGACGGAGAGCTCGATCTGAGGGCTACCGCGAACCGGTACAGGGAGCGCGTCGATAAGGAGCGCGCCGGAAGGTCCGGCGGAATGCAGGCGCGGCCGCTGTGGACGGCCGTCAGGTTGTTGTTCGCGGGCGCTCTCGTGGCGCGCGCCGATATCGCCGAAGTGGCGCGTCCGGCCGGGGATCTATTCCTTTGGTCGAACAATACGGCGAGCTTTATCGGGATAGTCATTATCGCCATTCTTGGAGGATACGCCGTAAAGATGGCGCGCGCGCTCTTTAGCCGCGGGAAGGCTGTTGTCGAGCCGCTCAGCGTCAGAGATATTGTATCCGGGCTTTATTACGAATGGGGCAGTTTCTGGGAGAAGGCGGCGGCGTTCATAAATCTGGACTATATAAAATCGCCGCACCGTTATGCCGCGACAGCAGGCATGGCGCTGCCGGCCGCAATAACGCCTATAGGACTGGCGGTCGCCTTCGTCGGCGTTCTGGCCGGGCTTTTCTTCCACACCACAGGGACGCTCATCCTGTTGACCGTCATCGCCGCTGCCGTTTTCGCGTTATTCATGGCCATCCCCGAGGAGCGCGTCAACAGGCGGACGGGTAAGATGCGATTTGAGACGAAGGGCGCGTTCATATCCGGCGCCCTTGCCGTGGCGTTTTTCGCGGCGAGCCTGATCCCATATTCGATTTCCGGGGATTCAGGCGAGCGAGTGCGCGCGGAGCAGCGGAAGGCGCGGGCGGAGCGGGCGGCACTGGCGCTGAGGACGGCAGCCGGTGAACCGGCAAAGGAATGGGCTGGTATGACTCCATACGCCCAGAGAAGGCTGAGTTCAATCCAGACCCAGGATGAGAACGCCAGGGAAGCGCGCTGGCAGGCCGAGAAGCAGAGGCTGCGCGACGCGCTTGACGGCTATTTCAAGAAGATGCGCAACGACAGCTATTTTAAGGACAGGCGCGCGCCCGGCGTCGACGAGCTGATACTGGATTGTAATCCCGCCGAAGACGGCAGCTATAGAGCTATAGGCCCGCCGGAGGAACGTAACATGGCTAATAATCGGCTGCTAAAGATATCAGAAAATGTGCTTGGCCCATGGTGGAAAAGCGTCAATAAATCGGACCTCCCCCCTTATATACTTTTGAAAGTAGACGACAGAGGACGACCCGCAGAAGGGGTGCAGGCGCGGCTCGCTATTCTGGCCGCGCTTAAGCCTGATCTGTATCTTGTGCTGGAAGGACACAAGGCCCCGGTGATGCTCGATTATAAGGTGGGCCGGAGAGGGCATGCAGGCGAGACTACCAACCGCAAGGGGCCTAATAACCCCAATGGGCGGCTTATGATACTGCTTAACCCCGCGGATAACCTCGCCAAAAGCTTGGTGCTTTTTGTGCACGAAGCGGTGCATTACTCGGATGAAGTCTCTTTGACCGGCTGGGATAGATTCCTCGCGAAATACGATCTCGGCGGGATAGGCCCGATAGAAGCAGGTCCCTTCAGGGCAGAGGGAGAGGTATTGCTTGATTGGTTCCGCATCAGAGTGTCGCCTGAGGCATTGATCAAAGTCTTGTACGAAAAAGAGCATCGCATTAGAGTGCGCGATGCTTTCGGACGATGGGTCGTAACGGGTGGTGCGGTTGTTATAGTGCTTACAGGCATATTTAGCGGCGCATTGTGGCTTCGCAGGCGCGGAGGGATGCAGGAATTCATCAAGTTGCGCAAGCCGAAGAAGGGCGTTACGGAGGCCGAGGTCACCGGGGCGGAACGCGAGGCCGCGCAGGGCGCCATAGACGCGGCGGTAAGCCGCCTTGCCCAGGATGCTGACCTTGCGCCGGTCATGTCAGGTCTCGATCCGCAGAAAGTCCAGGTATGGCGGAACATGACGTCCCTGGCCCGTCAGCGCGATGAAGGCATAGATATTGACGAGGTGGCGCTCAGGAATCCGCTTGCCACAACGCTCGCCATTTACCACGAGCGTCTGCATGAATATATAAAAGGTAAGAGGGGCCGCGCGGCGGAGAAGAACGAGGAGGAGCTTTACGAAGAGGTATTCATAACGCTCAAGACTCTGGAGTACCTGTACGGCGACGGCGCGGCGGTGGCGCCAAAGGCAACCGCCCTGGAGACGCTCCGGTATCTCAGTTTCCTCGGGAACGACGAATCGATAAACCACGCGCAGTTCACCAGGATGGCCAACGAATACGACGCGCTCATGCGCCGCCGCGCGGAATTCGGTCCGGAGGACTTCGAAGCCCGCAGGGCGGCGCTCGTGACAAAGTTCGCCAAACGCGCCTACGCGCGCGACTGGAAGAGAGAAGGCCCGGACGCCAATCCGGCCGCGCTTGCCATCGACCTGCGCAGGGCCGATGCGCGCAAGATGGTGTCGGCCGAAGTCGCGAAATTGGGGACGACCTACGGCGCGCCTGCCGTTGCGGCGCCGGTTGCGCCCGAACCCGCACCCAAACCCGCAGTGGGCAAACCCGCAGTGGGGGAAACAGTCCGGATACCCCTTAAAGAGCCTTCGCCTGTTATACCAGAAGTTCCCGGTCCGGCCGAATTGCAGAAAGAAGCTCCGTTTGCTGTAGAGCTCGGCGGGACGTCGATCCTGACCATATTGAACAAGACGGTCTTTGTGAACGGCAAGGTC
>Ga0233425_10007284_pt1 | contig 15658 bp, 13 predicted proteins | sample Watercolumn_Towu_2_FD_181712 | JGI IMG/M metagenome (GOLD analysis project Ga0233425, IMG submission 181712) | Freshwater microbial communities from Lake Towuti, South Sulawesi, Indonesia - Watercolumn_Towuti2014_140_MG | ecosystem: Environmental > Aquatic > Freshwater > Lake | place...
GTTTTTTCCCTCGGGGTCTTTCCTTCCCTGATGTCCGCCGCATCCTCCGCGGGCACGCGATTGCCCGATCCGTTTCCGCCCGCCGATCTGATGACGATCGGCGTGTACTATTATCCGGAGGCGTGGCCGGAGGCGCAATGGCCCCGCGATCACGCCAACATCAAGCAGCTCGGCCTCGAGTTTGTGCACATGGGTGAATTCGCCTGGGCCTTCCTCGAACCGACCGAGGGGTCGTTTGAGTTTGCCTGGCTCGACCGCAACGTGGAGCTCGCACACGCGCAGGGGCTCAAGGTGATCCTCTGCACGCCCACGCCGACGCCGCCGGTCTGGCTCACGGAGAAATACCCCGAGGTGCGGATGGTCGATGCCGCGGGGCGCCGCCAGCAGCATGGCACCCGCCAGCATGCCTGCTGGAGCGTGGCGCGGTACCGGGAGCAGGTGGCGAAAATCGTGCACCAGCTCGGCCGGCGCTACGGCGGCGATGCGCGCGTGTGGGGCTGGCAGCTCGACAACGAACTCACCCACTACGGCAAGGAGCCCTGCCACTGCGAGTCGTGCCAGGGCAAGTTTCGCTCGTGGTTGCAGCGCAAGTACGGGGAAATCGCCGCGCTGAACCGCGACTGGGGCAACTCGTTCTGGTCGCAGCAATATCAGCGCTTCGAGCAGATCCGGATTCCCAACCCGCCGGAGTACCCGGCGCAGTTCAACCCGCACCAGATGCTCGATGCGCAGCGCTGGTTTGCCGAGGAGGCGGCGGACTACCTGCGGTTCCAGACCGGGATCCTCCGCCAGTACTGCGGCCAGCGGCAGTGGATCACGACGAACCACATCCACAATTTTCCGGCCATCAACCCGGCGCTCAACGCCCGCGACTTCGAGGTCGTGTCCTGGACGCTGTATCCGGTGCACGGCAACGCCGCGCGCGGGCCCCTCGGTTTCCGGCTGGGCGACCCGGCGGTGCTCACCTTCGCGGCCGATTTCATGCGCACGCTCAATGGCCGGCACGGCATCATGGAGCTGCAACCCGGGCAGGTGAACTGGGGCGAGGTCAACCCGCAGCCCGATCCCGGGGCGGTGCACCTCTGGCTCATGCGCAGCTTCGCCGCTCGGGCGAGCTTCGTCTGCACCTACCGCTACCGCCAACCTCTCGCCGGGGCCGAACTCTACCACTACGGGATTGTCGGCCCCGACGGCGTCACGCCGACCAGTGGCGGGGAGCAGTACGCCCGCGCGATGCGCGACATCCGGCAGCTCCGCACCGTCGCGCGGCCCGGCGCCGCGCCGCCGCCCGCGTACGCTGCCCGCCGCGCGGCGCTGCTCTACAGCTACGAGGTCCGCTGGGATCTCGACAACCACAAGCAGAACAAGGACTGGGACAGCTACGAGCACCTGCTCAAATACCACCGCGCCCTCAAGCGCGTCGGCGCGCCGGTCGATGTCATCACCGAGGAGAAGGACTTTTCCGCCTACCCCTTCCTGGTGGCGCCGGCGCACCAGCTGGTCGATGAGCAGCTCGTGGCCCGCTGGCGGGCATATGCCGAGGCCGGAGGGCACCTGATCCTGAGCTGTCGCACCGGCCAGAAGGACCGTCGCGGGCACCTCTGGGAGGCGGCCTGGGCCGCGCCCATCCACGAGCTGATCGGCGCCCGCATCAAGTTCTACGACACCCTGCCCGCGCCCAACGTGGCGCATGTCCGGGCCGGGGCGGAGACGCACGCCTGGTCGACCTGGGGCGACGTGCTCGAACCGCGGGCCGGCACCGGCACCGCGACGCTCGCCACGTACTCGGATCAGTACTACGCGGGTGAAGTGGCGGCGATCACCCGGCCGCTCGGCCGCGGCACGGTAACTTACATCGGCGTCGATTCCACGACCGGCTCGCTCGAGGCGCAGCTTGTCCGCGAAGTCTACGCCCGCGCGCGCGTGGCGACCGAGAATCTGGCTGAGGGGTTTCTGGTCGATTGGCGCGACGGCCTGTGGATCGCGACCAACCAGACGGAGAAGCCGCAGAGGGCGCCGATTTCCCCCGGGGCGAGGATCCTGCTCGGCACGCGCGAGGTACCCATCGCCGGCGTGACGGTGTGGCAGGATTGAGTCGCTAGGATTTCGCGCGTGAAGATTCCGAACGTCGACTCGGCCGTTATCGAACGGGAGAAGGTGGTGGGGTATCTCCTGAATTCGACCCATCGATATGGCGCGAGCAAGGCGCGCTTTTTCACCGCTTTTGGTTTTAGCTTGGAGCAATGGCCGCTTTTGGCCGCGGCGCTGCACGATCATGCCCGGCGACATGAAGTCAGCCGCATCCGCGAAACCGGCTTCGGCTCTCGCTACGAGGTGGAGGGCGCACTAACTGCCCCTGATGGACGCCGGCCACACGTGCGTGCCGTCTGGCAGATGGACAAGGGACAGCTTGCGCCGCGCCTCGTCACCGCCTAGCCGTTGGAGTCATGACCATAAAGGAACACGACTGTGTGGTTCTCACCGCCCGCCTTCCCAAAGAGGGATTGGAAGCCGGTGACGTGGGCACCGTCGTACATATTCATCGTAACGGGGTGGCTTTCGAGGTCGAATTCGCAACGCTGACCGGTGAAACGGTTGCCGTCGCCACAGTTTCTGCCACGCACGTGCGCCCAGTTGGCCGTCGCGACATCACTCACGTGCGCGAACTGTCGGCGGCCTAATGGTCCGATCGCCGGCTTGACGGTCCGGCCAGAGAGTGGCCCGCCTTTTTGGTTCCGAAGCCTGGCTCCTGTTTGAGCGGTGGCCCGCATCGCGTGGCACCGCCCCCGCCTACGCCTCGGTACGACACAAGCAAAACCGCGGAGCGACTTTGCCCTGAAAAGACTTCCCCCGATTCCATCCAGGGTGCTTTATCGTCTGCGCACCGTGAATCCCGGCACTTCACCCAGCAGCAGTCTGCGCGACAACCACGCCCGCGGCTCCGTGGCGGATTTCTTGCGCCAGCACCTGAAGCTCGGCGCCGACCTCGATCTCGTCACGGCCTACTTCACGGTCTTCGCCTTCGCCGGACTGACCCCTGACGATGTCAGATTCGTCGGAACCTCCGGAATCCCGTCCGCCGATTAAGCTGCTACCGGTTTCCACTCACCGAGAATTCTGCTACGCTCGACTCATGCTCACTCATCTCCAACTCAAGAATTTCAAAGGTTGGCGCGACACAGGTTCCGTCACGCTGAAGCCGCTCACCGTCCTTTTCGGCACGAACAGCAGCGGCAAGAGCAGTCTGGAGCAATTCTTCCTCATGCTGCGGCAGACCGTCGAGTCCTCCGACCGCAAGCTCGTCCTGCATCCCGGCGACCGCGAGAGTGCGGTCAACCTTGGGTCTTTCGAGGAGATGATTCATCGTCGCGACAAGATGGCGAAATTGGAGTTCGGGTTCGAATGGAATCTACCGATCCCGCTCGAAGTCGACGATCCGAAGACGGGACACACGTGGAGTGGGAATGCCATGGCTTTCGAATGCAGCGTCGGACTGCAAAACGGCAAACTCAGCCAGCTCGGTGTCGACCGCGTCGCCTATCGGTTGAAGCAGGCCGGCAAGGACGTCCTTTCCGTGAAGCTTGACGGTACCGGCGGTCCAAAGACGGAGTTCAAGCTGAGCGCCGAGCCCTACGAACTCGTGCGCGTCACCGGCCGGCCATGGCAGCTTGGTTTGCCCAGCCGGTTCTACGGCTTTCCAGAGCAAGTTACCGCTTATTATCAAAATGCCGATTTCGTGCAGGATTTCAGCCTGGCGTTGGAACAAATGCTTCGCTCCGTCTGCTACCTTGGTCCCCTGCGCTCTCGCGGCGAGAGGCTTTATCAGTGGGCGGGTGGGGAGCCGGAAAGCGTGGGTTTCACTGGCGAACATTCGGTGAGCGCGATGTTGGCCGCAAAAGAGCGGACTCTGAACACGGGATACCGAAAGCACACCCGTACGTTTCAAAAACTCATCGCGGAGCAACTCCATCAACTCGCACTGATCGACGCTTTTGAAGTCCGCCAGATCTCCGCCAACCGGAAGGAATACGAGGTGAAGATCAAGACACCGGGCGCACCCGATTGGGTCGACCTTCCCGATGTCGGCTTCGGCGTGTCGCAGGTGCTGCCGGTCGTAGTGCAGTCGTTTTATGCGTCGCCTGCCTCGATCCTCTTTATCGAGCAGCCAGAACTACACCTCCATCCCAACGCCCAGTCGAACTTGGCCGATCTCTTCATCGACGTGCTCGCCTCACGCGAAGGAGGCGTCCCGCGCGGTGTCCAGCTCATCATCGAGACCCATTCGGAACATTTCTTAAACCGACTCCAGCGACGCATTGCAGAAGCCAATCCGGCTAAACCGATCAAGTCCGACGATGTCGCCTGCTATTTCGCCCGGACAACCGGCGCCGAGTCCACGTTGGAAGCTCTGCAGATGGATCTGTTCGGCAACATCCAGAACTGGCCGCCGAATTTCTTTGGCGATTCGATGGGCGATCTAATGGCGATGCAGAAAGCCGCGGCGGAACGCCGAGCCCGGGAAGCCGCCGCGACCGCGCAGCAGGGATGAGCGCCGTTGTCATCGATACCAACGTCCTGTTGGTGGCAAATGGCGCGGCGCCGCAAATGAGCGATGCCTGCCGGCTCGCATGCATGCAACGGCTCGAAAAGACCAAAGCATCCGAGGCCGTCGCTATCGACCGACAATACTTCATCCTCGGCGAGTATCAGCGGAAACTGAACCCTAACCAACGACCACCCGGGCCTGGCGATGCCTTCGTGCGGCACGTACTGCAGAACATGGCCAATGCCGCTCACGTGGCACAGGTAGACCTAACGCCCACGAATGTGGAGCGAACCAACTTTCGGGAATTCCCCGACGACGAAGAGCTGCGCAAGGCATTCGATCCCGCCGATCGGAAGTTTGTCGCGGCCAGCAACGCACATCCTGAGCGACCGCCGATCCTGGAATCGGCGGACAGCAAATGGCTCGGCTGGGAGGAACGGCTGTCCAGCCATGGCATCCGGTTGGAGGTTCTGTGCCGGAATGAGCTCGAAGTAATTCGTGCCCGAAAGATCAAGAAGCCGTGACCGGCGTTTTTCACAAATTCCCCCACACCCCGCACCTGCTCTGGCTGGGTGAGGGCGCTCCGCGCGAAGACAAAACCCTCTCCCGCGCCGAGGCCGAGGGGTTCCTGACCCAGCCCGTGGTCGTCGAGGAGAAGGTCGACGGCGCCAACCTCGGGCTGGCCGTGGGCCCCGACGGTCGCATCCGCGCGCAGAGTCGTGGCAGTTACCTCGTGCCGGGGCGCTGCCACGCCCAATGGAATCCCCTCTGGCCATGGCTGGCACACCGGGAGCAGGCGTTGATCGCGGCGCTGGGCGCGGAGCGGATGCTGTTCGGTGAATGGTGCCATGCCCGGCACACGGTCGCGTACAACGAACTCCCGGACTGGTTTCTCGTGTTCGATGTCTTCGAGCCGCACACGGGGACCTTCTGGTCGACCAACCGCCGCAATGAACTCGCCACGGACCTCGGTCTCTCGACCGTGCCCAAAGTTATCCGCGGACGGCTGATGTTACGGGAGGTGCCAGGTTTGCTGGGCCAATCCGCACTCGGTGCGGCGCGGATGGAAGGTCTTTATCTCCGGCAGGACGCGCACGGCCGCCTACTCGCGCGGGCCAAGGTTGTGGGAGCCGAATTCAAACAGCAGATCGAAGCCCATTGGACCCGTCGTGCCTTGATCCCAAACCACCTGTCCGCCGAGGTTGCGGCGCGAGCGTGACCACCGATAACCGGCGCGGCACTTCCCCCATGCCCTCCCGCGCCCTCACTTCCGCCGGCGCAGCCCCGCGACTGGCCGATGCCCTGATCGATGTGGCGAAGATCCCGGCCGGGCACTGGCGTGGCTTGCCTCGATGGTCTTTAATGCGATAAACACACGCCTGCTTTTTCCCATGGGTCTCTCGCTCCACTATGAAGTCCGGTTCGGGGACGGCGAGGCCGCGCGGGCGCGCGAGTTGGTCCGCACGCTCCACCGGCGCGCCAGCGAGTATGCACGCGCGAAGCGAATCGAGAAGGTCCTGCCGATTTCGGAGGATCCGGAGGACCTCGATCGCTTTGCGATGCGCTGGATCCAGCAGCGCCATCCGGACGACCCGGATACGATCTGCGGTGTCGCGGTGCCGGCCCAGGAAGGCAGCCTCTTCCCCGTCGTGCCGGGCGAGGGGTGCGAACCGCTCTGGTTTGGCCTCTGCCGGTATCCGGCCACCGTGCGGCAGGACGGACGAGATCTCGCGACCCGCTGCGGCCAGGGCTGGCGGTTCCAGTCGGCCTGCAAGACCCAGTACGCGAGCCGGCACGGTTGGGAGCATTTCCACCGCTGTCACACCAATGCCATTCTGCTCATCCGCGTCTGGGCGGAACTCGGTGGCCGGCTCCGCCTCGTGGATGAAGGCGGCTGGTGGCCGCGGCGTTCCGACGCGACCCTGCGCCGCAAGCTCGGCGAGATGGACGGAATCGTGGCCGCCTTCGCCGGGGTGATGAAGGACGCAGCGGAGGATGAGGGCGGCCCGAGGATCCAGTCGCCGATCTTCGCGCACCCGCAGTTTGAACGCCTCGAAGCGGAGGGCGCGAGCCGCCACGCCGCGAAGCTGGACGCCGCCAGGAAGATCGTGACCGAGGCCGCGCGCAAGCAGCGCAGGGAATAGAACCCGGGGGCGGAACCGGGCCGCACCCTACCCGCCCATCTTGAAGCTGGCGCTGACTTGGAAGACGGCGCTGACGATGGCGAAGGCGATGAAGCCGACGAAGACGAAGACGGCCATGAGCACGCCGCTGGCGATCACCTTGGTGAAGAGATTGAGCTGGTTCGAAATCCGCTTCTGGTAGGCCGCGGCGATCTGCTTGAGGCTGGGCACGACGTTGCCGGTGTTTTCGCCGACGGCCAGGCGGTCGAGCACGAGGTCGGGGAAGCAGCCGGTGCGCCCGAGGGCGGAGGAGAGCGCCTCGCCTTCGAGCACGCGCGCGGTGGCCGTGTTGAAGGCCTCGCGGTGCACGGTGTTGGCGATCTGTTTTTCGGTCATCCGCAGGGCCTCGGCCGCGGTGATGCCGTTCTCGAGCAGGACAGAGAGCGTCTGGGCAAACGCGAGCACAGTCTGGGCGACGATGAACGAACCGGCGAGCGGCAGTTGGAGCAGCCAGGCATCGGTCGCGGCGCGCCCGGCGGCGGTCTGCCGCCAGCCGAGGAAGGAGCTGAGGCCGACGATCAGGGCCAGCACGGTGGCGACTCCGTAGAGGCTGAGGGCGAATTCGGAAAAGTGGATGAGGAGCGAGGTCGAGGCCGGCATCTTGCCGCCGAGCGCAGTGAGCAGGGTCTTCAGACGCGGCAGCAGGAAGAGGAGGAAGAAGAGGATGACGCCGCCGGCCACCGCGACCATAAAGACTGGATACGCCAGGGCGGCGACGAGCTGGCGCCGGAGTTCCCGCTGTTCGGTGAGGTGGGCGATCAGGCGGGCGAGGGTGTCGTTGAGCGAGCCGGTGGCCTCGCCGGCCTGGATGAGGTTGGTGATGGAAGTCTCGAAGACCGCGGGAAAGGCCGCCATCGCGCGCGACAGCGGGGCGCCTTCGCTAATGCGCTCCCAGATGCCGGCACAGAGGGCGCGCAGTCGCGGCTCCTTGATCCGCACCGAGAGCAGCCGCACCGCCTCGCCGGCGGAGAGCCCGCTGGCCGCGAGATCGTAGAGGGCCTCGAGGAACGGCAGACACTCGCGGCGGGCCGGCACCACCGAGCCGAAACTGCGCGGCGCCCGGGCGGGGACGGGAGCGACCTTGGGCGTGCTGTTACCCGCCGGCGCGGCGGCCGTCTTGCCCGGCGCGGCACCCGCCACCTCGGCGACCGACGCCACCTGCAGGCCGCGCGCCCCGAGGAGGCGCAGCGCCTCCTTGCGGCTCGGCGCCTCGAGTTCGGCGGTCAGGGTCTGGCCGGTCCGATCGCGGGCGGAATAGGCGAAGCGGGGCATGGGCCTCTATTTCTCCGTCACCGTGATGACGCGGAGGACCTCGTCGAAAGTGGTGGAGCCGTTCTTCACCTTTTCCCAGCCGCTTTGGCCGAGGGTGCGCATGCCGTGCCGGCGGGCGCAGTCGGCGAGAGTGCGCGTGCTTTCGCGCTGCAGGACGAGCTGGTGCATCTCCTCGTTGAGGCGGAAGATCTCGAAGATGCCGATCCGCCCCCGATAGCCGGTGCCGCGGCAGCGGTCGCAGCCGACCGGCGCCTTGAGTTGCTCGATGCCCTCGGCCTCCCGGGGATCGCAGCCGAGAATGGCGAGGTTCTCCTGCAGCTTGACGCGCGCGATCGGTGCGGGGCGCGTGCATTCGGTGCACAGCCGCCGCACGAGCCGCTGGGCGATCACCAGCTCGATGGCCGAGGCGACGAGGAACGGTTCGATGCCCATGTCGACCAGCCGGGTGATCGCACCGGGCGCGTCGTTGGTGTGGAGCGTGGAGAACACGAGGTGGCCGGTCAGCGAGGCGCGGATGGCGATCTCGGCCGTATCCTTGTCGCGGATTTCGCCGACCATGATCACGTCGGGGTCCTGGCGCAGCACGTGGCGGAGGGCGTCGGCGAACGTGAGGCCGATTTCCGGGCGCACCTGCATCTGGTTGACGCCCGGCACCTCGTATTCGATCGGGTCCTCGATCGTGATGATGCGCAGGTCCGTCGAGTTGATCTTGCGCAGGAACGCGTTCAGCGAGGTGCTCTTGCCGGAGCCGGTCGGGCCGGTGACGAGGATGATGCCGTGCGGGTAGTCGAGGATGTTGGTAATCTGGAGCTGCTCGGCCGGGCTCATCCCGAGCCGATCCATCGAATACGCCTCCTTTTTCTGGTTGAGCAGGCGCAGCGAAATCGACTCGGCGTAGATCGTCGGCACGGTCGAGACGCGGATGTCGAGCACCACGCCGGAGGCCTTGAAGTTGATCCGGCCGTCCTGTGGCAGGCGCTTCTCGGAAATGTTCATCCGCGCCATGATCTTCAGGCGCGAGATGATGGCGTCCTGGAAGCGCAGGAGGTTCTCGGGCACGGGCACGGGCACGAGCAGGCCATCGACCCGGTAGCGGATGCGAAGCTGCCCCTCCTGCGGTTCGAAGTGGATGTCGGTCGCCTGATCGACGATGGCTTGCGAGATCACATCGGTGACAAAGCGCACGACCGCGGCGTCCTCGTCGACGACCTCCTCGACCTCCTTCTGGGCCTCGGGGGCGACGTAGGTGTCGTCGCTGTCGTCGAGCGAACCGGAGCCGACGCCGAAGTTCTCGATGATGAGCTGGTGGACGCGTTCCGGCACGGCGAGGTGCCAGGCCAGCGGGCGAGGCGTGAAAGTGCGCACCCAGTCTTCCATGGTCCGGTCGGGCAGCCAGGCGGTGGCGAGGTGCAGCGGCAGGGCGGTGAGCGGCCCGGGGAGCGGGGAGGCGCTGCCCTCGGGAGCGCGGCGGATCGGGATGATCTGGTACTCGTGGACGAGCCGCGGCGGGAGCAGGCCGCGCGCCTCGGGATCGGTTTCGAGGTTGCTGGCGACGTCGAGCCCGGCGGCGGCGGCGAGTTTCTCGAGCACTTCGGGCTCGGGCCGGGCCAGGGTGGCGGCGAGGGTCTCGAGCCGTTTTTCGCGGGACGCCTCGAGGACGGCCTGGCGCTGTTCGTCGCTGAGCAATCCGGCCAGGGGGGCCGGCAGCGTTTCCGTTTCCGACTGGGCCGGCGGGGCCGGGTCCGCCTCGCGCGCGACGCTCATTTCGGCAGGATCTTCTCGAGCACCGACTTCTTGGGCGCCACGTAATTGGGATCGATCTCGCGCTTGATTTCGTCGCGCGAGGGCCACGCCTCGATTCGCCTCATGGCGTGCGCATTGTCGATGACGGGCGAGTTGCTCAGGACGGTGGGCCGGAGAAAGAAGACGAGTTCCTGCGTGGTCGTGCCGCTGGAGCGCGAACCGAGCAGGTCGCCGATGATCGGCACCGGACCGAGCCGGCTGCTGCTCTTCAGATTCGAGTTCTTCCGAAAGCCGCTGATCACGACGATATCACCCGACTTGGCGGTCACGTAGTTCGTCGATTCGCGTTTGCCGATGATGTACTGCTTGTTCTGGTCGATGAGCACTTCGCCGATGACGTCCTCGACCGACTGTACCATGTCGAGTTGCACGGAGCCATCGATGCCGATGAAGGGAGTCACCGTGAGGGTTGTGCCGATGGACTGTGGGGTGACGGTCGAGCTCGAGGCGAGGCCGGCGCTTACGCCGGCGGCCGACTGGATGGTACCCGTGACGACCGGGCGGGTTTCGCCGTTGAAGAACTTGGCCTGCTTGCCGTGGCTCGTGACGATCGTCGGTACCGTGGTGATGGTATTGTTGCGCTTGCGGGGCGTGGTGCTGATGGCGAGTTCGGCGGCGAGATCCCACGGGCCGGTGACGCTGGCGGTGCCGCCGGGCCGGGTGATGGTGCCGTTGGAGGTCACCATGCCGGTGGTGGAGCCGGTGAAGCCGACGAGCTTGTCGCCGTCGAGGCGGAGACCGAGGGCGCTGATGCCGGACGTGTTTTGGTCGTCGAGGGTAACCTCGGCGATGACGACTTCGATGCGCACCTGGGCGAGCACGATATCGAGCTTGTCGATGAGCTGCTTGACGAGGCGGATGTCGTCGGCGGTGCCGAAGACGACGACGGCGTTGCTGCGGTCGTCATTGACGACGGTCATGAGCGCGCTGAATTCGGTGGCGCTGTCGCCGGCGCCGGCAGTGGCGGAGACGATCGTGGGGACGGGGGCCTGCGGGGGTGAGCCGGGTGGCGGGGTGGGCGTGGGGGGCTGGCCGGGTTTGACCGAACCGGTGCCCTGGCGCTGGAGGGCGGTCGTCTGGCCGGAGATGACGCGGCTGAGCACGTTGACCACGTCGGCGGCCTTGGCGTGCTTGAGGTAGACGACGTCGTTGCGAGTATTGGGGTCGGCCTTGCGGTCGAGGCGGTCGATGAGGTCGTCGAAGAACGCGTGCTGGCGGGGGTCGGTGAGGAGGATGATCTGGTTGGTGCGGTCGTCGGCGCTGTAGGAGGTGGCGGTGCCCAGCTGCTGCTGGAGGGTGCCGGTGATGATGGCGCGCAGCTTATTCACGAGGTCGCTGGCCTTGGCGTCTTTCAGGGTGTAGAACTTGGGCTTGAGGCCGGAGGCGGCGGGGCGGTCGACCTGCTGGAGGAGCAGTTCGACGCGTTGCAGGTTGCTGATGCTGTCGGTGATCAGCATGGCGTTGGCGTTCTGCAACATGATGGGGCCGCCGTAGAGGGCGTTGAGCATTGCGCCGAGCAGCGGGGCGATTTCCTGCACGCGGGCGAATTCGAGCTGGAAGAGCTTGGTCGCCGTCTTGCCGCTGGCCGGCCGGTCGAAGGACGACCCGGGGATCATCTCGGGCGCCTCCTGCCGGACCATCTGGAGGTTGACCACCTTGAGGAACTTGTCCCCGAGCGGCGAAACGCCCACGCCGTTGAGCGCCAGCACGGTCTCGATTGCCAGAATCGCTTCGGATTTCGGGATCGGCTTGTTGAACTTGAGATTATAGGTGGCGGTGGTGAGCTGCTGCGGCCGCAGGATGATGCGACCGGTGTAGAGTTCGAGGGCGCTCAGGACCGTGTCGATGTCGGCATCGGGAAGCTTGAGTTGCACCATTTCCTCCTCCGGAGGCCGGCTGGGAGTCGGGGCGGCGGCGGGAGGGTTGGCGGCAGGGGCAACGGCGGGCGCGGCGACGGGAGCCGCGGGCGGCACCGCCGGCGGAGCGGCGGGCGTGGTGGCCGCGGGCGTCTGGGCATGGCCGGCTACCCCGGCGGCGAATGACGCGAGGACGAGCGGCAGGCGGCGGAAAGGCAGGGTCATGCAGGAAACAGGTTGGGAGGAGGCGGAGACGCGCAGGATTGGGGAATAGAAGCCAAAGGAGCGGCGATGTAAACGGTCTTGTGCGAGGTTTTGGGACGGCGTTTGACCGGGAAGGTTGCCGGAGCTTTTTGTTTCGCAAAAACAGGATTAGACTCTTGGTTCGAGGGAACCGATGCCGAACACTTTCGGAAAACTCTTCACGGTCACCACTTGGGGTGAAAGCCACGGTCCCGCCGTGGGCGCGGTGGTCGACGGCTGCCCGCCGCGGCTGCCGCTCGACGCGGTGGAGATCCAGGCGGAACTCGACCGCCGGCGGCCGGGCCAGAGCGACATCGTCACGCCGCGCAAGGAGGAAGACCGGGTGGAGATCCTGTCGGGGGTATTCGAGGGAAGGACGACCGGGGCCCCGATTTCGCTGCTGGTGCGGAATGCCGACGCCCGACCCGGTGCCTACGACGAGATGCGCGAGAAGTTCCGCCCATCGCACGCGGATTTCACCTATCAGCAGAAGTACGGGATTCGCGACCATCGCGGCGGGGGGCGCAGTTCCGCGCGCGAGACCGTGGGGCGCGTGGCGGCCGGCGCCATTGCCAGAAAGATCCTGGCGTTGGGCGGAGGCGTGGAGATTCGGGCGTACCTGACGCAGGTGCACGAGATTGCGGTGCCGCCGGAGGCGTTGCCGGGATTCCCGACGCTGGCCGAGGTCGAGGCCACGGCGGTGCGTTGCCCGCACCTGGCCACCGCCGAGGCGATGATCGAGCGCATCAAGGCAGCGCGGGCCGAGGGCGATTCGGTTGGGGGGGTGATCGAATGCCGGGTACGCGGGGTGCCGGCGGGATTGGGCGAGCCGGTGTTCGACCGACTTGAGGCGGATCTCGCGAAGGCGATGCTCTCGCTCCCCGCGACCAAGGGTTTCGAGGTCGGCAGCGGGTTTGCCGGAACGCGCCTGCGCGGCAGCGAACACAACGACGTCCTCGAGTCGCGCGAAGGCCGGGTGCGCACCCGCACGAATCGCAGCGGCGGCATCCAGGGCGGCATCAGCAACGGCGAGGAGATCGTCTTCCGCGTGGCCTTCAAGCCGACCGCCACCATCCTGCAAACGCAACCCACGGTGGACCTCGAGGGTGCGCCCACCGAGCTCGCGGGGCGCGGCCGGCACGACCCGTGCGTGGTTCCGCGGGCGGTGCCGATTGTCGAGGCGATGGCCGCCCTCGTGCTCGTCGATCACTGGCTGCGACACGGCGCGCAGAATTCGTTGTTCAGGTTCTGACCGGAAACGGGGCGTTGCGCGAGCGCCGACGCGAATACTCCGAACGAGACCATGACCTCCGCCGGAAAACCGCTGGTTTATTTGATTCTCGGGGCGACCGGCTCCGGGCGGCGCGAGATCGTAGCCGACTTGATCGAGGGGGGACTCGGGGAGGCCGATCGCCCCGCCGTGCTGTTGCCTGCGGCGGAAGGCGCGGATCCGGTGGATGGCCGGCTGCCGGCGGTGCAGCGCTGGACGTGGTCCGAGGGCAACATCGTTGCGGCGTTGCCGGGCGGAGCGAACCCGGTGTTTTTCGTGACGGATGGAGCCCGCAGCGCCGTCGATCAGATCGAAGCGTTCAAGCCGTGGCTGGCGTCCCAAGGCGGCGAACTGGCGCGAATCATGTGCGTGGTGCATGTCCGGCTGGCGGCGCGGCACGCGGCGCTGCTCGCGTGGTACGAGGCGTGCGTTCACTTCTCCGATGTCGTGTTGCTCAACCGGCGCGAGGGCGTGGAGAACAAGTGGCTGAGCGGGTTTCTCGGCCACTTCAAGAAGCTGCACTGGCCGTGCCTTTTCGAACAGGTGCGGGAGGGGCGCGTGCGGAACCCCGCCTTGATTCTCGAACCGCAGGCGCGGCGCCTGTCGCAGGTGTTCGATGAGGAAGCGTTCACCGAGGCAACGATGGCCGGCGTCGGGGAGATCGACGAGACCGACGACGAAGATGCCGAAGGTGCCGAAGAAGAGGAAGGCGAGGCGGTCCCCGCAGTGGATCCGTACTTTGCCCGGCGCAGCGGAGGGCGGCGCGTGAAGGAGCTGCCCGACATCGGCAAATTCCTGCCGGCCGAGGCGCCGGCGGAGGCCCCAGCCGCTGAGTAAGCGCAACGCCGTGAGCTCCTCCGAACCAAGCCCAGACGAGGTTCCCGCGCAGGCGACGGCCAGCGCGGGCCTCCAGGTGTGCTCGCTTCCGGGCACGATGCTGGCGGCGGCCTGGCGGTTTGGGGCGGTGAGCGTGGTGGCGTACTCGATCTGGGCGTACCGGCTGATTCCGGGGGAGGCGGCGATGTATGCCGCGATTGCGACGATCTACCTCGGAGGAACCGGCGTCGCGCTCGGGCGACTGATGCTGGGGTGGCGGGAAGTGGGGCGGTTTGCGCGGTGGTTCGCCGCCGCATTTGCGGTCTATGCGGTGGGGTGGTGCGCGTTCTGGTTCGGCCTGCGGGGCCAACACCATGCGGATCTCTACGGGGCGGCCGCGGGTCTGGCGGCGATGACGTGGCTGCTGCGCCGCGGGTGCGGGGCTGGCCAGGGCGGGGGGACGGAGTGGGCGGTGCTCTTTGCGTGTCACACGATCGGATACACGCTGGGTGACGACCTGCATGCCTGGGTGCGCGGGTCCGCCGGCCGGCTGCTCTGGGGGGCGGCGCACGGCCTCGGCTTCGGCGCGGGGCTGGGCTTCCTGTTACACCGGTGGCGGGAACCCCTGCGCCGGCGTGCCGGGGCTACCGCGGCTCGGTCGTGAGATACTTCAGTAACTCGATGATCTCGCGCTCGGGCAACGTTTCGAGCAGGCCGGGCGGCATGAGCGACATCGGGGTCTTCTGGCGCTCCTTGAGGTCGGACTTGGCGACGCTGACGGTGTCGGTGACGGTGCGGACGACGAGAGCGGTATCGGTTTCCCGGTCGATCATGCCGGAGACAACGGTGCCGTCGCGTTTGGTGATGATTTGGAGTTCGTAGGCGGTGCCGACGACGGCGTTGGGGTCGACGATGTTTTCGAGGAAGTAGTCAAGTCCGTTGCGCCAGGTGCCGCTGAGGTCGGGGCCGAGCTGGCCGGCCTGGGCGGTGCCGCCGATCGCGTGGCAGGCGAGGCAGAGGCGGTCATACACCTTGCGGCCGGCTTCGAGTTCGTAGGACCAGACCGGGGCGTTGCGGTAGACGTCGCGCAGGCGGGCGATCGTCGCCTTGGCGTCGGCGGAGGACTCCGCGGCCCGGCCCCAGACGCGGTCGAGCGCACGGGTGACTTCGGCGTGCCGGAGGTTGCGCAGTTGGCGGGCGTGGAGGGCGGTCAGCGCCTTGCGATCGAAGGCGCCCGTTTCGACCGCGCGCAAGAGGGACAGCGCAAGGGCCGGTTTGCTGGTGAAGGCGGCGAGCGCGGCGTTGCGGTCGGCGGCGCTGAACGTGCCGAATCTCGAGATCAGGCCTTCGGCGGCCCGCGGCGCATCGGCGGAGATGGCGAGCAGCGGTATCACCGCGGAGCGCAGATCGCGATCGTCGAGCAGGCGGACGAGGAGAGTGGTTGACTCGGTGTCCCCGGCGCGGCGCAGGAGGCTGAGGGCGCGGCGGCGTTCGGCCAACGGAGTGGCGGGGTCGGCGAGACGCGCCCGCACGGGACCGAGGACGGCGCGGTCGCCGAAGAGAGCCGAGAGTTGCTCGACGGCGGACCGGACGGCGCCGTCGGGGCTGGTGGCGAAACGTCGGACGGCCTCGGGCCAGGCGGCCGGCATCTTGAGACCGGCCTCACTCT
>Ga0233425_10007285_pt1 | contig 15656 bp, 11 predicted proteins | sample Watercolumn_Towu_2_FD_181712 | JGI IMG/M metagenome (GOLD analysis project Ga0233425, IMG submission 181712) | Freshwater microbial communities from Lake Towuti, South Sulawesi, Indonesia - Watercolumn_Towuti2014_140_MG | ecosystem: Environmental > Aquatic > Freshwater > Lake | place...
TGCCTGGAGACAACATCAAGCTGACGGTGAAGCTGATATCGCCGGTGGCGATGGAGGAGGGTTTGCGGTTTGCCATTCGCGAGGGTGGTCGTACCGTCGGCGCCGGCGTCGTCACCAAGGTCATCGAATAGGCCGCAGCGACCACGGGTTGCCACAACGCGACAGTTCAACAGCAGATATATACAGGCCAGTAGCTCAATTGGCAGAGCGGCGGTCTCCAAAACCGCAGGTTGGGGGTTCGATCCCCTCCTGGCCTGCCACCAAACGACGGGATGGTTCAGGGCGGTCATGAGTAACACGGCGGTGATGAATTCCAAGGCCGATACGCAGAATTCCGGGCTGGATAATTTCAAGCTTGCGGTTGCCTTGGCGTTGCTCGTGGCGGGGCTCGGCGGGTTTTATTATTTTGCCGAGTTCTCGGTGCTCGTACGTGTGCTGGCGTTGCTGGCGGTGACCGTGGCCGCCTCGGCGATTGCGTTGCGTACCGAAAAAGGTCGCCTGCTGGCCGCGTTCTTCAAGGACGCCCAGACGGAAGTGCGCAAGGTCGTATGGCCTACGCGCGAGGAAACCGTGCAGACGACGCTTGTGGTCATGGTCGTGGTGATCGTCGTGTCCATCGGCCTCTGGCTGCTCGACATGCTGATCGGTTGGCTGGTGCAGGCTCTGACCGCGACGGGAGGTTGAGATCGCATGACCAAGCGTTGGTACGTCGTCCACGCCTATTCGGGGTTCGAGAACTACGTCAAGCGTTCGCTCGAAGAACGAGTGAAGCGTGGCGGTTTGCAGGACAAGTTCGGCGACATCCTGGTGCCGACCGAGGGCGTGGTGGAGATGCGGGACGGACAGAAACGCAAGGTCGAACGCAAGTTTTTCCCCGGTTATGTGCTGGTGCAGATGGACATGGACGACGAATCGTGGCACCTCGTCAAGGACGTGCCCAAGGTAATGGGCTTTATCGGTGGCACCAGTGATCGGCCGACACCGATTTCCGACAAGGAGGCGGAGGCCATCCTTCAGCGCATGCAGGACGGGGTAGACAAGCCGCGGCCCAAGGTGCTGTTTGAGGTCGGCGAGGTGGTACGGGTCAAAGAAGGGCCGTTCACCGACTTCAGTGGCGTGGTCGAGGAAGTCAACTACGAGAAGAATCGGTTGCGGGTGGCGGTGTCGATATTCGGGCGGGCCACGCCGGTGGAACTTGAATTCAGCCAGGTGGACAAGGACTGAAAGGTTCGCGACGGAGCCGCATCGGTTTTTTTAACGTCTAAACGGGGAGCCTCACGGCGCTTGCACCCGGGGAGTTACCAAGCGTGGCAAAGAAGATTCAGGCTTATGTGAAGTTGCAAGTGGCCGCTACCCAGGCCAACCCGGCGCCGCCAGTAGGCCCGGCTCTCGGTCAGCACGGCGTCAACATCATGGAGTTCTGCAAGCAATTCAACGCCAGAACCCAGGGAATGGAACCGGGCCTGCCGATCCCGGTCATCATCACCGTGTTCTCGGATCGCAGTTTCACGTTCGTGACCAAGACACCGCCCGCCTCGGTGCTGTTGCGCAAGGCGGCCGGCGTGCCCAAGGGGTCGAGCGAACCGAACAAGAACAAAGTCGGCAAGGTTACGCGCAAGCAAGTGGAAGAAATTGCGCGCACCAAGGCCCCGGATCTCACGGCGGCCGACCTCGAAGCCGCCGTACGCACGGTTGCGGGAACGGCCCGGAGCATGGGCATTGAAGTGGAGGGTGTCTGAACCATGACAACGACCAGCAAACGCGCGCGGCTTGTCCGGGAAAAGATTGGCGCCAACAGGACGCGTTCGATCAATGATGCACTGGCCCTGCTCAAGTCGGTGTCCAGCGTGAAGTTCGACGAGACTGTCGAGGTGGCGGTCAATCTCGGCGTCGATGCCAAGAAGTCGGATCAGGCCGTTCGCGGTTCCACCGTGCTGCCGCGAGGTACGGGCAAGACGGTGCGGGTGGCGGTGTTCGCCCAGGGCAAGAATGCGGACGCCGCGCGGGACGCGGGTGCCGACATCGTCGGGTTCGATGATCTGGCGGCCAAAGTCAAGGGCGGCGAGATGAATTTCGACGTGGTGATTGCGACACCCGATGCGATGAAGGTCGTCGGCCAGCTGGGACAGATACTCGGCCCGCGTGGCCTGATGCCCAACCCGAAGACCGGGACGGTGACGCCGGACGTGGCCGCGGCCGTGAAGAACGCCAAGGGTGGTCAGGTCCGATACCGGATCGACAAGGCAGGCATCGTCCACTGCCCGATCGGCAAGGTTTCGTTCGAGGTCGCCGCACTGCGCGAGAACCTGGACGCCCTGCTCGCCGATTTGCGCAAGGCCAAGCCGTCAACCTCGAAGGGCGTTTATCTGAAAAAGGTGACGCTGTCGACGACCATGGGTCCCGGTATCGTTGTCGACCGCGCTGAGCTGCCGGTCTAGCGCCGGGCGTTGAATGGTTTATCCCGCGGCGGACTGGCTGCCGTTGGGGATTGAAGACTTTGGGCCGTCGCCGCGTTGCAGTTTGCATCGCGGCGGCTGCCGTCAAAGACCGCGGGTGCCTCAGGCGAGGCTTAATCGGGCGCGGTAAGGCCCGCCGGCGTAGACGGTATCACCCAGTATGACTTGGTTCGTCCTGGTCGTGAGTACCGTGGTGAATGCGTCTGCCCTTACCGGCAGGCGCCTGATGGCAATCGGTTGACAGCCACACCGTCAATCGCCAACCAGGAGGAAAGATTGGTGTTGACCCTCGAAGAGAAGCAATCGGTAGTCGCCGAAGTCGCCGTGGTCGCAGCCGAGGCGTATTCGGCTGTTGCCGCCGATTACGCCGGCCTGACCGTGGCGCAGATGACCGAGTTGCGCAGGACGGCGCGCGAAGCCGGTGTCTACATGCGGGTGGTGAAGAATTCGCTCGCCCGTCGGGCGCTGGCCGGTACATCGTTCGCTTGCATGAGCGATGCGCTGGCCGGGCCGCTGGTATTGGCTTTTTCCCAGTCGGACCCGGGTGCCGCAGCGAGAGTCGTGCGGGATTTTGCCAAGAGTAACGAGAAACTCATCGTCAGACTCGTCTCCATCGGCGGCAAGCTGCTGGGGCCGGATTCGATTGATCAGGTGGCCAGACTGCCGACCAAGACAGAGGCCATTGCCATGCTTGCGGGCGTCATCAAGGCGCCGGTGGTCAAGCTGGTTCGTACGCTGGCAGAACCGCACGCCAAGCTGGTGCGCACCGTTGGCGCGATCCGCGACCAGAAACAGGCTGCTTAACCAATTCATTTTAATCGCTACATAACATCTGGAGTCAGAACCCATGGCCGTATCTAAAGAAGACATTCTCGACGCAATTGCAGGCATGACCGTCATGGACGTGGTCGAACTGGTGAAGGCAATGGAGGAGAAGTTCGGCGTGTCGGCCGCCATGGTCGCCGCGCCGATGGCCGCCGCCGGTGGCGGCGGTGCCGCGGCCCCTGCCGCCGAGGTGAAGACCGAGTTCAATGTCGTCATGACCAGCTTCGGTGACAACAAGGTCAACGTCATCAAGGTCATCCGTGCGATCACCGGCCTCGGTCTCAAGGAGGCCAAGGACCTGGTCGAGGGCGTTCCTTCAAACGTCAAGGAAGGCGTTTCCAAGGAACAGGCCGACGATATCAAGAAGCAGCTTGAGGAAGCTGGCGCCAAGGTTGATATCAAGTAAGCACCTTAACCTGCGGACACGGTTTTCGTTCGAGTCCGCCAGCGGGGCGGCTGATGGTGTGCCATCAGCCGCCTTCGCTGTCGTGCGCCCGCCGGCGGGAATCCGGCGCAATGCCAGTGCGGCACCAGCAATGATGCGGTGACAATACTTCGAGGCAGACAATGGCTTATTCCTATACCGAAAGTAAGCGTATCCGCAAGGACTTCAGCAAACGCCCGACGATTCTTGAAGTCCCCTATCTCCTGGCAACGCAGATAGAATCGTACAAGGAGTTTCTGCAGGCTGACGAGGCGCCGGACGGGCGCCGTGACGTCGGTCTGCACGCCGCTTTCAAGTCGGTCTTTCCTATTGTTGCCTATTCAGGCAATGCCCGTCTCGAGTACGTCAGCTACCGGCTGGGGACGCCGGTATTCGACGTGAAGGAATGCCAGATCCGCGGCGTTACGTATTGCGCGCCCCTCCGGGTCAAGGCGCAACTCGTGCTCATTGACAAGGAAACCCGTGCGACCAAGGAGATCAAGGAGCAGGAGGTCTACATGGGCGAGATCCCCTTGATGACCGAGAACGGCACGTTTGTAATCAACGGTACGGAGCGCGTCATTGTCTCGCAGTTGCACCGCAGCCCCGGCGTGTTCTTCGATCATGACAAGGGCAAGACACACTCCTCCGGCAAGCTCTTGTTTTCCGCCCGCGTGATTCCCTATCGCGGGTCCTGGCTCGATTTCGAGTTTGATCCCAAGGATAACGTCTACGTGCGCATCGATCGGCGCCGCAAGATTCCGGCCACTGTGCTGCTGCGCGCCCTCGGCTATTCGACGCAGCGGATCCTCGAGCTGTTCTTCGACACGAATTCGTTCCGCTTCGGCAAGGGTCACATCAATCTCGATCTGGTGGCCGACCGCATGCGCGGCGAGACACTGAACTTCGATGTCACCGACGCCAGGGGCCGCGTCATCATTGAAAAGGGACGGCGCATCACCATGCGTCACATCAAGGAACTGGAGAAGGCCGGACTGAAGCAGATCGAGGTGCCGCGCGAGTACATCATTGGCAAGGTGCTGGCGCGTGACATCGTCGACAAGGCGACCGGCGAAATTGCATTCGAAGCCAACACCGAGATCACGCGCGACGTTCTCGACAAGCTGATCGCGAAGGGATTCCACGACGTCGAGACCATCTACACGAACGACCTGGATCACGGCAGCTACATATCGGACACCCTGCGCATCGATTCCACCCGCACGGCGCTGGAGGCGCAGGTCGAAATCTATCGCATGATGCGACCCGGCGAACCACCCACCAAGGATGCCGCCGAGGCACTGTTCTTCAACCTCTTCTTTGCACCCGATCGCTATGATTTGTCAGCGGTCGGCCGGATGAAGTTCAACCGGCGGGTAGGCCGTCAGGAAATCGAGGGGGCCGGCGTACTCTACGACGGCCTGTACCTTGGCCAACGTACCGACGAGTTGTCACGGAAACTGGTGGCACAGTACAAGGATGGATCGGACATCATCGACGTGCTGAAGACACTGGTGACCATTCGCAACGGCAACGGCGTGGTCGATGACATCGATCATCTGGGCAATCGGCGGGTGCGCTGTGTCGGTGAAATGGCGGAGAACCAGTTCCGCGTCGGTCTGGTGCGGGTGGAGCGCGCCGTCAAGGAGCGGTTGAGCCTGGCCGAGACCGAGAACCTGATGCCGCAGGAACTGATTAACGCCAAACCGGTGTCGGCAGCAGTCAAGGAATTCTTCGGTTCCAGTCAGCTCTCGCAGTTCATGGATCAAAACAATCCCCTGTCGGAAGTGACGCACAAGCGGCGGGTGTCGGCACTGGGTCCGGGGGGGTTGACGCGCGAGCGCGCCGGATTCGAGGTGCGCGATGTGCATCCGACGCACTACGGCCGGGTATGCCCGATTGAAACCCCGGAAGGTCCGAACATCGGCCTGATCAACTCATTGGCGGTCTATGCGCGTACCAACCGTTATGGTTTCCTCGAGACAGCGTACCGGAAGGTGCTCAACGGCCGCGTGACGAGCGAGGTGGAGTACCTGTCGGCAATCGACGAAGGCCAGTACGTGATCGCGCAGGCCAGCGCCAGGCTCGACGAACACGGCCACTTCGTTGACGACCTCGTCTCCTGCCGTCACCTGAACGAATTCACGCTTGCTGGCTCGGACCGCATCCAGTACATGGACGTCTCGCCGATGCAGGCGGTCTCGGTCGCGGCGGCGCTGATCCCGTTTCTCGAACATGACGATGCCAATCGTGCGCTGATGGGTTCCAACATGCAGCGCCAGGCCGTGCCTACGCTGCGCGCCGACAAGCCGCTGGTCGGTACCGGAATGGAAGGGGCGGTAGCCCGCGATTCCGGCGTCTGCGTCGTTGCTCGCCGCGGCGGTACCGTCGATTCGGTCGATGCCAGCCGCATCGTGGTTCGCGTCAATGACGACGAAACCGAGGCCGGCGAGGCGGGCGTCGACATCTACAACCTAACCAAGTACACCCGCTCGAATCAGAACACCTGCATCAACCAGAAGCCACTGGTCATGCGCGGCGATCACATCAGTCGCGGCGATGTGCTGGCCGACGGTTCGGCGACGGACCTCGGTGAACTGGCACTCGGCCAGAACATGCTGGTCGCCTTCATGCCCTGGAACGGATACAACTTCGAGGATTCAATCCTTATTTCCGAGCGCGTCGTACAGGACGACAAGTTCACCAGCATCCATATCGAGGAACTCACCTGCGTTGCCCGTGACACGAAGCTGGGACCCGAGGAAATCACGGCCGACATCCCGAACGTAGGCGAGGGGGCGCTTGGCAAGCTGGATGAATCCGGAGTCGTCTTCATCGGCGCCGAAGTGAACCCGGGCGACATCCTGGTCGGCAAGGTGACGCCCAAGGGTGAGACGCAGCTCACGCCCGAAGAGAAGTTGCTGCGGGCGATATTCGGCGAGAAAGCGTCCGATGTAAAAGATACTTCGCTTCGCGTCCCATCGGGCATGAGCGGTACGGTGATCGACGTCCAGATTTTCACCCGCGACGGCGTGCAGAAGGATGCGCGCGCGAAGGAGATCGAGAACGCCGAGCTGACCCGGGTGAAGCAGGACTTCACCGATCAGCGGCGCATCCTCGAAGACGATATCTTCGGGCGCATCGAACGGCTGATCGTTGGCCGCACGGCCGAAGGTGGCCCGAACCATTTGAAGGCCGGCACCAAGATCACCAAGACCTACCTGGGCGAACTGAAGCGCGAGAAGTGGTTCGACATCCGGCTCAAGGACGAGGACTTGAACGACCAGTTGGAGAAGGCCGGACTGCAGCTTGAGCAGCTGCGCAGCGATTTCGAACGTCGCTACGAGGAGAAGAAGGTCAAGCTGACCAGCGGCGACGACCTGGCGCCCGGCGTGCTCAAAATGGTCAAGGTCTATCTCGCGGTCCGGCGGCGCGTCCAGCCGGGCGACAAGATGGCGGGCCGCCATGGCAACAAGGGCGTGGTGTCGATGATCGTGCCGGTCGAGGATATGCCGCATATGGCGGATGGCACGCCGGTGGATTTCGTTCTCAACCCGCTTGGCGTGCCGTCGCGAATGAACGTCGGGCAGGTTCTCGAGACCCACCTCGGCTGGGCCGCGCACGAACTGGGTCGACAGATCGACCAACTGGTCAGAAGGCAGGCCAACATCGAGGAAGTACGCAAGCTGCTGGACAAGGTGTACAACCGCAGTGGCAAGAAGGAAGCGCTTGACACCCTGAACGAAGGCGAAGTCAAGCAACTGGCGCGCAATCTTGCAGCCGGGGTGCCGATGGCTTCACCTGTGTTCGACGGCGCGGCCGAGATCGAGATCAAGAATATGCTCGACCTGGCGGGACTGCCGCGCTCCGGCCAGACGACGCTTTACGACGGACGCACCGGCGAGGCCTTCGATCGCGCGGTCACGGTCGGCTATATGTACATCCTGAAGCTCAACCATCTCGTCGACGACAAGATGCACGCCCGTTCCACCGGCCCCTATAGCCTGGTCACCCAGCAGCCTCTGGGCGGCAAGGCGCAGTTCGGCGGCCAGCGCTTCGGCGAGATGGAGGTGTGGGCGCTGGAGGCCTATGGCGCCGCCTATACGCTGCAGGAGATGCTCACGGTGAAATCCGACGACGTGACCGGACGGACCAAGATGTACAAGAACATCGTCGATGGTGATCACCGCATGGAGGCCGGCATGCCGGAGTCGTTCAATGTGCTGCTGAAGGAAATGCGTTCGCTCGCCATCGATATCGATCTCGAGCAGAAATAGACGCGCCGACAGATCCTGAACAGTTGAGTCGCACCGCTAGCGATTAAGGAGGGGCAGTCTTGAAAGATCTACTGGACCTGTTGAAGCAACACGGGCACGTCGAGGACTTCGATGCCATCAGCATCGGCCTTGCGTCGCCTGAGAAAATCCGCTCCTGGTCGTTCGGCGAAGTCAAAAAGCCGGAGACGATCAACTACCGCACCTTCAAGCCCGAGCGCGACGGCCTGTTCTGCGCCAAGATATTCGGCCCGGTCAAGGATTACGAATGCCTGTGCGGCAAGTACAAGCGCCTCAAGCACCGCGGTGTCGTCTGTGAAAAGTGCGGCGTCGAGGTGACCCTGGCCAAGGTCCGGCGCGAGCGGATGGGGCACATCGAGCTGGCGAGCCCGGTTGCCCATATCTGGTTCCTGAAATCGCTGCCGTCGCGCATGGGCCTGATGATTGACCTGACGCTGCGCGAGCTGGAACGGATCCTGTATTTCGAGTGCTACGTGGTCATCGAGCCGGGCATGACGCAGCTCGAGCGCGGGCAGCTGCTGACCGAGGAGCAGTACCTCGATGCCATCGAGCAGTATGGCGACGACTTCGACGCGCGCATGGGTGCCGAGGCGATCCATGAGCTGCTGCATACCATGGATCTGCAGGCCGAGGTGACCAGAATCCGGGACGAGCTGCCGAAGACCAATTCCGAAACCAAGATCAAGAAGTTCACCAAGCGATTGAAGCTGCTCGAGGCGTTCGTTGCCTCCGGCAACCGTCCCGAGTGGATGGTCATGAAGGTGTTGCCGGTCCTGCCACCGGACCTGCGGCCGCTGGTGCCCCTGGACGGCGGGCGTTTCGCGACTTCGGACCTGAACGATCTGTACCGTAGGGTCATCAATCGCAACAACCGGTTGAAGCGCCTGCTGGACCTCAATGCCCCGGACATCATCGTCCGCAACGAGAAGCGCATGTTGCAGGAGGCGGTTGATGCATTGCTCGACAATGGCCGTCGCGGTCGGGCCATAACGGGGACGAACAAGCTGCCGCTCAAGTCCCTGGCTGACATGATCAAGGGCAAGCAGGGCCGTTTCCGGCAGAACCTGCTCGGCAAGCGCGTCGATTACTCGGGCCGTTCGGTGATTGTTGTCGGCCCGACGCTGAAGCTGCACCAGTGCGGCCTGCCCAAGAAGATGGCGCTGGAACTCTTCAAGCCGTTCATCTTCAGCAAGCTGGAACGCCGCGGTATGGCCACGACCATCAAGGCGGCAAAGAAGACGGTGGAACGCGAAGGCCCGGAGGTCTGGGATATCCTGGAGGAAGTCATTCGCGAACATCCGGTGATGCTCAACCGGGCGCCGACCCTGCACCGGCTCGGCATTCAGGCATTTGAGCCGGTGCTGATCGAGGGCAAGGCGATTCAGCTGCACCCGCTGGTCTGCACGGCGTTCAACGCCGACTTTGACGGCGACCAGATGGCCGTGCATGTGCCATTGTCCATCGAGGCCCAGCTCGAGGCCCGGACACTGATGATGTCCACCAATAACATCCTTTCGCCCGCGAATGGCGATCCGATCATCGTCCCGACGCAGGACGTTGTGCTCGGCCTCTATTACATGACGCGCGAAAGGATCGGCGCGCGTGGCGAGGGCATGGTGTTCAGCGACATCAGCGAGGTGCATCGGGCCTACGAGGGCCGCAACGTCGAGTTGCAGGCCAAGGTCAAGGTCCGGCTCCGCCTGCTGGTCGAGGGCCGGAACGGAGAGCCGGCGCGCCATGAAGTCAGACTGGTCGAGACCACCATCGGGCGCTCGTTGTTGGCCTCGGTATTGCCCGAAGGGCTGCCTTTCGAATTGGTGAATCGTGATCTCAACAAGAAAACGATTTCGCAGTTGATTAATGCCTGCTATCGGCGCATGGGTCTCAAGGAGACGGTGATCTTCGCCGATCGGTTGATGTATACCGGCTTCCACCATGCCACCCGCGCCGGCGTCTCCATTGGCGTCGACGACATGGTTGTGCCGGACGAGAAGGCCAGGATCCTGGCCAGTGCCGAAAAGCAGGTGAAGGAGATCGAAAAGCAATACGCCGACGGACTAGTGACGTTCGGTGAACGCTACAACAAGGTGGTGGATCTGTGGTCGCACGCCAATGATCAGGTGGCCAAGGCGATGATGGAGAAGCTGGGCAGCGATCTGGTCAAGACCCGGGATGGCAAGGAGGTGCGGCAGGGGTCGTTCAATTCGATCTTCATGATGGCCGATTCGGGTGCGCGCGGCTCGGCCGCCCAGATCCGCCAGCTGGCGGGTATGCGTGGCCTCATGGCCAAACCGGACGGTTCGATCATCGAAACGCCAATTACCGCCAATTTCCGTGAGGGGCTGGACGTGTTGCAGTACTTCATCTCCACCCATGGTGCCCGCAAGGGGTTGGCGGATACGGCGCTGAAGACGGCGAACTCGGGTTATCTTACCCGTCGGCTCGTCGACGTGGCGCAGGATCTCGTGGTCACGGAGGACGACTGCGGCACGCACGAGGGCCTGACAATGAATCCCATCATCGAGGGCGGCGACGTGGTCGAGCCGCTGCGCGAGCGGGTGCTCGGCCGGGTGGTCGCCGACGACGTGCTAAAGGGCGACAAGGTGATCGTGACCGCGGGCACCATGCTGGACGAGCAGTGGGTAGCGCAGATTGAGGACATCGGCATCGATCGGATCAAGGTGCGTTCGGCTATCACCTGCGAAACGCGCTACGGGGTTTGCGCTCAATGCTACGGTCGCGACCTCGCGCGCGGCCATCGGGTCAACGTCGGCGAGGCCGTCGGCGTGATAGCGGCCCAGTCGATCGGTGAGCCGGGCACCCAGCTGACCATGCGCACCTTCCACATCGGCGGCGCCGCTTCGCGGGCGGCGGCGGTGTCATCGATCGAGGTCAAGTCCAAGGGCACCATCCGTCTCCAGAACGTGAAGTTCCTGCAGCAGGAGAGCGGGAAGCTGGTGGTGGTGTCGCGGTCTGGCGAACTGGCAGTCATCGACGACCACGGCCGCGAGCGGGAACGTTACAAGCTTCCCTATGGTTCGGTCCTGAACGTGGCGAACGGCGACAAGATCGAGATGGGACAGTCGGTTGCCAACTGGGATCCGCACAGTCATCCGGTTATCGCCGAAATGGCAGGCACCGTCGTGTGGTCGGATATCGTCGAAAACGTGACCGTTACCCGTCAGGTGGACGAGATCACCGGCCTGACCGATCTCATCGTCATGGAGGCCGCCAAGCGGCCGCCGGGCGCCAAGGACATGCGGCCGGCACTCAAGATCGTCGATCAGCACGGCAAGCCGCTGAAGATTCCCGGGACCGAACAGCCCGCGAATTATTACCTGTTGCCGAACACGGTCATCAAGGTTCAGGACGGCGACCAGATCAGGGTCGGCGATACCTTGGCGAGGATGCTGCAGGAGTCGCTCAAGACCCGCGACATCACCGGTGGTCTGCCGCGCGTCGCCGATCTGTTCGAAGCGCGCAAGCCGAAGGAACCGGCGGTCTTGGCGGAGCGCACTGGTGTCGTCAGTTTCGGGAAAGACACCAAGGGCAAACAAAGACTTATCATTACGGACAAAGACAGCGAACAGACCGAGGTACTGATTCCGAAGTGGCGTAACGTCACCGTCTTCGAGGGTGAGCATGTGGAGAAGGGCGAGGTCATCGTCGATGGCGCTCCGGACCCGCACGATATTCTGAGGTTGAAGGGCGTGCATGCCCTGTCGAGTTACATCGTCAACGAGGTTCAGGAGGTCTACCGGTTGCAGGGCGTCAAGATCAACGACAAGCACATCGAGGTCATCGTGCGCCAGATGCTGCGCAAGGTGGAGATAACGGAAGCCGGAGATACCCAGTTCCTCGCCGGAGAACAGGTTGAAAAGGAACGGATATTGGAAGCCAATGAGTCGCTGCTGGATACGGGCGACAAGCGTCCCGCCCAGGTCGACCAGTTGCTGCTCGGGATTACCAAGGCGTCCTTGGCGACTGAGTCCTTTATTTCGGCCGCGTCATTCCAGGAAACGACGCGGGTACTGACCGAGGCGGCCGTGATGGGCAAGCGCGACGAACTGCGCGGCCTGAAGGAAAACGTCATCGTCGGACGGTTAATCCCGGCCGGTACCGGTTATGCGTATCATTCGGAGCGGCGGCGCAAGCGCAACCAGCCAAAGGAGGATGCCAAGGAGACGGCTGCGGCGGGGCTGGAGCGTATGATGGAGGAACTGGCGAATGTCGCGCCGCGTCCGTGACGGAAAAATATAGAAAATTGGCCCGATGGCTGTTGACAGCCATCGGGCTACATCAATAGAATCGCGCCTCTTTTTTAGGCGTGTTGGATATCCCTCCTGTCGTTCGTTGTTAAGGTGGGCGTACTTCACTGGGGTCAATAATGTGTGGTCGATGGGCTAACTGCCTGTGGCCGCTCGGGTTTTTGTCATGGCGACAATTAATCAACTGGTAAGAAAACCGCGGCGGCGGCAGCGCACCAAGAGCAAGATGCCGGCGCTTGAGGGCTGCCCGCAGAAACGGGGTGTCTGCACCCGCGTTTATACGACGACGCCCAAGAAGCCGAATTCGGCGCTGCGCAAGGTTGCGAAGGTGCGCCTGACGAACGGGCAGGAGGTCATCACCTACATCGGCGGTGAGGGGCACAACCTGCAGGAACATTCGGTCATTCTGATCCGTGGCGGGCGCGTCAAGGATCTGCCGGGTGTGCGCTACCACACGGTCCGTGGCACCCTCGATACCTCCGGTGTCAACGACCGGCGGCAGAGTCGTTCCAAGTACGGCGCCAAGCGTCCGAAGACCTGATGACGCCCCGCCGGGCGGACATCCCCAAGATAGATAGAGTCAAGGCCGAGGATAAACAGCTTTATGTCGAGAAGAAGGGTCAGCGCCAAACGCGTAATCCTGCCGGATCCGAAATTCGGCGACGAGACGCTTGCCAAATTCGTCAACGTCGTCATGCAGAAGGGCAAGAAATCAGTCGCGGAACGGATCGTGTATGGCGCCCTCGATCAGATCGCCGACAAGACCAAGGGCAACCCCCTCGAGTTCTTCGGCAAGGCCCTCGACAACGTGCGGCCTCGCGTCGAGGTGAAATCGCGCCGGGTCGGCGGCGCGACCTATCAGGTGCCCGTCGAAGTGCGCGCCAGTCGTCGCAACGCGCTGGCCATGCGCTGGCTGGTTGATGCGGCCCGTTCCCGTGGTGAGAAGTCGATGGGCATGCGCCTGGCGGCTGAAATGATGGAGGCGGCGGAAAATCGGGGGGCGGCCGTGCGTAAGCGTGAAGACACCCACAAGATGGCCGAAGCCAATCGCGCCTTCGCCCATTACCGCTGGTAACGCGCGGCGACCGCAAGGTTCATTACAAGGCATCCCGGGAATATTCAGAACGTGGCACGTACAACCCCCATCGAGCGCTACCGCAACATCGGCATCAGCGCCCATATCGACGCCGGCAAGACGACCACGACCGAGCGCGTCCTTTTTTACACCGGCAAGTCGCACAAGATCGGCGAAGTGCATGACGGCGCCGCGACCATGGACTGGATGGAGCAGGAGCAGGAGCGCGGCATCACCATCACCTCGGCCGCGACCACCTGCTTCTGGGCAGGCATGGACAAACAGTTCGACGAGCATCGCATCAACATCATCGATACGCCGGGCCATGTCGACTTCACCATCGAGGTCGAGCGGTCGCTGCGGGTTCTGGATGGCGCCGTGGTCCTGTTCTGTGCGGTCGGTGGCGTCGAACCACAATCCGAAACAGTGTGGCGCCAGGCGAACAAGTATGGTGTGCCGCGCCTGGCCTTCGTCAACAAGATGGACCGCGCCGGCGCCAACTTCCTGCGGGTTGTCGAACAGATCAAGAGTCGTCTGGGTGCCGCGCCAGTGCCGTTGCAGATCCCGATCGGGGCCGAGGATAAGTTCGAGGGTGTCGTCGACCTGGTGCGCATGAAGGCGATTTACTGGGATGAGACGAGTCAGGGAATGAAGTTCGAGTTGCGCGACATTCCCGCCCAGGTGAAGGACGTCTGCGAAGAGTGGCACGAGAAGTTGATCGAAGCGGCCGCCGAGGCGTCGGAAGAACTGACCGAAAAGTACCTCGGTGGCGAGCCGCTGACCGAAGCCGAGATCAAGACGGGGGTACGCGCCCGTACGCTGAACAGCGAGATCATTCCGGTATTCTGCGGCTCCGCGTTCAAGAACAAGGGCGTCCAGGCGATGCTTGACGGCGTCATCGAATATCTCCCGTGCCCGCTCGACCGCAAGTCCGTTCGCGGCACCGCCGATGATGCGGCCGCGACCGAGATCTCGCGCAAGGCCGCGGACAGTGAACCGTTTGCCGCGCTCGCCTTCAAGATCATGACCGACCCATTCGTCGGCACCCTGACCTTTTTCCGGGTCTATTCGGGGGTGATGAGTTCCGGTGATACCGTCTACAACCCGGTCAAATCAAGGAAGGAGCGGATTGGCCGAATCCTGCAGATGCACGCCAATCACCGCGACGAGATCAAGGAAGTACGCGCCGGCGACATCGCTGCCGCCCTGGGTCTCAAGGACGTGACCACCGGCGACACCCTTTGTGACCTCGACAAGGTAATCACCCTCGAAAAGATGGAGTTCCCGGACCCGGTCATCTCGGTCGCCGTGGAGCCGAAGACCAAGGCCGATCAGGAAAAGATGGGCATAGCCCTGTCCAAGCTCGCGGCCGAGGACCCGTCGTTCCGTGTGAACACGGACCCGGAATCCGGCCAGACCATCATTTCCGGGATGGGCGAGTTGCATCTGGAAATCATCGTCGACCGCATGAAACGCGAGTTCAAGGTCGAGGCCAATGTCGGCAAGCCACAGGTCGCCTACCGCGAGACCATACGCAAGATCGTGGACAAGGCCGAAGGCAAGTTCGTGCGCCAATCCGGCGGCCGCGGTCAGTACGGCCATGTTTTGCTGCGGCTTGAACCGCAGGAACCCGGCGCCGGCATCGCCTTTGTCAACGAGATCGTCGGCGGCACAGTGCCGAAGGAATACGTGCCGGCGGTACAGAAGGGCGTCGAGGAACAGCTGCAGAACGGCGTCATCGCCGGCTACCCGGTGGTCGACGTCAAGGTCGTCATATATGACGGCTCCTACCACGAGGTCGATTCGAACGAAATGGCGTTCAAGATCGCAGGCTCCATGGCGATCAAGGAAGGCGCCAAGCTGGGCAAGCCGGTGCTGCTGGAACCGATCATGAAGGTCGAGGTCGTGACTCCCGAGGAGTACATGGGCACCGTGAACGGCGACCTCAACCGGCGGCGCGGCATCCTCATGGGTACCGAGGATTCGCCAGCGGGCAAGATTATCCGGGCTGAAGTGCCGCTGTCGGAAATGTTCGGTTATGCCACGGATCTGCGATCGGGCACGCAGGGCCGCGCCACCTATACGATGGAATTTGCCAAGTACTCCGAGGCGCCGAACAGCGTGGCCGAGGCCGTCATCAAGAACTCCCAGTAAACGTAATAACCGTCAATCAGAGGCAAGCGATCATGTCCAAGGGCAAATTTGAGCGTACGAAGCCGCATGTCAATGTTGGGACGATTGGTCATGTGGACCATGGCAAGACGACGTTGACGGCGGCGATCACGACGGTGATGTCGAGGAAGTTTGGTGGTG
>Ga0233425_10007286_pt1 | contig 15654 bp, 10 predicted proteins | sample Watercolumn_Towu_2_FD_181712 | JGI IMG/M metagenome (GOLD analysis project Ga0233425, IMG submission 181712) | Freshwater microbial communities from Lake Towuti, South Sulawesi, Indonesia - Watercolumn_Towuti2014_140_MG | ecosystem: Environmental > Aquatic > Freshwater > Lake | place...
ACGAACATCAAAGAGTCAAAACCATGAAACCAACCACGGAAGGAATCGCCATGACCAAAACCCAACAAAAAATCGAACCCAAACTCTCAACAAGATTCCGCAAAATAGTTACCGGAGGTTCCCTTATATACGGTATTCTGCGCGTGGAGAAAATCATCCGTATGTTGGAAACAGCGACGATCTTGCGGAGAGCGTTCGCATTGGCTGTTGCGTGCGCATGGGTCGTGGCAACGTCCGCGCAGGACATTGATCCATCGAGCGGAAACGCCCAGCCCTATCCGGGCACGCCGGTTGACGGTTACTTATTGTCGTGGTCGGACGAATTCAACGGCACAAGCCTTGATACGAACAAATGGAATTACCGCACTGGCGTCCGATACTTGAGCACTCTGCTCCCGGAGAACGTCGCCGTCTCGAACGGGCTGCTAAATATCCATCTTAAGAGGGAAACCGTTGGAGAGACTAGCTATACGGCTGGCGGCACGATCAGCAAGAGACTCTTCCGCTACGGTTTCTACGAGGCATGCATGCGAGTGCCGCCAGGCACGGGCTGGCACAGTGCGTTTTAGATGACGAAAAACAAGCGTCCCCCAACTGATACGACTGCGATTGAACTGGATGTTATTGAAAACGATTCCGCAAAACTGTTCCGGTATTACGCCTCCGCGTGGAGGATTCTGCCCGAGCCGGCCACGAATTTTGGCCCGCATTACGTCAACACCACTTCGTTAAACGCGGACTTTCACGTTTTCGGCTGCGAGTTCACAACCGCAGCCGTCAAGTACTTCTTTGATGGTACGCTGGTGTACACGGTGGATGCGACGCAATTCGAACACGCTGACGTGAACATCTGGCTGTCATGCGTTGCTGGTACCGGCGGCCTGACAAACGTGGACGATTCGCTGCTTCCGGCGGTCCTTGAGTTTGATTACGCCAGATTTTACGAGCCCGGCCCGGTTGCCGCGATTAACATACTCAGTCCTCCCGGCGGCGTTGTCGCACTCGTTGACACAAACACGACGTTGCGCGTGAGGGCCAACGCCACGTCGAGCGACACCAATTACGCGCCCACCATCCTGTGGTCGCAGGTCTCCGGCCCCGGTACGGTGAGCTTTGCCGAACCCACCAACACCGACACCACGGCACGATTCTCCGCCGATGGCATCTACCTGCTGCAATGCGCCGCAGCGGTGGGCACCAGCATCCACTCCGCTCAAGTCAGCGTGGCGGTAAACGCGCCCTTCTCCATGTCATGGTTCTCCAAGTCATGGCGGCAGGGTTCCAACGGCTACAGCCACGTGGGCACGTTTATCCGCGGCGACAACGTGAACGTGAACTCCGGTGCTCGAGATCAGTTCATCCTCGGTCGTTGGGGAGGGTACCCGTTGCGGCCGATCTTATCGTTCGACCTGTTGTCGCTTGACACCAACGACGTCATCCAAACAGTGACGTTGGATTTGTGGACGATGGGTGGCGTCGGCTCGGTGGGCACACTGGAACTGCACTCACTCAACGCCACGCCGGTCGAAGGCACCGGCGACGGCAGCAGCCCGACCAACGGCGCCGGCACGGGCGCAACGTGGCTCTCGCGCACCGGAGGGACGAACACAAGCGATTTGTGGACGACGCCCGGCGGTGACTACGATGCCGCCGTGTTATCGAGCGTCCCAGGTTTCGATGCGACGTTGGCCAACGTGCAAAAAACGTTTGCGTCCTCCACCGGTTTTGTCGCCGTGGCGCAGGCGGCGCTGAGGTCAAATGCGCCGCTGAATCTCATCTTGATCTCGCCCGGCACGGAGGCTGGCACGACCAACGCCATCAGCCGTCTCGTTTCCGATGACAACGTCACGACGGCCCAGCGGCCGCAACTGGCGTTGACGTTTATGGGACGCTTCGCACCGAACGCTTCCGTTGGTGTTGTGCCGGCGACAACCAACGCTTTGACAATCGCGCTCAACGCCAGCCTCAGCAACGCGACCGGCTGTGTCTGGAGCAAACTCAGTGGTCCCGGCTCGGCGATTTTTGCGGATCCAACGCAGCCCCAAACGACGGTCGTTCTCGGCGAACCCGGCAGCTATGTGTTGCGTTTTTTCGCCTCAAATGCGTTTGGCGAGGTCAGCAGCGACATCCCGGTCTCCATTGGACCACACCCACCGCAGATTGTCGCATTGCCGATCCTCGGTGGTCAATTTCAGCTTCAAGTCAACGGGGTGATCGGGGTGAACTACATGATCGAAGCCAGCACCGACCTCAGAACGTGGACCAATGTATTCACAACAAACACAGTGACGATGCCATTTACGTGGACAGATTCCGAAAGCGATTTGTTGACCCAAAGATTCTATCGTGTCCGACTTGGCCCGTGATTTCAAATGGAGCCTGTATCGTCCGACGCAAACGGGCAAACTATTCAGGCGACGAAACCGTAGTCGTACGGCTTGCGCATTTTGCGGGAGATGTGCTTGCTCGCTTCCGCGGCGTCGTTACCGACGAACCTTTCTCTCCTCGGATCCCACCGCAACGAGAGACCGGTTCGCAGCGCGATGATGATCAGGTGGCCGACACAAGCGGAGCGATGACCGGTTTCGACGCTGGCAACCGGGTCCTTGCGCGAGCGGATGCAATCGAAGAAGTTGCCCATGTGATCGTCGCTGACAGCCAGCCGGACGGCGTTCTCTGGCAACGGATCGAGGAGTAGTTGTTTGTCGTTGGCGGTAATCTCGTCTCGGTTGACCCAAATCCAGCCATCGGTGCCGGTGAATCGGATTCCGTTGCGCTGGCCTTCCTTGTTGATCTTCGCGCCAAACGGGCTGTCATCGAGCGTGGTCTTGATGATTTGCTTCACGCCGTTGGCCCAGGTGAGCGTGGCTTCAAACTCGCTCGGCGTGGTGTAGCCATTCGGCAACGGCGGCGTGACGACGCGCGCTTCGATGCCGACAGGGCCATCCTGTCCGATCGCCCAACGAGCAATGTCGTTGTGGTGCGCGCCCCAATCGGTGACGGGACCGCCCGCGTAATCATACCACCAGCGGAACGTCTTGTGACAACGCTCGGTGTAGTATTCCGCCTTCGGCGCCTGGCCGAGCCAGAAGTCGTAGTCGAACCCTTCGGGCACCGGCACGCGTTCAAACGGTCCGCCGCGAATACCGGCGGGGACGAACACGTGGACTTCCTTCAGTGTGCCGATCCGCTTGTTGCGGACGAGTTCGCACACAAGGCGGAATCGTTTGCCGCTGCGCTGCTGGGTGCCGGTCTGGAAAACGACCTTGTTTTCGCGCACGGCTCTGATGACGTGTCTTCCTTCGTCAATCGTGAGTGTCAGCGGTTTCTCGCCGTAGATGTCCTTCTTGGCTCTTGCCGCGCCGATGTTGATCAGCGTGTGCCAATGATCGGGCGTTCCCTGCATGACGACGTGAATGTCATCGCGCTCCAACAGTTTCCGAAAATCACCGTATGTCGCGGCCCCCTTGAAGCGTTGTGCGGCGGCCTCGACGTGGCGCTGGTCCACATCGCACACTGCGAGAACGTCGCCGAACCGCGAGGCATTTTGCGCATCGCCCTGTCCCATGCCACCGCAACCGATCAGGCCGATGCCGGGGCGGTCGTTGGGACTGAGACTCTTTTTGGCCGGCTTGGCGGCATCGAGGTCGCGTTGCAGAAACCACAGCGGCAAGCCTGTGGCCGCAGCCGCGAGAAAGGAACGACGCGAGATGTGAAATTGTCTGGTCATGCTGTATTAGTAGCAAAGATCACGGATGAAGACCAACAGCAAGTTGACGGAAAGTATCGAACGGTTCCGTCGGGTGTTCTGGGAAAAGAAACCCGATGGCCGGCCGCCGGTCGGCGTGGTCAACACGGACGTTTATCTTCCAATCAAGTATCTCCGCCGGCCGTTCATGCGCGACTACGTGACGCCGGACGATGTGCGGCCCGACGCTGTGATGAGCGACTACGAATTCGCCTTCGCCCACCGGCCCATCTCGTGTGATGACTGGATGCCGTTCACGGCGCCGTGGCGGGCGATTCCTTGGCTGGAGGCGTGGTGCGGTTGCCCGGTCAAATTCTCCACCGGCTCGCTCGCACCGGAACAAATCCCCGACAATCTCCAATCGCTGCGCGATGAGTGGTTCAGCTGTTTGCGTCAGCAGACAGAACAACTGGTCGCTGGCTTGCCGGCGGATTGCTGGGTCAGCCCGACGATTCTGCGCGGCCCCTCGGATGTTCTAGCGGCGTTGCGCGGTCTCGACAATTTCTACTGCGACCTTCACGACAATCCGCAGGCGGTCGAGCGCGCCGCGGGTCGCGTCAACCAACTCCTGATGCGCGCGCTGGACCAACACTTCAGCATCGTGAAGCCGAAGATGGGCGGCTACGGACACATTTTCGGCTACTGGGCGCCCGGCCCGACGATTGCCATTCAGGAGGATGCGATGGGGATGTGCGCTCCGGAGCATTACCGGGACATTTTCCAGCGCTACAACGCCGACATCGTCCGTCATCTGGGCGCTCACGTGCTGTTTCACTTGCACTCGACCGGCTGCCGGCACTGGCGCGACGTGCTCGACGTGCCGGGCCTAGCCGGCGTCGAAATCACCATCGAGGCAAATGGCCCGTCGTTACCGGAACTGTTACCGATGCTCCGGGAGATTCTTGAGCGGTCTCGCCTGATGTTGTTCGTGGATCACCGGGGGGAGGAACTTCCCGCCGTGCTGCCGCACTTGCCGCGCGAAGGACTTTACATCGCCGTGCCGGAAACGTTCTTACGCAGTGAACGCGAATTCAGCAGCTTCGTTCGGCGTTACTTGGGCTGAGCAGGCGCGGCTGGTTCTTCAGCTTTCTTCTCGGCGAAGAAGTCTTTGCGTTCCTTGAGCAGTTGCTCGACGGTCCACTTGGAGACGACGTAGGTCCACTTGGCGCAGGACTGCTCGGTCTTCAACTTTTCCTCGAGCTTCTTGAGGTTGTCTTTGAATTCCTTGTCGAGCTTGGTTTTGTCCTGGGGCTTCTCGTCCTTGCCGGGAGTGCGTTCCTTCACCAGCTTCGCGGTGACGGCGACTTGGAGATGATAGTTCTCGTCGGTCTGCTTGGCGGTCTTCACGGTGTAGGTGAAACCGTCAAATGTTGTGAGCGTGGCGACCGTGGGTTTGTCGAGGGCGGCAGTGCCGGGGATGACGTCGTTGAACGAGGGATACGAGAGCAGGCTGCTGAGACTGCTGGTCTTGCTGGAATCGAGTTTCTCGTCTTTCTTTGCTCCGGTCAGTTTCCAGTCGGCGGATTCGGTGGCGCGCGTCATTTGCCAGTTGTTGGTGGCAACTGGGGTGACGATCTTGATGCTCTTGAGCTTCTCGACCTTGAAGAAATCCTTGTTGAGCCATCGCTCGACGGATGCTTCAACATCGTAGAGCGAGTCGGCGACGAAGCTGATCGTTTTCGGGTCGTTGCCGACCATCACGTACCGGCCTGATCCGCCGCGGGAATCGCTCTGGCCGCTCGCGCCAAGAAGCACCGAGCGGATGAGCTTGCCGTCTTCGGACTTCATTTCGAGCAGCGAGGAGTTCTTGTCGGTTCCAGCGAGGCCAAGCACCGGTAGACGCGAAGGACCGGCTTGGACCGCGCGGGCGATCTTGAGTTCCCAGAACTTGCGCATCAGGTCGCTGATCGTGCTGAAGTTCGCCGGGTAATTGCCGCGTTCCTTGACGACCCAGACGTCGCCTTGCTTGGCGAGCGTGACGGCGTTGGAGCCGCTACGAATGCTGAGCGCGGCGACGGCATTGATGTCGAGGCCGGGCAACAACTTGGCGCCGGCGCGCGAGGCTTGTTTGTATGGCGCGGCTTGTTTCTTGGAGACGAGGAAAGCCGCAACGGCGAGGACAACGCCGAGCAACAGCAGAAGAAGCAGTTGGTTCTTTTTCATTGTGCCTTGGTGCGTTGACGGTGGATGTAGGCGATGAGCAATCCGGCGACGCTGACAAGCAGCGGCATGCCGGCGATGTTGGCCCACTTGAGTCTGTTTTGCATCGAGTCAATCTCGCGGCGCAAATCTTTGCGGACCTGTTTCAGGTTCTTCCGAGCCTCGACTTCCTTCTTGCGGAACTCGACGATCTTCTCTTGTTGTTCCTTGCTCAGGAAAAACCGCTGGCCGGGTTCCTTCTTGCCTTGGAGTTCGTTGATCTGGCGCTGCGTTTCCTCAAGCTCTGTTTGGAGACGGGCGATCTCGTTTTGGAAGCGCTGCTGCGCCTCGGCTTCTTTCTGCTGCACGACGGTGAACGGACGGAAGATCGTCGCGCGGCTGCGGACGCCGATGAGGTTGCTGTCGCCGCTGAGTTGCTCGACGATGTTCTGGAACAGGTTCAGGTTGCCGTTGATCGGCTGGGCGATGCCGAGCATCGGGATCATCCGGACGCAGAAGTTGTCGTAGATGAAATCGCTGTCGCCGACCAACACCACAACGCCGTCCTTCTTCGATTCCTTGATCATCTCGACCTTGTTCGTCTCGCCGGGTTTGCCGTCGGGGAACGCGGTCTTGAATTTGCCTTGGAGGCGGATCGCCAGTTCGTACTCGGTGCCGCTGGGCTTGAAGTCATCGGCGATTTTCTGCCCGCCGAACTGCGCGGCCATTCCGTCCACGAGTTGCGATTGCCGCGTGGTCTTGATCAGCACGGTCTTCTTCAGCCCTGTCTGCGGCGTGCCGACGAACGTGCCGGCTGACGGCAACAGCAGATTGTCAATCTGGCTGGTCGCGATGTCGTCGCGGTTGATGCCTTTCGGGTTGACGAAGAGCCACGTCGGCATGAGCTGCTGGCGTCCGCCTTCCTGGAAGGACAACTCGCGCGCAAACGTCATGTCGGCCACGACTTTGGTGTTCTCGAAACTGACGCCCCACGCTTTCAGCAACGGCTCCATCGTCGAGCCGCCGCCGGGCATCATCTGTTGCATCGGGTTGCCGCCTTGTGGGCGGTCAATCAGCGACATCGCGTCGAGCAACGCCAGCAGCTTGCCGCCGCGCAACACAAACTGGTCAATCGCAAACATCGCCTTCTCGGAAATCTCGCGGGGCTGGGCGACGACCAACACCTGCACGTCGTCGTCAATCTTCTCGGTGTCCATTTGGATCTGGCGCACATCGAAATCGTTCTGCAACTCGGTGATCGCCACCCACGGACGTTGCGGCTGGCGTCCCATCTGCATCATCATCGGGTTCATCTGCTGGCCAAACATCGGCAGCGGCGTCATCACGCCAACGACCGGCTTGTTCGTGCTCATCACCCGCGAGATGGCACGCGCGAGGTCATACTCCAGCAATCGCTCCCGCGCCGGGGCCAGCGACGGCAACGCGACGCGCAACGGATCGAGGCTGACGGCCAGGCCGAGGAAGAACTCTTCGCCGTTGGCGGTCATCTGGCGCTCGACGCCGTCGTTCACAGCCAGTTCCTCGGCGTCGGAGTCGGGTTGCGGATCGAATTTCTTGACGGTGATTTTCCCGCCGGCGTTCTGCTCGAACTCGGCCAGCAGGTCCTCGACGTTTTGCGCGAAGCCCGGCACCCACGACGGAAGATTCTTGTCGCCGCGCGAGAAATAGAATCGCACCTCGACAGGAGAATCGAGTTTCTTGAGGATCGCCTTCGTGCCGGACGAGAGCGTGAACAATTTGTCAGCCGTCATGTCCACGCGCGTCTTGAACGCGCCGGCGATGATGTTGATGGCGATGATGACGACCAGCACCACGACGATGCCGATGGTCGAGTAGAGTACTGCTTCAAGTTTCTTGTGTTTCATGGTTCAGTCCCTCAACTGCGCAGCCCGCGCAAAATCACTCCCGTGCAGAACAACGGGAACCCGATGAGCGACGCAAAGTAAATCAGGTCGCGCGAATCAATCACGCCGCGTTGCATCGAGAGGTAATGCGTCATCACGCTGAACGACGCCACCGCCCGCACGAGCCATTCCGGTGCCCAGTTTACCAGCAGGCGCGTGACCGGTTCCCAGCCGCACAACACGAGGAAGAAACAGATCACGACCGAGAGGATGAAACTGATGACTTGGTTGCGCGTCATCGCGGAGGTCATGCTGGCGACCGCGAGATACCCGCCCGCCAGCAGGAAGCTGCCGAAGTAGCCGGTGAGAATCGCTCCTTTGTCCGGGCTTCCGAGATACATCACGGTGAACATCAACGGGCAGGTCAGGACCAGCGACAACAGCAGGAACAGCCAGCACGCGGCGAACTTGCCGACGATGGCTTGCCACGGCGTAATCGGCATCGTCAGCAACAGTTCCATTGTGCCGAGCCGGCGTTCCTCCGACCAAAGACGCATTCCCGCCGCGGGAACGAGGAACAGGTAGAGCCACGGATGCCACATGAAGAACGAGGTCAACGACGCCTCGCCTCGCTCGAAGAACCCGCCGAGCATGAACGTGAAGAATCCGTTCATCAGCAGGAAGATCACGATGAACACATAAGCGACCGGCGAGGCGAAGTAGCCGGTTAATTCGCGTTTGGTCACCGTCCAGATATGCCGCCATGTTTCGGAACAACTCATGACTTGGCCTCCTTCACCGTGTCGGGCAGCGTGATGCTGCGGAACACTTCATCCAATCGTCCTTCTTCCACGTGCAATTCCTCCACTTTCCAATTCTCTCGTGTCGCCAACTCCGCCACCGCGCGCGCCAGGTCGCGGTTCCCCGGCTTCGACGGATAAACCCGCGCCCGCACCGCCGAGCCTTCCTCGTCCGCCGACGCTTTCTTCGCGCCGCTCACATCCGACAACTTCGACTTCACCGTGGCCGGCGACGCCCCGCGCACGCGCAACGACACCGCGCCGGCCCATTCCGACATCGCTTTCAGTTCGCTTGGCGTTCCGTTCGCGACGATCTTGCCGCGGTCAATGATGATCGCCCGCGAACAGGCGGCCTCGACTTCCTCCAAGATGTGTGTTGAGAAGATGATGGCTTTCTTCTCGCCCATCCGCTTGATGATCTGGCGGACTTCGTGTTTCTGGTTCGGATCGAGGCCGTCGGTCGGTTCATCGAGCACGAGCACGTCGGGATTATGGATGATGGATTGCGCGAAACAGGTCCGGTGACGGTAGCCTTTCGAGAGCGTCTCGACGCTCTGGTGCAACACGCCGCCGAGGAAACACATTTCCACAACGCGATTGACGGCCTTCGTCTTCTCCTCGCCACGCAACCCGCGCAGTTCGGCGGCGAAACCCAGAAAGCCCAACACCGTCATATCGGTATAGGCCGGCGCGTTCTCCGGCAGATAGCCGATGAGTTTCTTCGCTTCGATGGGTTGCTCGACGACATCGTGTCCGCCGACGCTGACCGTTCCCGCCGAGGGCGGCAAAAAACCAGTAATCATGCGCATCGTGGTGGATTTGCCGGCGCCGTTGGGGCCGAGAAAGCCGAGCACCTCGCCGCGCTCGACGGTGAACGACACTCCATCCACGGCGTGTTTCGTGCCGAACAGTTTGACTAAGTTGTTTACAGTTATCATGTGATCTAGTTGGTTAATCTAGCCGTCAAACGACCGGCGCGCTTTTGCTCTTTGACCAAACGAGCGAGAAGATGTTCAAAACATTTGGCGATGTCAAGTTTGTTGAGTTTTTTCCCTTGCCAATCGGGGCGAATCGTGGCGAGTTCAAGATATTCTCCTATGTGGATTGTCCGACTAGCGTTGCGGCGGCCGTACACCTTCGTGGTGGCGGCGTTGCTGCTGTTGCTGCTGACGCCGTTCGTCTTGCTGCGAACGCCGACGGACATCTTTCCGGCCATCAACATCCCCGTCATCAGCATCGTCTGGTCCTACAGCGGCATGAGCGCGCAGGAAATCGAACAGCGCATCGTCTTTAACTGCGAACGCCCGCTCACCACCACCGTCAACGACATCGAACACATCGAGTCCACCTCCTACAACGGCGTCGGCGTCGTCAAGGTCTTCTTTCAACCGGGCGCTTCGGTGGACGCGGGCGTCGCGCAGGTGACGGCCATCTGTCAGTCCATGCTTCGCCACATGCCGCCGGGGACGACCTCGCCGTTGATCATCCGCTACGACGCCTCGACCGTGCCGATCCTTCAATACGGCATCAGCACCAGGGAACTTTCCGAGCAGGAGCTTTTCGATCTCACCGTCAACCAAATCCGTATCCGTCTCATCACGGTGGCGGGCGCTTCGATTCCGTTTCCGTATGGCGGCAAACAACGCCTGATCTCCGTTGATCTCGACCTTGTCGCGTTGAAGGCAAAGAACCTCACGCCGTCCGATGTGCTCGAAGCCTTCCACGCGCAGAATTTCACGTACCCGACCGGCCTCGCCAAGATCGGCGCCACCGAGTATGACATCGAACTCGACACCAGCCCGCGCGTCCTCGACCATCTCAACGATCTCCCGATCAAAACCATCAGCAACGCCGTCATCCGCATCCGCGACGTCGCGCAGGTCCGCGACGGCTACGCGCCGCAGCGAAGCGTTGTCCGGCAGGACGGCGTCCGCAGCACGTTGCTCACCGTCTATAAAACCGGCGCCGCGTCCACGCTTCAGGTCGCCAACGGCATCAAGAAACTCCTGCCGCGCGTTCTCAAGACCACGACGACCGAGGTGCAGGTCAAGGAATTTGCCGACCAATCGCTCTTCGTCCGCACCGCCATCAACGACGTTCTCAAGGAAGGCGTCATCGCCGCCGCGTTGACCGCCGTGATGATTCTCCTGTTCCTCGGCTCGTGGCGCAGCACGATCATCATTGCGCTCTCGATTCCACTTTCGATCCTCACCTCCGTCGCCATCCTCAGCGCGCTCGGCGAAACCATCAACCTGATGACACTCGGCGGCCTCGCGCTCGCTGTCGGCATCCTCGTGGACGACGCCACTGTCACCATCGAGAACATCCACTGCCAGATGGCGCGCGGCAAACCGACCATCCAAGCCATCCTCGACGGCGCGCAGGAAATCGCCCTGCCGGCGTTCGTTTCGACGCTGTGCATTTGCATCGTGTTTGTCCCGATGTTCTTCCTGGCCGGTACCGCGCGTTACCTGTTCGTGCCGCTCGCCGAGGCGGTCGTGTTCGCCATGCTCGCCAGTTACGCCCTCTCGCGCACGCTCGTCCCGACGCTGGTGATGTGGTTCTACCGCAACGTCGAGCACCACAGCCATCTCACCGACGCGGCCCGTGTTCCGATTTTGTTCCGGCCGTTCATGCTCATCCAAAACGCTTTCCATCGCGCCTTCGACCGCTTCCGCGACGCCTACCGCCAACTGCTCGGCCTCATCCTGCAACGCCACATCGCGTTCGTCGTCCTCTTCCTTGTGTTCTGCGGCGGCACGTGCCTGTTGATTCCGCAACTCGGCCAGGATTTCTTCCCGTCGGTTGACGCCGGGCAATTCCGGCTTCACATCCGCGGACGCAGCGGCCTGCGCATCGAGGAGACCGCCAAGCTCGTGGACGAAATCGAGACCGCCATCCGCAACGAAATCCCCGCCCACGACCTCGCCGGCATCCTCGACAACATCGGCCTCCCGAACTCCACCCTCAACCTCAGCTACAGCGACAGCGGTCTCGTCGGCCCCGGCGACGCCGACATCATGGTGCAATTGCGCCGCGGCCACCGGCCGACCGACGAGTATGTCCGCGCGTTGCGCCACCGGCTGAACCGCGAATTCCCCGGCGTCCTGTTTTATTTCCTGCCGGCCGACATCGTGAGCCAGACGATCAACTTCGGCCTGCCCGCGCCGTTTGACGTGCAGATCATCGGACGCAACCAGACCGCCAACCGCGAGCTGGCAAAACGAATGCTCGAAAAAATCCGTCGCATCCCCGGCGCCGTGGACGTCCGCATCCAACAACCCGGCGACCGGCCCAAGCTGGAGTTCGTTGTGGACCGCACGAAAGCATCCGAGATGGGATTGACCGAGCGCGATGTCGCCAGTTCCGTGTTGCTCAGTCTCAGCGGCAGTTCGCAGGTCCAGCCGACCTTCTGGATCAACCCACAACTCGGCATCCAATACGCCGTCAACGTCCGCGTGCCCGAACATCAGATAGACACGATCAACGCGCTCAACGCCATCCCGATCACCGCCAGCCAGGGCGGTCAAGGCGACGGCCAACTCCTCGCCAATCTCGCCACTGTCTCCCGCTCGATGGCGCCGCCCATCGTCTCGCACCGCGATATTCTGCCGGTGATTGACATCTTTGGCGGCGTCAGCGGACGCGATCTCGGCGGCGTGCTCGATGAAGTGCGCCGGATTGTGGCGCAAGCCGAGAAAGAACTTCCAAAAGGCAGCGCCATCATGTTGCGCGGCCAGGCCGACACGATGCGCACGAGCTTCTTCGGCTTGGGCATCGGGTTCGTGATGGCGATTGCGTTGATCTACCTCTTGCTCGTCGTCAACTTCCAAAGCTGGCTCGACCCGTTCATCATCATCACCGCGTTGCCCGGCGCGCTCGCCGGCGTCGTGTGGGCGTTGCACCTGACGTTCACCACGCTCAGCGTGCCGGCGTTGATGGGCGCGATCATGTGCCTCGGCGTCGCCACTGCCAACTCCGTCCTCGTCGTCAGCTTCGCCCGCAGCAATCTCCGCGAAGGAATGTCCGCGCTCAACGCCGCTTGGGAATCCGGCGTCGGACGGTTGCGTCCCGTGTTGATGACCGCGCTCGCGATGATCATCGGAATGCTGCCGATGTCGCTCGGCCTCGGCGAGGGCGGCGAACAAAACGCGCCGCTCGGCCGCGCCGTCATCGGCGGGCTTGTCATCGCGACGTTTGCGACGTTGTTCTTTGTTCCCGTCGTCTTCAGCCTGATGCACCGTCGCCGGCCGGAGCCGACGCCATCGGAGCTTGACCCTGCGTTGAAGGAGTCGTAATGGAAACGCCGATGCACACACTCCGCAATGTCGGCCTGCTCGCGTTGGCGCTCATCATCATCGGCGCGACCGCCGGCATTCTTCCGCGCCGCCAACAACAGGCTGCGCTCCGCACCCAGACGCTCGAACTCGCCGTGCCGACCGTCGCCGTCGTCACGCCGTCGCCCGGCCAGCCGACCGCCGGTCTCGCGTTGCCCGCCGAACTAAAGCCGTGGCTCGATGCGCCGATTTACGCGCGCGCCAGCGGTTATCTCAAACAACGATTCGCCGACATCGGCGCGCAAGTCACCAACGGACAGTTGCTCGCCGAGATTGACGCGCCCGAACTCGAACAAGATCTCGCCCGCGCTCGCGCCGAACTTGCTCAGGCCGAGGCTGCGCTCGTGATCGCCAAGACCACCGCCGAACGTTGGGCCGAGTTGCTGCGCAGCAAGAACGTCAGCGAATTGGAGACCGCCGAGAAACAGGCTGACTACAAACTCAAGACCGCCAGCGTCGCCGCCAGCAAGGCCAACGTCCAGCGTCTGACCAACCTGCTTTCGTTCACGCGCATCACCGCCCCGTTCGACGGCATCGTCACCGCCCGCAACACGGATGTCGGCGACCTCATCGCCGCCGCCGGCGACAAGGAGTTGTTCCGGCTCGCCCAGACACGGAAGCTGCGCGTGTTCGTCCGTGTCCCGCAAAGTTTCTCGCGCGCCGTTGCCGCCGGTCAGGCTGCCGAGTTGACGATTCCCGAATTGCCCGGCCGCGTGTTCGCCGCGAAGATCGTCCGTAATTCCGGCGCGATGTCCGCCGACTCGCGGACGTTGTTGACCGAACTCGAAGTGGACAACGAAAAAGGCGAACTTCTCGCCGGCAGTTTTGCGCAGGTCCGCTTCACCGAGGCGAAGATCGAGGCGGCGTTGACGTTGCCCGCCAACACGCTCCTGTTCCGCGCCGAAGGCCCGCAGGTCGGCGTCGTCCAGCCCGGCGACAAAGTCGAGCTTCGCTCCGTCAAACTCGGACGCGATTTCGGTCCCATCGTCGAGATTCTCGAAGGCATCGCACCCACCGACCGCGTCATCATCAATCCGTCCGATTCGCTCATCAGCGGCGCGACCGTCCGCATTGCAAAATGAAAACCCTCCTGTTGCTCCTCGCTCTCGCTACGTCCGAAATCAAATTCGACGACGCCACCCAGACCTACGCCGGTGAACGCTACAAGTTCCTCGGCGACGGCCCGATCAAACTCACTATCCCCGTCGCGCCGCAACCCGGCCACGTCCTCGCGCTGAAGTGGGGTTCGAAAAACGACCAGCGCACCGCGCGCGTGACGATCAACGGCAAGACCGTCTCCGTCACCGGCGGCGGGTACAGTGGGTTCCGTTGGCTTGCTGTCCCGCTTCCCGAAGGCGTGAGCGGCGACCGCTGCAACATCACGCTGGAACGAACGTCCGCCGGTAGACCGGCGTTTCTCGCTGCGGTGGAGTTGACGACGAAGGACAAGGTCGGTGTGATGCTGGAGCTGGAGAAGCCGGTGGAGGCGTTTCCCGAGATGCGCAAGATGTGGGACCGCGAACCGGCAACGCCGTCTGTTGCCGAGCGCAATGGCCGGCTGGCCGCCGAGGCGTTTTACCGGTGCCGCAAATACATTGACGGCTGGCTCGCTCGTGCCGACCCGAAGACCGGACTTATTCCGCGCAACTTTCGCGGCTCCGATTATTGGAACGGACGCGACTCCGCCGCCGACAATTATCCTTTCATGGTGCTGACGGCAGCGATGACCGATCGTCCGCTGCTCGAAGGCCGATTGACGGAGATGTTGCGCACGGAAATCAAGCTGACCTGCCGCGTGGACCGGCTACCGGACGATTGGTCGTTCTCCAAGCAAGGTTGGCGGCGCGAGAAGATTGATCTCGACGCCATCATCTTCGATGGCGCCGAGTACGTGAAGGATGGCCTGTTGCCCATCACCGAATGGCTTGGTCCCAGCCCGTGGAGCGAACGCGCGATCGGCATCATTGACGACATCTGGAAGAACGCAACAATCGAGACGCCGTTCGGCAAAATCCCAACGTTGAACTTCGAGGTCAACGGTGATCTTCTTCAGGCGTGCTCCCGCCTCTACTGGTTCACCGGCGACCGCAAGTATCTCGACTGGGCGATCCGTCTCGGCGACTACTACCTGCTCGGCGAACAGCACCCAAGCCGCGACATGGCGGAACTCAAGCTTGGCGATCACTCCTGTGAGGTCATCAATGGTCTCTCCGAGCTTTACGTCGCCTGCAAATACGTCGCACCCGACAAAAAGAAAGCGTACGAAAAGCCACTCCACGAGTTGTACGACCACCTGTTGAAAGTCGCGTGCAACGAGCACGGTCTGATTTATCTCCAAGTGAACAACCGCACCGGCAAGCACAGCGCCGCGTTGACCGACAACTGGGGCTACAACTACGACGGCCTCTACACCGCGTTCCTGCTCGACGGCACTACCGCCTATCGCGACGCTGTTCGCAAGGCGCTAAGCAACCTGAAGGAACACTACACCGGCCAAGGCGGCATGTGCCAAAGCAACACCGCCGACGGCTACGCCGATTCCATCGAGGGCGCTATCACGCTTTTGAACCGCGAACCCATCGCGTCCGCGTTCGACTGGATTGAGACTGAGATTCGAACGATGTGGTCCGTCCAGAAACCCGATGGCGTGATTGAAGGCTGGCACGGCGACGGCAATTTCGCGCGCACGTCGTTGATGTACGCGCTCTGGAAAACGCAAGGCTGCCACGTCGAACCGTGGCGAGCCGACGTTCGCATTGGGGCAG
>Ga0233425_10007287_pt1 | contig 15652 bp, 14 predicted proteins | sample Watercolumn_Towu_2_FD_181712 | JGI IMG/M metagenome (GOLD analysis project Ga0233425, IMG submission 181712) | Freshwater microbial communities from Lake Towuti, South Sulawesi, Indonesia - Watercolumn_Towuti2014_140_MG | ecosystem: Environmental > Aquatic > Freshwater > Lake | place...
CGTCGGCGAGTGGTTCCGCCGCTTCCTTCTTCCCATGCTCTTGCTCCCTTTCAAAACCGCTTCCGCGGTCACTTGTGAAAGCAAGGCTATCACTTATCCCTCTGTCCAATTTCTTGGGGCCTCCTCTGATCACCAAGGAACTGCGGGCGCGCGGCTTTCCGGCGAGCAAGGAACGCGTCTAGCGACTGATGCGCGAGAACGGCATCCGGGCAAGGTACAAACCGGGGAAGCCAGTATGCCAGCCACGCCTGTCAGGCGCGGCTGAAAGAGTACGGCATGGTCTGCTCGATGAGCCGCAAGGGAAACTGCTGGGATAATGCGCCGATGGAAAGCTTCTTCAACAGTCTGAAGAACGAGCGGGGGCATGGCACCCGCTACGGTACGCGGGCTGAAGCGATAGCTGACCTGTTCGACTACATCGAGCCGTTTTACAACCGGAGATGTCGCCATTCCACGCTCGGCTACGCCTCGCCCATGAAGTTCCTGGAACACTGGATCAGCGCTCAGCATGAGCAGCAATTGGCGGCATAATGCCGTTGGGTTGGAAGACGAAAAACAGAGGGAAGCTCAGTCAAGATCATGGATCTGGCGCGTCGCATGATCGAACTCTCGGGCTTGACGGTGAAGGACGAGCAGAACCCTGATGGCGACATCGAGATCGAGATCACCGGCCTGCGTCCCGGTGAGAAGCTTTACGAAGAGCTGCTCATCGGCGACAACCCCAAGCCGACCTCGCACTCGCGGATCATGAAAGCCCACGAGGCGTTCATCCCTTGGGCGGAGCTGGAAGGCAAGCTGAAGTTGCTGGAGTTGGCGCTCAATGTGAATGACATCGGTGTCATCCGGTTGATGATGCAGCAACTGGTTTCAGGCTACACGCCCAGCGACGAGATCGTGGATTGGGTGTATCTGGAGCAAGAGGCCGAGGCGCAGGCGTTGGGCCTATAGGCATCCTCCACGGTGTATGGCATCGAGGAATTGCTGGAACGCATCTACTCCATCCTGACCAAGTTCGGGGATGTCGCACAAAGGCACCGTGACCACCGCAATTTTGCGGAACTTGAAAAAACCGGGAAGGCCGTGCACTGTTTTATTTCTTGAGGAGACCGGCCACAGTGCTGATAATCGCGGCAATGCCGCAGTTGCAATCCTGTGCACCCGCATCAAACGGGTTGAATACTCGATGCAATAAAGATTAAAGAGGCTTACCGTAGGAAACAAAATAATGGAAACAATATCTTATTGGCTTCATGCTCCTTGGCCCTGGTATGTGGCCGGCCCGATGATCGGGCTGATGGTGCCGCTGATGATCTGGATCGGCAGCCGTTCTTTCGGTATTTCATCCAACCTGCGTCATCTGTGCGCCATCTCGCAACCGCGGTCGATCGGTGTGGATTTTTTTAAGTACAACTGGCGCGAACACAGCTGGAGCCTGGTTTTTGCTGCGGGCGCGATTATTGGCGGCTTCCTGGCTGGTGTCGTGTTTGCCAACCCAGACCCGATCAATTTATCAGTCGGCTTTCTGATCAAGTTGAGCTACTGGAACATTCCTATCGGCGAAGGCTTTTTGCCTCCGGTGCTGTTTGGTGCTTACTGGCAAAGCATTGTCATCATGTTGGTGGGGGGCATATTTGTTGGCTTTGGCACCCGTTATGCCAATGGTTGCACATCCGGACATGCCATCACCGGGTTATCCACCATGCAATCACAATCCTTGCTGGCAGTGCTGGGCATCTTCGGCGGCGGGCTGATTGCCGCACACTTCATTACGCCGACACTGATTGGAGGCCTCTTGCCATGATCCCGGACAATCCATTAGGCGGCGCTTCGAGCCTGCGCGAGACCTGGCGGCGGCAGTCATTTTGCCCGCTCGGCGCCCATGGACCAAGCTATGGGCTTCTCCCCGGCAGCCAAACGGCCTCGCAAACCGTCTCGCCATCATCTCGCGTCCTAATGGGTTATCCGGGATGATGCGTTTTGTACCCTACCTGCTGGCAGGCATCCTGTTCGGCTTCACCCTGGTCAAGGCCGAGGCGGCCTCTTGGTATCGCATCATGGAAATGTTTCATTTCCAGTCCTTTCACATGTACGGCATCCTGATAACAGCCATCATCACGGCCGTCATTGGCGTGCAAGTCATGAAAAGGTTTGTTGGCTATGCCTCGCTGGAAGGCAATCCCATGGAAATCCCGGTCAAGGAACCCGGGCGCTATAAATTCATACTCGGTGGCCTGATCTTTGGTATCGGTTGGGGCGTGATCGGATTGTGCCCCGGCCCTATCTTCGCGCTGGTCGGCATGGGTTCCATCGGCGCCCTGGCTGCACTGGTCGGCGCCCTGCATGGGACCTGGCTTTACGGCGTGTTACGGAACTATTTGCCAGAATAGAGACAGCCGCGCAAAAAACCGGGGGCAACCTACGGTGCGGCTGATGGCGCGTTTTTGGCTTTGATTTTTTGGGAGTTTATCTCGATGTCGTCTTGTATTCGCCCCTCGGGGCGTGTTGCCGATCATCTGCGCCGTGTGCGCATCACCCGCAATTACACCAAACACGCCGAAGGCTCTGTGTTGATCGAGTGTGGTGACACCAAGGTGTTATGCACTGCTAGCGTGCTCGAAAAGGTGCCGCCGCATATCAAAGGCAGTGGGGGAGGGTGGCTGACCGCTGAATACGGCATGTTGCCTCGTGCGACGCATACGCGCGGCGATCGTGAGGCGGCGCGGGGCAAGCAGTCTGGACGCACACAAGAAATCCAGCGATTGATTGGCCGCAGCCTGCGTGCGGCGGTTGATTTGGAAAAACTGGGTGAACGCACGATTCATGTCGATTGTGATGTGTTGCAAGCTGATGGGGGCACCCGTACCGCCAGCATCACCGGCGCTTGGGTGGCCGTGCATGACGCCGTTGAATGGCTGCTGCGCGAGGGGAAGATTCCGGCGACGGTCATGCGTGCGCCGGTTGCGGCCATTTCGGTGGGGATCTATGCGGGGACGCCAGTGCTCGATCTTGATTACGCTGAGGATGTGACCTGCGATACCGACATGAATGTGGTCATGCTGGGCGGCGATAACCTGATCGAGGTTCAGGGCACAGCTGAAGGCGTGGCGTTTTCTCGCAGCGAGCTCAACCAGTTGCTCGACCTGGCCGAGAAAGGTATTCGCGAATTGATGCAATTGCAGAATGAGGCCATTCGATGAAAAAGATCGTTATCGCATCCAACAACAAGGGCAAGTTGCGCGAGATCGGTCAGATCCTTGCGCCACTGGGCATCGAAGCGCATCCGCAAGGCGATTTTGGCGTGCCAGAATGCCCCGAGCCCCATGTCACCTTTGTCGAAAACTGTATTGCCAAGGCCCGTCATGCCAGCGCGCATACCGGTCTGCCGGCATTGGCGGACGACTCGGGTATTTGCGTCGCGGCTCTCAACGGCGCGCCCGGCGTGTACTCGGCCCGCTATGCGGGTGAGCCCAAGTCTGACCAGCGCAATAACGAAAAGCTGATCGCAGCCTTGCAAGGCATGGCCGATCGTCGTGCCCACTATTACTGCGTGATGGTGTTCGTGCGTTATGCCGACGATCCGCAGCCCATCATCTGCGAAGGCGAGTGGCATGGCGAGATCATCGATACGCCGCGTGGCGAGGGTGGTTTTGGCTATGACCCGTACTTCCTGCTGCCGCAATTTGGCAAAACGGGCGCCGAGTTATCAGCCGAGGACAAGAACGGCATCAGCCACCGAGGCATTGCTTTGCGGACTTTGGTCGAACGACTCAAGCAGTCTCGGGGCTGATCCCAAAACGATCATGTAATCGTGTAATAAAGCCAATAAAGCAAAACGGCTCAGGTCGCAAAACCTGAGCCGTTCTATTTGGCGCGCCCGAAGAGATTCGAACTCCTGACCCCCTGGTTCGTAGCCAGGTACTCTATCCAGCTGAGCTACGGGCGCTCGGTGAGAGCCGCGCATTATAGGTAGGTCTACCCCGGTATGGAAGGGGGGGCGCAGATTTTTTATGTGCCGTGTTAATGCACCGTGTGCACCGTTCGGCTTCCCGGTGCGTGCTTGAGGATGCAGCGGATCAGGTCGGCATCGGTGGGGCTGGTGGCGCCTGCGTAGTCAGTGTGGGCGCCAGCGTTTGAGCAGCAGGGCGTTGCTGACGACCGATACCGAGCTCATTGCCATGGCGGCGCCGGCGATGACCGGGTTGAGCAGGCCGGCGGCGGCCAAGGGGATCGCGGCCGCGTTGTAGGCGAATGCGAAAAACAGGTTTTGGCGAATCTTGGTCAGTGTTGCGCGCGATAGGTCGATGGCATCGGCGATGCCGTTGAGGTCGTCACGCATCAGGGTGATGTCAGCAGCTTCCAGGGCAATGTCGCTGCCAGCGGCCAGGCTGAAGCTGATGTCGGCGGCAGCCAGCGCCGGGGCATCGTTGATGCCGTCGCCGGCCATCGCGGTGATTTTTCCGCCTTCTTTCAATTGGGCGATGTGTGCCAGTTTGTCCTGCGGCTTGATCCCGGCTTGCCAGTGCGTGATGCCGGCATGATGCGCGATGGCCTCGGCGGTTTTTGGGTTGTCGCCGGTCAGCATCCATAACTCGATGTCGAGCGCCTTCAGGCGGGATACCGCGAGGGCCGAGGTCGAGCGCAACGGATCGGCCAGGGCGATACGGCCCAGCAATCGTTCGCCTTGCCAAAGGGCCAGCCAGGTTGCCTTGGGATGACTGGCATCGGGCTCGCCGGCCTGCACGCGATAGGGGTTGCCGTCGATGTTGCCTTCGACGCCCAGTCCCGGGGTTTCACGGAATGCACTGACAGCGGGTAGATCGGTGGGGGCGGCACGGACGATGGCGCTGGCGAGTGGGTGGCTGGAGCCCGATTCCAGTGCGGCGGCCCATCGCAGCAGGTGGTCTGCCGATATGCCTGCGGGTTTGAGCGCGACCAGCTCCGGACGACCACAGGTGAGGGTGCCGGTTTTATCCAGTGCCAAGGCCTGAATACGGCTGGCCGTTTCCAGCGCGGTGGCGTTGCGAAACAGAATGCCGTGCTGTGCGGCACGGCCCAATCCGACGGTCACGGCGGCGGGCGTGGCCAGGCCCAGCGCGCAGGGGCAGGCGATGACCAGTACGGCGATGGCCGGGATCAGGCTGTGGGCGAGGTCGCCGCTGATCCACCACCAAGCGCAGAAGGTGAGAACGGCGATGCCGATGACCACGGGCACAAAGATGGCCGAGATGCGGTCGGCCAGCGCCTGAATGGGCGGGCGCGAACCTTGGGCTGCCTCGGTGAGGCGGATGATTTCCATCAACTGGGTATGGCTGCCCACGCATTCCGCGCGCAGCAGCAGGCTGCCGTTCAGGTTTTGGGTGCCCGCGCTCACCCGGTCGCCAACCGTTTTGGCAATCGGCATGCTCTCGCCGGTGAGCATGGCCTCGTCGAGAGTGGAGACGCCTTCGAGCACGATGCCATCGACCGGGATACGCTCGCCGGCGCGCACGCGGATGCGGTCGTCGATGTGCAGTTCGCGCACCGGCAGGCTGACGAACTGGCCGTCGCGTTCGACCAGCGCGGTATCCGGGGTAAGGTGCAGCAGTTGTTCGATGGCGCTGGAGGTGCGCGATTTGGCGCGTGTTTCCAGTAACTTTCCCAGTCGCACCAATACGATGACGGCGGCACCGGCCTCGAAATAGAGATGGCCGGGCAAGTTTAGCAACCAGGTGGCGGTAGAAAGTCCCCAGGCGGCGGTGGTGCCCAGCGCCACCAGCACCGCCATGTTGGCGCTACCGCCTCGCAGGCTGTGGAATGCATCGCGGTAAAAACGCGCCCCGGCCCAGAATTGCACCGGGGTGGCCAAGGCCCATTGCAGCCAACCCGGTAGCATGGCGTGTGGCCATAGCATCTGTCCCACCAGCGGCAGGGCGAGGAGGGCGGCGATCCAGAACACGCGCCACTCGTGGCGCATTTCGGCTTCGCGTTGTTGCTGGGTTTCGGTGCGACTGGTCTCGGTGATCGGGGTGGCAGAAAAACCGGCGCGTTCGATGGCAGCGATGAGTTCGGCCTCGCTGTTGCGGCTGACATCAAAACGCAGTCGCGCCCGTTCGCTGGCCAGGTTGACACGCGCTTCGACGCCTTCACGATTGTTCAATACGCGCTCCAGTCGCGCCGAGCAGGCGGCGCAGGTCATGCCGCCGATTTGTAGGTCAATCTGTTGCTGTGCCATGTTTATGGTGCAAGGTGCAGGTTATCCAGCCGCTTCCAGCGCTTCTTGTGCCTCCAGCCATTCATTTTCAAATGCTTCCAGTTTCCGGTTGAGTTCGCCCTGTTCCAGCAACAGCGGTTTGACGCGGTTGGGATCGGTATAGGTTTCCGGATCGGCCAGTAGTCGATCGAGCTCGGTCTTGCGTGTGTTCAGTGGGGCCATCGTGGTTTCCAGCTTGCGAATCCGCGTCTCTATGGGTTTTCTGGCGTTGGCGCTGCGTTGGCGGGCTTCGGCCTCCAGCCGCTTTTGTTCCTTGCGATCGACGCTGGATTCCGCGCCGGGTTTGCTTTCGGCGGCTGCGCGGTTTTTGAACAGCCAGTCGCGGTAATCATCAAGATCGCCATCGAAGGGACGCACGGTGCCGTCGCCCACCAGCCAGAAGGCCTCGCTGCTGGCGTTGAGCAGGTGGCGATCGTGCGAGACCAGAATCAGGGTGCCTTCGAACTGGGCCAGGGCTACGGTAAGCGCCTCGCGGGTTTCCAGGTCGAGGTGGTTGGTGGGTTCGTCCAGCAGCAGCAGATTGGGGCGCTGCCAGACGATCAGCGCCAGCGCCAGCCGCGCCTTTTCGCCTCCCGAGAGCGGGGCGATGGGCTGGGTGGCCATCTCGCCGACAAAGTTGAAGCCGCCCAAAAAATCGCGCAAATCCTGGGCGCGCGTCTCGGGGGCCAACTGGCTCATATGCCAAAGCGGCGAGTGTTCTGATCGCAGGCTTTCGAGTTGATGCTGGGCAAAGTAGCCGATGACCAGTCCGCGTCCCAGCTTCAGCTTGCCGGCCAGCGGGGCGATCTCACCCATCAGGGTTTTGATGAGGGTCGATTTGCCGGCGCCGTTGGCGCCCAAAAGGCCGATGCGCTGTCCGGGTTGCAGGTCGAGCGAGATGCCAGACAGCACCGCATTGCCTGCGGCGTAGCCGGCATCAACCGCCTCCAGCGTCAGCAGCGGGCTTACCGCGCGCGCCGGTTCGCGAAACTCGAAGCTGAAGCTGGCGGCGGCATGGATGGGCGCCAGTTCCTCCATCTTGGCCAGCATCTTCATGCGCGATTGCGCCTGCTTGGCCTTGGTGGCCTTGGCCTTGAAGCGATCGATGAAGGATTGCAGATGGGCGCGCTCGCGCTGCTGTTTGTCGAACGAGGCCTGCGAAAGTGCAAGGTTGGCGGCCCGCTGTATCTCGAAGAACGAATAATTGCCGCCGTAGCGCCGCAGCTTTTGGGTGTCGATGTGAACGGTGACGGTGGTGACGCCATCGAGAAAATCGCGGTCGTGCGAGATGATGACCAGCGTGCCGGGGTAACGCCGCAGCCAGTCTTCGAGCCAGAGGATGGTGTCGAGATCGAGGTGGTTGGTGGGCTCGTCGAGCAGCAACAGGTCGGACGGACAGATCAGCGCCTGAGCCAGGTTGAGCCGCATGCGCCAGCCGCCGGAAAAGCTGGAGACCGGCTGTTCCATCTGCGCCTCGGTAAACCCCAGCCCCGAGAGCAACTGGCGGGTGCGAGGCTCGATCGTGTAGGCGTTGGCGTCGTTGAGTGCAGTGTGCAACTCGGCAATGGCATGGCCGTCGTGCGCAGCCTCGGCGGCGGTCAGTTGCTGTTGCAGGGCGCGCAAGCCGGCATCGCCATCGATGCAATAATCCAGGGCCGAACGCTGCAAGGCAGGCGTTTCCTGCGCGACATGGGCGATGCGCCAGCCAGCCGGAATATCGACATCGCCGCCATCGGCGTGCAGCTCGCCGCGCAACAGCGCAAACAGGCTGGATTTACCGCTGCCATTGGCGCCAATCAGCGCGATCTTTTCGCCGGGATTGAGGGTGAGGCTGGCGGCGTCGAGTAGCACCTTGGTGCCGCGCCGCAGGGAAAGCTGCTGGAAACGAATCATGGCGCGGGATTATCGCAGCAGATCCATCGGGAAGTGATGAAGATCGTGCGCACGCAGATTCCGCCATTACTCGCAGGAGAGCCGGCGATTTCACCTGTCGTGCGGGCGGCTTCTGGTCGTGTAAGCGAAACATTCTCCGGCGAGCGAGGGGCAGCGGCGTCCACTGGCCTGGGTTCGTCCAATGTAGAAGTCACCGGCGCTGCGCGGCTTCATCGCGCAGCGCCCAGCTGAACCGCGTCCGTCTCGGACGCGCAGTTAGGGGACGGGCGCTCAGCGCGGGGTGCAGGCATAAGGCCAAATCAGTTTGCTCTCCCCCGGATGTATTTCACCGTTCGCGGTCTGGAACGGGATGGGCACTTTCCTATCGACTGACGAAAGTGTGGCGAGGGTGTCCGAATCGTACGGTGGCGCGCTACGATAGATGGCCACCGGATCCATCCAGCGCGCAGCGACCGGAATCAAGTTACCACCGTTCCGATTGATCACCGCGTAATCCGGGGTGTCGCTGTACATGATCGAGAAGTGCAGCGCGTCGCGACGGACCTTCCCGCGCCGACTGGATGTGTCGCCGGCACGCGCGCGCGCCTCCTGGCCGGAAATGCCGGTGTTGCCAGTCTTGCCAACCTCGTCACCGCGCTTTACCTGCTGGCCTATGGAAAGCGATGGCAATTGCAGCAAGTGCGCATATTCGGAATAGGTCCAGAACGGCTTGCCGGTCTGCTCCGGCGTGTGTCGCAGGAACACACGCACGCCGACCGCAGTCACATGGTTGTCGAACAACGCCACCACCTCACCATCGGCAATTGCAAGGATCGGCGTGCCTCGTGGGGCGGGGATGTCGATGCCACCATGCAGGGCCGGTCGGCTACGTTTGTCGCTATAGTCGATCGCCCATCCGTCGTCGATGCCGCGACACTCGAAGCGCTCGTCGAACAGAGGTTCGCTACCGGTGATACGCATGCCAAGATCGATGGCGTCTTGGAGATTGCATTCCTTCATGCAGCGCACGATGCCGCTATAGGTTTTCCCATCTACTCGCTTGACATCAACTTGATCTGCGAGTGCAGGCGGGAATGTGAGGCCGAGCAGCACGCTCGCGATACTGGCAACGACTGAGAACAGAACCAAAGGCATCGAACGGCGCATCTCTGGACCCCTAATGTCTGAATTAAGCCGAGCCGCGAAGCGGCTTCGGCTTGAATGAATTGTTAGCTGCCATTGGCCATGAAACATAGTGCAGCAAAGGGCGCCAGATTGAAGAGCAGAATGCCTATCTTGTAAATGGCCATGCCGCCGTAATGAGCCACATCAAAACTCTCTGGCGTGAGCTTGAACCAGCGCGTGTGCAGCTCAAAGAGCCATCTGCGGCCGAATACAAAGACGACAAACCAAAGAATCAAAATGCCGTAATTGACAATTAGGCACCAAAGCAGGAAGTCCTTCAGGAATCCAGTGCTCATTGATCTTTCCCCATTGGCAGCTAACGGCAAAGCTCAGCAGCGGCCGCCGCCAAAGTGAGGTATGAACTCCCGGGAACCGAGACGGCGGCGGCCGGCTGCTGCAGCGCCTGGTTCGGCCTCATTACGACTAGCTGATCCACATCAGCCCACCACTGATAGACTGCACTGTATCCCCGACGAAAGAGACCTCCCATTCCCCGCAGTCGCCAGTGAGAGGACCAGCATGACACCCGAACTCAATCTTGAAGTTAGACGCGGATGTCTTCTCAACCGATAGCAGGTAGCCGAAATCGTTCCCGTCGTAGAAGATCTCGTTCAGGCTCTTCCCCTTGTCCAACGCCTGGCATATCAACTCAACTGCGAGCACATTGCAGTTTCCCATCTCGTCAACCGCGCGTAGAAACGCAACGAGCCGTTCATCGGAGAGAAGCTGTCGTGCAGATCGGGCCTGCTGTTCGCGTTTATTCATTCGCATGGCACCTCACACCGCTTTTGCAGCCCAACGTAGAGCTCACCGGCGTGTCAAAAGCAAGCGAAGCACCGCTTTTGACACATCCGGTGGAGCGTTTTGTTGGAGTGCTTATTCCACTTTCACCTCAATGGCCTTGGGCTTTGTCTCAGCAGTTTTCGGAATCTGGAGGTTCAGCATACCATCCTTGAATGAGGCCTTGACCTTGGTTTCATCAATATTGTCGGGCAGCGTGAAACTACGGACAAAGCTTCCGTAATACCGCTCGACTCGATGGAATCTCTTCCCTTTCTCTTCCTTCTCCTGTTTCCTTTCGCCCTGGATGGTAAGAACCCCATTGTCCACGCTGACTTTGACATCTTCTTTTGTAACCTCGGGTATCTCTGCCTTGATGACGAACTCATTATCAGTCTCGCTGATGTCAACACGGGGAGACCAATCGCCCGTTGTCATCAGTTCCTGGCTCCGGTTAGAAGGCCAGCCCCTTGCACGCGTGTAGCGGTCGAACACATCTTCGATTTCACGCAGTGGTTCCCATTTAATAAGTGACATGACATTTACTCCTATGAAGTGCGGGACTCATTCATTCCAGTAGCTAGCCCGCGTTCCAGCTACTGGGGCACATCTTTGCGCCCTAACGGCCTGCGCTTCACCTGCGCCGCGAAGCGCAGCGGAGCGGCGTCAGGTGCAAGCGCGTGTTGGGCGGCACACTACAAGTACATAAAGAAAAGCCCCGTGAAAATAATAACATCTTGCAGACAATGAATCGACCACGCCCAGAATATGCCGCGTGTCTCATAGATCGACTTCGCCAACAGCCAACCCAAAAACCCAGCCAATGCCACGCCTGCTATTCCACCAGGCGTTCCGAAGTAGTGTACCGAGCCGAAAATGGCTGCCGACGTCAGGTATATCAACTGGCGCGACAATAATCCGTCCAGTGCGCTGACTACAGCAAACCGGGTAATCATCTCTTCCACGAAGGAGTTGGTAATTGCAAAGACGAGTATCCAGGGTAGATAGCGGAGATTATGTGTCTCAATGCTATTGCCGCGGATGACTTGAAGGTAGATGAAAACAAAAGTCACCACAGAAATGATGACCGCAAAGTTCCTGCCAATTTGAAGCCAGCCTTCCTCCGGTTTGGGGGTCAAGCCAATCAGCTTGACAGGTTCGACGGGAGCGTTGATCTTGCCAAGAGAGAAGAATTTCCTGAAGTATGTTGGCGCAAGTAGGAAGGTAAACAACAGAACGATACCTGCTAGCCCCAAAGTAATCAGTTGATACTTCAATTCGCCATCCACATACGCATTGGCGAGAAACGGCTTCGTGATGATGCTGGCGCTTTCGGCCTTGAAAAACAGCAATGAGAGCGTTGCGGCCATGATTATCGGAATGAGAAGTAGCCGGATTGTTTGTCTGCCTTCCTTTGGTTTCATCGTATGCTCCTTATCTATTTAGCCGCCCAACGTCCCGGTTCAGCGGTGGGCCGCGCAGCGGGCCGTCCGCTGCAACCGGTTGTTAGCCCGCCGGCTGATATGGTGGAGATTCCTCCCTTGCGACCACGGTATCGTATAGTCCGTAATGGGTCAGTCCCGGATGGCTCTTGATGCCCGTATAACGTAGCGACGCATCTTCGTACCGCCGAAACGCGAACACGGCTTGGTTCATCTGCTCCGTGTTGAACACCTTGAGCCTAACGAGTAGATGGAAGTCCTGCACCGTCAAGCCGGTAACCGCAAGAAATAACTCCGGTTCCAGTTTTGTGATCACATCCTGGAGCGTGTTCTCGCGAAAATCGGTGAGGTACATGAACGCCGGAATGCGGGTGGCGAACTTGATCAGTTTTTCCTGAACCAGCTTGCGCTTCGACTTGTATTCCTTCTCTTCGTCGGTAAGTTCTTTCTTTTCCTTTGCTGACAAATCCTTGTTCTTAGCCTTGTTCTTGAGGTCTTTGACCTTCTCGCTCTTGTTGATGATGGTCTCGATGATGTTGTCACCCAGCGCGCGCCATCCCTCGATGCGTTCCACGGCGGCCATCGCCTCGGGGTTGTCCATGATGCGCCGGAGCGTGTCGTTATCAACGTTCACCAGCAGCGCGCTTTCCCACTTGCGCGCCAGCAGCGTGGCCGAGGTGCCCGCCATCGCAATGTCGAGAATGCCGCCCGCGTCGATCTGCGTCATGTTCGCGCCGTCGTAAGCCAGCACCGGCAGGAAGGACACCAAGTCCTTGACGGCATTTTCCGGGTTCGGCTCGTTGGGTGACAGGCCGATCCCATATTCGGAAAGCTGCCGCAACGCGCGTGTGGGCGCGAAGTCGAACACGAAGCAGACGGGCTTGAGAATCTCCTCCTCGTTCGGATTATCGCCGTTTGGGTTCTTGATTGACCATGGCGACTGCACCCGGAACGCCGCCTGGAAATAGGTCTCGGGCGACTTGAGATTGCGCAGCATCAGGATGGAGGACCACTGCGGTACGGTGACGCCGGTGGTGAGCTTGCCGCACGACAGCGTGATGGTCTTGGTGTCGAATCCGCTTCCAATCGCCTTGCGTACTGGCGGCAGCGCATCCAGTCCGATCCCCGCTGCCGCACCTGCGGAGACAATCACCGCGTAGTCATGCCAGAAGACATTGTGCTTCTCGGCCAGCAGGTTCGCCATCGCATGGCAGGCCGCCACATTGGGCAGGAACCAGAAAGAGTGTTGCAGATAAGGCAGCAGGCGCACATCCGAATACGGGAACGGCGGTCGCGTGCCCGTCTTCAGGTGCTCGACCGATTTTTGCGCGTACCCCCCACGGATGATGTCCAGCCACTTCTGCACATCGCTCTTGTGCTTGAACTTCGCCATAATGCCCGTGCCCGATGCCTCGAAAAACGCATTGAGATCAAACTCGTCGAATTCCCCGGCGCTGGCGATGGCCACCAGCTCATCCGGCATCTGGTAGGTCAGCAGCCGCATCTGCGGCAGCGCGCCGTATGGGTTGCGCTGGCTTGGGTTCTGTGCGGCGAACGCTTCCTTGGCGCGCTGCTCGTCAGTATAGGTCCAGTTGAAAATCTGTTCCTCGATGAACTCGCCCGTCGCCAGCGCCTTGAAGGGCGTGCCGGAAAGGTAGAGATAGGCCCGCGTGGTGATCGGCAGGAACTCGGCTTCCTTTTCGGAGAGCACGGTGAGGTCCTCGTTCATGTCCGTAAGGCCCTCGGCGTATTCGAGCTTGGCCTCCTTTTTCGCGACGGCTTCCTCTTCGCCCTCGAACAACTCTTTCGCGGTCTCGCGCCATGCGCCGAAGTGGTATTCGTCGAACACCACCAGGTCCCAATTCACTGCGTGCAGCCACTCGTTCTTGGGTTTGATGTTCCCGGCTGAATCGCGGCCAAGCAGGTCCTGGAACGAGCCAAAATAGACTACCGGTTTCTTGCGGTCAACCTGCGTCGGGTCGCTGCCGGACGAGCGCGACAGGTACTGCCAGCCATCGAAATCCACATGCGATTCGAGGTCGCTTTGCCAGGCATCCTCGACGGCGGGCTTGAACGTCACCACGAGCACCCGTTTGGCTCCCAGCTTTTTGGCGAGCTGATAGGTGGTGAAGGTCTTGCCGAAGCGCATCTTCGCGTTCCACAAAAAGCGCGGCGCGGCATTCTTGTTCTCCGCCCAGATCGAGTTGTAATAATCAAAAGTCTTGTCTACCGCATCACGCTGCTCAAGGCGCATCGGGAAGGTTTCGTGATGCGTTCCCATAAAGCGCTGCCCCGTGCGAAGCGCGATCAGCACGGCTTTCAAATCTTTGACCGTGCAAAGCATCCATTCGCCTGCCGTGTTCTCGAATTTCTTTTTGACGAGGGCGGCGCGCACCTCATGATCGGTGAACGTCGTGCCGTCGTCGCGCTCGGCGACCTCGTCCAGTTCGATTTTGTAGTTCTTGATGTTGGCGGTCTTGAGCTGCTCGGCCACGCGCTGCTTCACGTCGCGCGTGGTCTGGCCGACCTTGAGCAATCCCGTGTGCGCCTTGTCGTCAATCGAGTAGGCGTAGATGCGCGGACGCGCCTCCGGCTTCGGCGCAAGTATTTCTTCGATGGTCTTACTCATCGTCGTCAGGGATAACTTCGTCGTTAGCGGCGCTGTTAAGGTCCATCGGGCGGATTGCCGACTCGACAAATTCGATTTCTTTTTTTGTCAGGCCATACTTTGCATAGAGCTTTTGGTCAGTCCACGGCTCGGTGAAATCCTGCATGGGAACAAACGTGTAAACCTTGTGCGTGGTGTTCTGCGAAGGCTTGTGCAGCATGATTAGGAAGCGTGTCAATTTGCACGCGATATAGGAGCAAATATTCTTGGCTTCGTTCTCCGACTTGCACGGGGCGATGCAGAGATAGGTTTCCGTGCAGACCGAGTTGGGTTCGCCGACGAAAGGCCGACCTAAAACTGCCTTGGGGAAGGAATCACGACTTGCACCACCGCCACCCCGGTCTCCGTAGGCTTTGCCGATAAAAACTTTCCACTTGTCAGTCAACTTGCCCACATCGGTCACATCGGCGGAAGACACCCAACCTTTGCCGCTTTGTTTGAAACCCGGGCCGCCGTTCCAGTAGGCGATGACATCATTCTTGCGTTCATCTGACCGCACTTTGAAATTCGACGTTAATCCGAATGGCTTCCTAGTGCTTACGAGATTCGCGAAACGCTTTTTTTCCGGCAGTAGCACGGAATTTTTCTCCCCGCCTTCAGAGGCGACTATTTTTTTCAGTATCGGCACGGCCTCGTTGTAACGGATGAATACATCCGCTCCCGGCTCTAGCAGGGGACGTTTGGAGCTCGACATCACTTTGCCTTCGTAATGCGTGATAACCTCGCAATCGCCGGGGTGTTCCCTGTCCCACAAAAAGTAGAGAACACCACCCTGGATAGCCACGCCGGGGAAGGCTTCGCCGACAAGTAAGTAATCGTTAATGACGCGTGTGCGGTTGTCGGCGAGCATCCTTTCGCGAAATTCGTCCAAGCCTTTACCGCCAGCAAACCATCGCGCGGGAATCACAAGCGACAGATAACGCGGTTCGAGCTTCTTGGCTTGCTCCACGAAGAATTGGTAAATCGGCGCGGCGCTCGTGCCACTGCCACCACCACCGTCAGACAATTGATAAGGTGGATTTCCAATGACTACGTCGAATTGCATGTTGCCTCCAAAAATCTCGGCGAGCCGAGTCTTGATGTTGTCGGTGTGAGTGAACGCGTAGGCGTGAGTTTCAAGTCCCGCCGCCCGGTCGAAAACGGATTTGCCAGCGCCGCAATACTTGCACTTGTCGCCATCCCAAGTGTGTTTGATGCGCTTGAACCAGATGTTGCCATCGTCGCTGGTGAAGGATTTGGCGACGGAGTGTTTGCCCGTGGCGTGCTTGGAGCAATAGACGCTGCGCCGCGCCAGCAGGCTGGTGATTTGCGTGATGCCGATGCCAAACACCTGCTTGGTCAGGATATGATTCACGCGCTTTTCCAGATTCGGAATCTCCTGCTCCAGCCCCTGGGTGAGGCGGCTGGTGATTTCGCGAAGAAACACGCCGGATTTGGTGCAGGGGTCGAGGAACTTCACCGTCTTGTCCGCCCAGA
>Ga0233425_10007288_pt1 | contig 15652 bp, 15 predicted proteins | sample Watercolumn_Towu_2_FD_181712 | JGI IMG/M metagenome (GOLD analysis project Ga0233425, IMG submission 181712) | Freshwater microbial communities from Lake Towuti, South Sulawesi, Indonesia - Watercolumn_Towuti2014_140_MG | ecosystem: Environmental > Aquatic > Freshwater > Lake | place...
CGCTGACGATGGCGTAGAAGGCCTGTGCAACGGCCAGCACGATCTGGCGCCGCACCTGCTCGACCGTGAGACGGCTCAGCTCGCGCGAGGTGTGGGACAGGCGGATCATGGGGATGCTCTGGCCGTTGAAGAGGGGCTGCCGGGCCGTCACCTGGAGCTGGGCCACATGCTGCTGCCTGACGACGATCTCCTCAGCCGGTCCGAAGATGTCCGTGCCCATGTCGAAGCTCACGACGGTGGGCTGGTCGGCCAGCGTGTACTGCACTCCCACGCCGAGCGAGGGGAAGATGCTGGCCCACGCCTGCTGGATGAACCCCTCGGCGCGCTGCAGCTCCTGGGCGGTCATGCGGACTGTCAGGTTGCGATCGATCGCGATCCGCTGGGCCTCCTCGATCGTCAGTCCTCGCGCGACACCGCCCTCGGGCACGGCCGCCTCTTCACCCAGCGCGACGCCGGAAGCGATCGACGACGCGGCGAGCACCATGAAGGACAGCGACAGCTTGAAGACGTGATCTCGTGCGGCCATCGGTCCCTTCCCGGACGGCGGAGAAGATACTCATGGAGCGACGCGCCGGCAAACCCGGTCGTGTGAAGTTTTGTGTCGCTGGTCCAGCGCTCCTACTGCCGCCACCTCCGGTGGAGCCAGAGCCACTGATCAGGGTGGTTGCGGATCCACCGCTCGAGGATCGAATTGACGTGCGCCATCGTCGCCGGCGCCGTGGCCCTCCGTTCGATCTCCTCGCCCACGAGGACCACGTGGGTCCCGTCTCTGCGCCGGAAGGTCATGACCGGGAGGATCGCCGCGCCCGTGCGGGCCGCCAGGACGGCAGGGGCGATCGTGGTCCAGGCGGCGTGACCGAAGAAGGGGAGCCGGACCCCGCCCTCGCTCGCGGGGCAGCGCTGGTCGACCACGAGACCCACCACCTCGCCACGCCGGAGCGAACGGATGACCTGGGCGATCGATCCCGAGGCCGCGGCGAGGCGGAGCCCGCTGGCGAGCCGGCTCCGGTTCCAGAGCCGGTCGATCCGTGGAGACGACAGGGTCTTGGTCACGATGGTCAGGGGCACGCCGGCACCGGCCTGCGAGCAGCCGAGCAGGTCCCAGTTCCCGAGGTGGGCCGTGGCCGCGACGACCCCGCGGCCCTGCTCGCGGACCACCCTGTAGCGATCGAGCCCGTGGACCTCGACGAGCCGGCCGAGCTGAACGGGCGTCCGGCGTGAGGACCAGAGGAGCTCGAGCACGACGGTCGCCACGTGTGCGAACGTCCCGCGTGCGATGGCGCGGCGTCGGGCGAGCGGGACGTCGGGTAACGCGAGGGCGAGATTCCGCGCGACGACGCGGCGCCGGATCGGCAGGACGTGGTACCAGATCGCGCCCAGCACACGGCCGAGGGCCTGCACCCACGAGATCGGGAGCGGCGACAGGATCAGGCCCAGCAGGACGAGGGGCCCAGCGGCCAGGTCGGCCAGGCGACTCCGGGACACCGACCCATCATCACGTCTGCTTCCTTGGCCGTCAATCCGTGCTACGATGGCGATATGCATGCGGTCCGGAGCCGCCTCCTCGATCCCATCCTCATCGGGTTGCTCGTCGGCACGATGGCCGCGCCGGTCTTCGGCGAGCAGCGCCGGAGACAGGCCGGCCCGACCGGCTGGCTCGAGGTGGTCAGCCTCACCATGGGGGCCGAGGTCTACGTCGACGGCGATCAGGTGGGCACGATCCCGCTGCCCGAGAAGGTCCGCCTCCCGGTCGGCGAGCACCGGATCAAGGTCTCGAAGCGAGGACACACGCAGCACCTCGAGGTCGTCGGGATCAAGCGTGGCAAGACCGTGACGGTCGAGGCCGACCTCCTGGCGCTCTCGGGTGTCATCCGGGTCGAGGCGAACACGGACCAGGCCCGGGTCTTCATCGACGACAACTACGTGGGTGACGCGCCGATCGAGTACGAGGCAGAGCCCGGCGAGCGGCAGGTCCGCCTGTCGAAGATCGGCTACCACGACTATACGGGGACCGTTGAGGTGATCGCGGGCGAGGAGGTCGCGGTCTCGGCCACGCTCGAACGACTCCCGCCCGAGGAAGACCCGACCATCGTCGAGCCCCCCCGCGAGCGGCGGTGGTACGAACGGTGGTGGCTCTGGACGATCGTGGGCGCGGTGGTGGTCGCGGCCGGGGTCACGATCCCGATCGTCCTGACGCGGGACGAAGACGTCTGTCAGGAAGTCGCGGGGTGGGGGGCGTGCGACGGCGAGAACATCATCCGGCTCGACGTCGGTGATTGAGCCCGGTAGCGATTGGTCATGCCGCCGATCGACTACCTCCTCGTGGGCCACGTCACGCAGGACCTCACGCCCCACGGCCCGATGCCAGGCGGAACCGCCGCGTACGCCGGCCTGACTGCCCGTGCCCTGGGCGCACGTCCCGGTCTCGTCACGTCGTTCGCGTCCGGCGCGGCGCTCGGCCAGGTCGGGGACCTGGACCTGTCCGTCACACCGTGCGGGACCTCGACCGTGTTCGAGAACACGTACACCCCCACCGGGCGCGTCCAGAAGCTCGTCTCCACCGCTTCACACCTGGATCTCGGTTCCATCCCGCTCGACTGGCGGAGCCCGAGGGTCGTGCACCTCGGCCCGGTCGCCGACGAGGTCGACCCGGGCATCGCGCTCGCTCAGTGCTTCGCCGGGGCGTTCGTTGGGGCGACGCCGCAGGGCTGGATGCGGACGTGGGATTCGTCCGGTACCGTGCGCCGCAAGCTCTGGGACGGGTTCGAGCGGCTGGGCCGGGCCATCAACGCGGTCGTGCTGAGCGAGGAGGACATCGACCGCGACGAGGCCGTGGTCGGGCGGCTCGCCGCGACGTTCGAGATCCTGGTCGTCACGCGCGGCTCACGCGGCGCCAGGATGTTCCACCGTGGAGAGCCTGTCGTCGAGGTCGCGGTCCGCCCGAGGGTCGAAGTCGATCCCACGGGCGCCGGCGACGTGTTCGCAGCCTGTTTCTTCTGGCTCGTCGCCGGTGGAACGCCGCCAGCGAAAGCCGCGTCCACCGCCTGTGAGATCGCCGGCGACTCCGTCGAGCGACACGGGCTCGAGGGTGTCCCCGGACCGGATCGCCGTCCCGGTTGACCATGGAGCATCGGCCGTGTAGGTTCCAGCGTCTTTTGACCACGAGGTATCCAGGGTGAGGGCCGGTTCGTTCGAGAGGTTGCGCGTCTCCGACTTCGATGCCTATCTCCCGGAGAAGTGGACGAGCAACGTGTACACCCGGGAGCGGCTCGAGGCGAAGCAGTGCCTGCTGAACCTCGGGCGTGCCCTCGTACCCGTCCTCGAGGAGCTGGGGATCGAGGTCCAGATCTACGCTTCGGACGAGCACCCATCGCTGTGGAACCAGAAGAAGGTCGATGCACAGTGGGTCTTCTTCTGGCGGACCGAGGCGCAGCGCAAGGTCCTCGAGGCACAGGTCGACCTCGAGCGGACCCTCGCCGCGACGCTGGCCGATCCGACACCGATGACGCGACACGCGTTCCTCTGCCTGCGTCTCGATCGGGACACGTTGCGTGTCGGGCTCCAGATCCACCACGACGCGTGGGTGGACTGCGTCAACTTGAAGAACAAGCTCTCGGACCCCGGTTCGAGGAGAGAGGTCGGTGACCTCGTCGCTCGGTTGCCCGAGCCCATCGTGATCGGGCTGTCCGGTCGTGCCGCCACGCCCGCCGCGGAGCTCGCCGCCGATCTCGTGGCCGAACACGTCGAGTCACTCGAACGGACGGCCGACGCGGTGATGTTCATTGGGCTCGACGTCAGTCGTGCCGATGCCGTCGCGATGGGGTCCGACCTCGTCGGGTATCTCGTTCCGCGGATGGCCGCGCTGGCCGAGCTCTACCGGTTCGGCGCCTGGAGTGAGCGGAACGACCACGTGAGCTCCGACGCGGAGTTCCTGAGCCGTCGTGCCGCCCGCGGCGCTCGCCGCGAGAAGCTCGACGCCGAGGAGGCGCGCTGGAAGACGGCGCACGAGGAGCGCAAGCGCAAGGAAGCGGCGGTACGCGAGGAGCTGGAGGAGGTCTTCAGACGCGAGGCCGTGTCGCGGGCTTCACAGCCGCGCAGGCCGCGGCCGCAGACCACCGAGAGCGCGCCGTCGGATGCGGGCGAGCCCCCGCAGCACGCCCCGCGTCGCGAGCCAGAAAAGCGAGAGGCGCCACGGCGCGTTCCGCGCCCCGAGCCGCGGAAAGCCGAGCCGCGACCCGAACCGCGAAAATCCGAGCAACGCCCGGTCGCACCGCCGCGACCCGACGTCCCCATCCCGCTCGAGCCCGGTCATCACGCGAGGGTGACGAAGGGTCCGCTCGCAGGCCAGATCGGCGTTGTGCAGGAGGTCGATCCCAAGGGCACGGCCAGGATCATGGTCGGCCTTCTGGCTACGCGGATCTCGCTGGACGACCTCTTCGGCCTCGGCAAGCCTCGATCGTGATCCCGGCAGTTCAGGACCGACATCCGCTCTCCACGAGATCAGGTGATGGAAGAGGCCCTACCTCTCGCGGGTCGGGGTGGCTTGCTCTCGCTCGACGATCGACTGTCGGACCATATCGATCACGGCGCGGCTGCCCGGCGAGAGGTGCCAGTGGGCGCGGATGGTCTCGTCGTCGTCCTCGTACCACCGCACGAACGCCACGAAGCGGCCGTTGAACAACCGGCGCTCGCCCCGATCGACCATGTCGAACCCTGACGAGCCCTGATCGACCACGAGGTGGAGGCGGTCCTCGGGTGGCGCTGCGCCGCGCAGTGTGGACGTGACCTGAGCCAGCAGGTGCTTCCTCCGGTGGCCGTCGACACTGATGTCCTCGTTGATGGTGGTGACGTGGACGCGGCAGATGAGGTCCGCGTCATCGACCCGTCCCTGGAGCTCACCGTGGTAGCTCGTCGCCCACGTCCCCTGGAGGTCGTTGGGGTCCTCGATGAAGTCCGCGGAGTCGTCGAAGAACCGGGCGAGCTCCGGGTCCCACGGCGCGTGGGGTCTGATCGGCCGGTTCCCTCGGGACGTCTGGCTGCAGGCCATCAGTGTCATCGTGATAGCTACGAGAACCCAACTCGTCCTGGCCCCGCTCCTCATCGACCCTCCAGGTTTTCCTGAGTGTATGGATGCCCTCGGGCACGGTCAAATGTCCGATGGATCTCCGAATCCACGCTCGTGACGCGGGCCAGCGGCTTCGTTCCGCTTGCGGTCCAGGTAGTCCTCCAGGTCGGCCGCGAGCGGGGACTCGAACACGACGGGCTGCCCGGTCGTCGGGTGACGGAGCTCGATGCAGTACGCGTGGAGCGCGTGCCGCGGGAGCTCGAGCCGCTCCCAGTCCTCGGTGGTGAGGCCATGCTCCACGAAATCGATGAACATCTGCTCGTCCTCGCCGTAGATCTTGTCGCCGATCACGGGGTGGCCGATGGCCGCCAGGTGGGCTCGGATCTGGTGCTGCCGCCCTGTCCGCGGGCACGCGAGCACGAGGCTGCAATCGCGGAGGCGTTCGAGCACCCGGCACTCGGTGCGGGCGGGCTGTCCGAGAGCGTCGTTCCGAGGCTCCATCCGGATGCGGACCCGCGAGCGCTGCGCCGGGCCGAGCGGGATGTCGATGACGTCACGATCGAACGAAGGGCTCCCCCTGACCACCGCGAGGTACTCCTTGGTCACGGTCCGGTCCTGGAACTGCTGCTTGACGTTCCGCTCGGCCTCTCGGGTCCGTGCACAGACCAGCAGGCCGCTGGTCTCCCGGTCGAGACGATGCGCAATCACGGGCCGGCTCGGGCCGAATCGCTCCCGGAGCAACCACGTGAGCGTATGGCGGCAGTAGCGGGCCGTGGCATGCACCGCGAGCCCGGCCGGCTTGTCCACGACGAAGAGCGCGTCGTCCTCGAACACGACTCCGAAGTCCGTTGGCGCAGGGGGCTCCGGCTCCACGGGACGGTGCAGCACGATCACGTCACCGACCCGCACTCGTGACGAGGGTTTGTATGCGGGCCCGCCCTCACGGACCATTTCTTCCTCGATGATGCGCTGGATACGCGAGCGGGAGAGTCGAGGGATGCGGTCGCGCAGGAAGCGGTCGAGCCTCCAGCCGTCGCGGTCCGGGGGCACGACGAAACGGAGCTCGATCAGCGCAGACTGGGAAACCACACCCCGGCTCCCAGCGCTCTCGAGTCGGTCTGGTCGAACGGGTTCACCGTGGGACGTCGCAAGCGGAAGCTCAGGCCTTCTGGACGTGGCCGGTGCGGATGCACCGGGTGCACAGGTGCATGCGGGTCACGCTGCCGTTCGGCAGCTTGACCTTCACGCGCTGGATGTTCGCCCTCTGGACACGCTTGGTCTTGCGGTTCGAGTGGCTCACCTTCATGCCGGTCATCCGCTTCTTGCCGCATATCTCACAGGCGCACGCCATGATCGCCTCCAAGGAGTTGGGCGTATAACACCCCACGGCGGCCTTTGCAACAGCCCGATGTCGTTGACCACGCCTCATGGACCGTACATGCTTCCCGCCGTGGTGAAGACCTGGATCCAGTCCATCGGTTGCCAGATGAGCGTCCACGACGGCCAGCGGATCGGAGAATCGTTGTTCGCTCGGGGATACCTTCCCGCGAGTTCTATCGACGAAGCGGACGTCGTGGTGCTCACCACCTGCTCGGTGCGCGAGAAGGCCCGGCAGAAGGTCCTCAGCGCCATCGGGAGGTTCAAGAGGCTCAAGGAACGTCGCCCCTCGCTCGTGGTGGTCGTCGCGGGGTGCGTGGCCCAGCAGGAAGGCGAGAGGCTGCTCGAGGACGCGCCCCACGTGGACCTCGTCATCGGTCCGGACCACCTCTGGCGCATCCCGGGCCTCGTCGAGGAGATCAAGGACGGAGGCCCGGCCAGGTGCCTGGTCGGTTTCGACGAGCCGGACCACCGGCGGTTCCTGGGTCGCGCCGGGAGCGCCGCATCCGGAGTGAGCGCGTACCTCACCATCCAGAAGGGGTGCGACGAGGGGTGCGCGTTCTGCATCGTCCCGCTGGTCCGTGGCCCGTCGGAGCACCGCCCGGTCCCCGAGGTCCTCCAGGAAGCCGAGGCCCTGTCGCGCGCCGGGGCGCGGGAGGTCATCCTCCTCGGCCAAACGGTGAACTCGTACCGCTGCGGAGACGTCGGTTTCGCCGGGCTCCTCGCGCTGCTCGACGCGGTGCCCGGGATCGAGCGCGTCCGGTATGAGAGCGCGCACCCGCGCTTCGTGACGGACGAGCTCCTCGATGCGCACTCGACCCTGCCGTCGCTCTGCGAGCACCTCCACGTGCCAGTGCAGTCCGGCTCGGACACCGTGCTGGCGAGGATGGGGCGAGGCCACATCCGCGGAGACTTCGTCGCGTGGTCGAGGCGGCTCCGGGAGGTCGGCCGGGGGATCGGGATCAGCACCGACCTCTTCGTCGGGTTCCCGGGAGAAACGGAGGCGGAGTTCCGGGACACTCTCTCGCTCGTGGAAGAAGTCCGCTTCGACGCGTCATACTCCTTCAAATACTCGCCGCGACCCGGCACCCCCGCCGCGAGCCTGCCGGACGACGTCCCGCCCGATGTCAAGGCGGACCGGCTCCGCCGACTCCAGGACCTCCAGGCCCGGATCACCAGCGAGGCCCTGTCCGGCCTCGTCGGCACGGTCGTCGAGGTGCTCGTGGAGGGCGAGAGCAGGTCCGGAGACGGACAGCTCACCGGTCGGAGCCGGAGGAACACCGTCGTGAACATCGACGGGTGCGATGCCTCGCCCGGAGCTCCGGTGCGCCCGGGCGACCTCGTCAACGTGATGGTCACGCACGCGGGCAGCCACAGCGTCCGCGGTCGAGCGGAGGATGGATCATGCGCGAAGCGCGGTGCGTGACATACGGGGGCAGGGTACCGAGGATCGCGGGCTCGGCATTCGTCGCACCGACCGCGATGATGTTACTCATGTGGACTTCGTGGACGAGGTGGACGAAGTGGACGACGAGCCTCACAGAGCCGGTGCTGTCCTCTTGGGTCCACTCGGTCCACCGAGTCCACTCGGTCCACCCAGAAGGCAGTCGTTGAGCCGCGGGCTCACCGATCGCCGCTGGACGGAGCCTCGCACCGAGCGAGCGCCGCACGGTCCTGGGAGGAGAGCTCGGGCTCCTGGTTCGAAATCGTGTCGAACCGTAGCCGGAGCCTCGACTCCGGACCGTTCGACCACCAGATGACCCAGGCGCGACCCTTGATGTTCTCGAGCGGGACCCCGCCCCACCGCCGGCTGTCGTGGCTGTTGTCCCGGTTATCGCCCATGACATAGACCTGGCCGGGCGGGACTCGCTCGGGGCCCCAGTCCTCGCCGCGCACCATCCCCGCGTTGTAGAGCACGTGGTACTGGATCGAGTGGCCGTCGCCCTGGTCCATGGTCTCGATGTAGAGCTGACCTCGCTGCGCCTGCTCGTTCCCGGTCATGTCGTCGACTTCCCTATATTCCAGCTCGCGCAGCGGGCACCGAGGCACTTCCCGGCCGTTGACGAAGAGCACGCCGTTGCGCATCTCGAGCACGTCCCCGCCCACGCCGACGATCCGCTTGATGAAGTCCTTGCTCTCGTCCTGCGGATACACGAAGACGATGACCTCGCCGCGCCGGGGTGCCGAGTTGTGCTCGAGGAAGTAGTACGTGAAGGGCACGCGGAGACCGTAGATGAACTTGTTCACGAAAATGTGGTCCCCGACCTGGAGGGTCGGGATCATCGACCCCGACGGGATCTTGAACGCCTCGACCACGAACGCCCGGAGGAGCAGGGCAACGAACACCGCCACGCCGATCGATTCCGCGTACTCGCGGACCGTGCTCTTGCGGGCGAAGGCGAGGTGCTTCTCCACCTGGACGTCGAGCTTCCGGAACGCCCGGACGATGAGCTCAGGGTTCTTCTCCTCGAGCGCCTCGAGCAGCCTGGCCCTCAGCTCGGCGACCTGCTTGCGGGCTTCGGGATCGACCCTGCTCCCGTGTCGCTTGAGCAGCCTGTCCGTTTCCTTGGCGAGGTGCCTTGCTTCCTTTCGGATCCTTCGTGTGCTCGTCGATCCGTCGGGTGAGGACCACCACGGGAGCCTGTCCCGCACGGCGTAGGCGACGATGGCGAAGACGGCGAACGCGAGGAGGACGTGCCAGGGGCCGTCGAAGTAGTTGAAGCGAGCGAGCACCCACGCGCTCAACGCGGCGCCGGCCGCAGGGAGCGCGACGAACCACACGAAGTACCAGAACCGGTGAGTGACGAATCTGAGGTCCAAGGGTCCTCCGGCGACGAATGTTACACCAGTCGATTCTCCTTGCAAGGAACTGGGCTCCCCCGGGGATGTATTCCGCTGCGAGAGATCGGGCTTTTGAAGCAGACGCGAGCTATGATGCTCCGCCGGGTCTCGTTCGTATGCTCACGACCCTCACCCGCTTCGTCGTCCGCGGCCGCGTGGCGCTCCTCGTGGTGTTCCTCGCGCTCTTCGCCATCGCCGGCGCGTACGGGGCCGGCGCGCCACATGTACTCCAGCTCGGCGGCCTCGAGGACCAGGAGCGCGAGTCCTTCAGGGCCATGCGGCTCCTGAAGCAGGAGTTCCGCATCGGCAACCCGGACGTCATCGTCGTCTTCCGGGGCGCCCACGCGCTGCCCGACGAGGAGGGCTTCCGCACGCGGGTCCAGGCCGTGCTCGATCACCTCGCGGCGGCCGACGGGGTCCTCAGCGTCAGCTCGGTCACGGGCTCCGCCCCGGACGCCCTCGTCTCGTCCGATGGCCGCGTCGTCGTGGCCAAGGTGTCGCTCGACGGGACCGACACCGAGAAGTACGCCACCTACCGCCGGATCGAACCGCAGATCCGGGCATACGGTGACGACGTCCTCCTGGGCGGCACAGTCGCTGCCGGGATCGAGGCCCAGCGCGTTGTCGAGCAGGACCTCCATCGCGCCGAGCTTGTGACCCTGCCGCTGCTCGCCGTGTTGCTGTTCCTGTTCTTCCGCAGCGTCATGGCCGCGATCCTGCCGTTGACCGTCGGCGGCTTTGCCATCGTGTCGACCCTTGCGCTCCTCCGGGTCCTGTCCGGGGCGATGGAGGTCTCGATATTCGCGCTGAACCTCGTGACCATCATCGGCCTCGGCGTGGCTGTGGACTACTCCCTGTTCATGGTCCGGAGGTTCCGCGACGAGCTCGACGCTGGGCGGCCCGTGGAGCTCGCCGTACAAGAGACGCTCCGGACCGCCGGCCGCACCATCGCGTTCTCCGGGATCGCGGTCGCCGCGAGCCTGATCGGCCTCCTCGTCATCCCGATCATGCTGCTCCGGAGCATCTCGATCGGCGGCACGCTCGTCGTCCTCGTGGCGATGGGGAGCGCGCTGATCTTCCTGCCCGCGATGCTCGCGCTGCTCGGGCGGCGGGTCGACTGGCTGTCGATCTCGCGGAGGCGTCCGACGGCGGTGGGCACCGGGTTCTGGCACCGCCTGTCCGTGCTCGTGATGCGCTTCCCGGTCCTGATCACGACGGTCGTGGCCGCCGCGCTCCTCCTGCTGGGCGTCCCGTTCCTGCGTCTCGAGACATCGGTCACCGACCTGCGCAACATGCTCCCGCACTCGGAGGTACGTCGGGTTCAGGAGCTCCTCCAGACGCCTGGCATGTTCCCTCCCAACGAGCTGACACCCATCCTCGTCGCGATCGAGCTCGAGGACCCGGTGGTATCTCGCGGAGGGATCGAGGCGCTCTCATCTTACGTGAGCGCGATCGAGGGCATGGACGGCGTGCGGCGCGTGGATAGCGTCGCTTCGCGGGAGCATCGCGATCGGCTCAGGTCTGCGTCGGGCGGGGGCCTCGCGTCGTTGGCGAACATCCCGCGGGAGGACCTGGATCGGCTGCGCCGGGTGGTCCACGGCGGGTTCACCGTCGTCTCGATCGTCACTCACGCCCCGCCGACGAGCCGCGAGGCGATCCGGCTCGTCGAAGATATCCGCCGCCTCGAGATCCGACACGGATCGGCGCTGGTCGGAGGCATGTCGGCGAGGCTCGTCGACCTGCGCGCGAGCGTCAGCGACGGGCTCCCGTTCGTGCTGGTCGTCGTCTGCACCGCGACCTTCCTCACGCTCTTCCTTGCGTTCGGCTCGATCGTCATCCCGCTCAAGGCCACCGTCATGAACGCCCTCTCGCTCTCGGCGAGCTTCGGAGCGCTGGTCTGGGTGTTCCAGGACGGGCGTTTCGAGCGCCTGCTCCAGTACACAGCGACGGGGCAGATCGAGCTGACCATCCCGGTCGTGATGTTCGCCGTGGTCTTCGGCCTGTCGATGGACTACGAGCTCTTCCTCCTGAGCCGGATCCGCGAGGAGTACGACCGCACGGGCGACACGGTCCAGAGCGTGGCCCTGGGGCTCGAGCGGACCGCGAGGGTCATCACGAGCGCGGCGGCGCTGCTCGTCACCGTGATGCTCGGCTTCATGACCGCCGAGCTGCTCCTCGCCAAGGAGCTCGCGCTGGGGATCGCGCTGGCGATCACGATGGACGCGACGATCGTCAGGGCGCTGCTCGTGCCGGCGACGATGCAGCTCCTCGGCCGCCTCAACTGGTGGGCGCCTGCGCCGCTCGAGCGGCTCTGGAAGGCCGTGGGCCTCGGCCTCGACGAGAGCGAAGCGCCGGCCTCACCGTCGAGCTCTCCACCTACTACGTGACATGCAGGTTGCCACGGAGTACGGTGTCTCGTACGCTTGAGTGCCTCAAAGGGGTGTGACGTGTTCAGGTGTTCTTCGATCATGTTGCTCGTCGTGCCGATCGCGATGTCGTGCAGCGGGAGCCAGAGCGGATCTCGCCCCGAGAGCCTCGAGGGCGGGTCGGAAGAGGCCGCGAGGGAGGCGCGCGAGCTGCGCGGCTCGTGCGAGCGGGGCGACCGCGAGGTCACCCACGACCTGGATCACGACGGTACCACCGACATCCGCGAGGTCTATCGTGGCAGCCAGCTCACGTGCCGCGAGACGGACCTCAACTTCGACGGCCGCGTCGATGTGTACCGGTACTTCGAGGCTGGCATCCAGCGGCGCGAGGAGATGGACCTCGACCGCGACGGCCGGCTGGACCTCGTCACGGTCTTCGATCCGTCGGGCCAGCACGTCGCGCGCGAGGAGTACGATACGAATTACGACGGCAGGATCGACGTCTGGAGGTACTTCTCCGGCGAAGACGTGCAGCGGGTCGAGCGGGACTCGGACCACGACGGCCGCGCAGACGTCTGGACGCACTGCACCGGCGGACGGGCGACACGGCTCGAGTTCGACACCAACGGGGACGGGCAACCCGATGACGACCAGCCGCTCGGCGAGGAACGGGCCGCCACGGAGTGCGCGAGGGGCGAGCTGGCCGAGACCACGCCACCCGCGGCCGAGGGGACGGGCGGCGAGTCTTCCGGAGACGAGGACGCCGAGGACGCGGAGGAGTAGCAGATGTCCACACGACGCCCAGTACATACGGTCGCGGCGGGCCTCGGGCTCGCGCTGGCCGTGGTTCTCACCGGCGCTTGCGCGAGCGACGGCGGGAGCACGAACCACCGATCCACCTTCGGTGGTGTCGAACGGAACACCGGCCTCCGAGTCCCCGAGGACGACGGGGGGCGCTGCCCCTCGAAGGAAGGGCTCGTCGAGGAATCGATGGACACGAGCGGCGACAACGTGGCCGACGTGCGCAAGGTCTTCCGCGTCGAGGGCGAGGGGCGCAACGCCCACAAGATCCTCGTCTGCCGTTCTCTCGATCTCAACCACGACGGCCGCAAGGACATCTATCGGTTCTATAACGACGAAGGACGCCCGCTGCGCGAGCTCATCGACAGCGACTTCGACGGGACCATCGACTCCACCTCGTTCTTCGAGGACGGACGGCTCGCCCGCGAGGAGATCGATCGGAACCAGGACGGCACTCAGGACGAGACCCGGCATTTCATCCGAGGGAAGCTCCTGCGAGTCGAGCGCGACGATAACTTCGATTCGAAGACCGATGTCTGGGAGCACTGGGAGGACGGACGGCTCCTGCGCATCGGCTACGACGTGAACGGCGACGAGGTGGCGGACTTCTGGCACCGAGCGCCCTCGATGGAGGAAGACGAGGAAGAACCGGAACCGGCTGCCGGGGGAGAGGGCGAGGGTGATGCTCCAGCGGGGCAGGGCGGCGAAGGCGACGAGGGAGGGGACGACAGCGAGGCCGGCGAGACCGACGGCTGAGACGCGTTCTACCGTCCGTCACCAGCTTCCCACAGGAGAGCGACGACGCCCCTCGAACGAATCCAGAAGATCATCGCACGCGCGGGCGTCTCGTCGCGCCGCGACGCCGAGGATCTGATCCGGGAAGGCAAGGTCCGGGTCAACGGCGTGGTCGTCACCGAGCTCGGCACTCGCGCGGACGAGTCGAAGGACCGGATCGAGGTCTCGGGCAGACGCATCGTCCGGCGGCGCCCCGTGTACATCCTCCTCAACAAGCCCAGGCAGACGGTGACCACGCTCTCCGATCCCGAGGGCCGCAAGACGGTCATCGACGTCCTCGCCGGGCTCGAGGACAAGGTGTTCCCGGTCGGGCGGCTCGACTACAACACGTCCGGCGCGCTCCTGCTGACCAACGATGGCGAGCTCGCCCAGGCCCTCGCGCACCCGAGAGCCGGCGCGCTCCGGGTCTACTCGGTCAAGGTGCAGGGCCAGGTTTCCGACGAGACGATCGAGCGCCTCGCGTCCGGAGTGATGCTCGACGACGGTCCGGCCAGACCGGTGCGGGTCGGGATCGCGGGCGTCACCGATGCGACCACGACGATCCAGCTCGTGCTGCGGGAAGGCAGGAACAGGGAAGTCCGTCGCATGATCGAGGCCGTCGGCCACCGCGTCGGCAAGCTCACCAGGGTGTCGTTTGCCGGGCTCGGGATCGAAGGGCTCCGGCCCGGACAATGGCGCCGGTTGACCCCCCAGGAGCTGGCCCGGCTCAAGAAGGACTTCCTGACTCCGTACCGGCGACGAACGAGGGAGCTCACGCGCTTGCCGCACGACGACCCCGCGTGATAGCGTCCGCGCCCATGCAGGTCCGGCAGGTGGACGGTGAGCGTGAGCGCGTGCTGCTCGTGGAGCGCGGAGAAGACCTGGTCAGAGCGCTCCTCGACGAGTGCCTCGATCAAGGGATCGAGTCTGCGCTGGTCCAGGGGTGCGGTCGTGCGACGTCCATCGTCCTCGAAGGTGGGCCGGCCGGCAAGCGGGCCGTGGCTGGGCCGCTCGAGCTGCTGCACGTGACGGGGAAGGTGGACCAGAAGGGGCGGCGCCTCGCGCCCGAGCTGCGGGTCGTGGCGTGCCGGGAGATGGACACCGGCCTGGAGATGCTCGGCGGCGTGCTGCTCGAGGCGCCGGTCGAGAGCGCGATGCTCAGGGTCTCGGGGCACTCGCCGCTGAGCGCGGCCAGGGTCGCTCCAGCCCCTGGAGTGGGTGTGAAACCCTGGTCCGCCGTCGCGGCCGCCAGCGCGGAGCTCGGCGAGCCTCCCACCGGGGAGACCGGCGAGATGCCCCGGGTCGGCGATGTCATCGATCACCCGCAGTTCGGACAGTGTGCCGTCGTCAAGCTGGACGATCAGCACATCCGGATCCGGCGCCGCGAGGGGCGCGTCGTTTCTCTCGGCCTCTCGGTCCTCCACTTCTCGGTGAAGGGACAGAAGAGTGACGGCACCAGGGTGTTCGCCGTGCACGTCGATCCCCAGCGATAAGGGCCCGGCGCGAAGCCCACGATTCACTGGCCCATCCCGATGGGCACCGCCGGGCCTGGCAGACAGACCACGACGCCCTGGTTCGTCGCGCCGCTGCACGAGAACCCTGTCGGGCAGTCGTCGCCCGTGGCGCACGAGGTCGTGCACCGTCCATCGTCCGCACCCTGGCTGGGCGAGACGCAGATCCGGGACGCGCAGTCCCGGTCCCGGGAGCACCGTTCACCGAATCCTCGGTCGTCACCGCACGCGGACAAGGCGCACGCGACCAGGAACCACGACCACTTCGGTGTTTTCATCGTCGGCCAGTCTACTTGCAACGCGGTTGCCTGGCACTGTTTCCCTTGACCGAGGGTTGGCGCTTTTGATAAAGCATCCCCGCTCAAACGGGGTTCGAGAGCGCATCATGGGTCGCGCGGGCACTGTTGGAACATCTCGGAAGGGCCTCGCTGGCTCGCGGGAAAACAGCGCGCGTGATGCGTCGCGAGGTATGCCGTGATCCATCTGGTGACGTGGTTCGCTCCGCTGCTCGAGGCATCCGCAGGGGAGGGTGGGGCACCCGGTGCGGCTGGTCCGCTGGGCGCCTGTGGCGGTGGCGGGACGACCCAGATGTTCATCATGATGGGGCTCGTCTTCTTTATTTTTTATTTCCTCATCATTCGACCGGGACAGAAGCGGGAGAAGGAGCGCCAGGCTTTGCTCGCGGCCATCAAGCCCGGCGACCAGGTCGTCACCGCCGGGGGTATCCTGGGCAAGGTGACGGGGACCACCGAGAAGACCGTGACCGTCGAGATCTCCCCGAAAGTCAGAGTTCGAGTCCTGCGTTCACAGATCTCGGGGAAGGATGAGGGCACGGAGAGCGACACCCAGAAATCTGGCCGAAAAAACAAGGGAAAGAAACAACAAGGCGATCAGGGCAACGATCGGACCCAGTCCTC
>Ga0233425_10007289_pt1 | contig 15647 bp, 10 predicted proteins | sample Watercolumn_Towu_2_FD_181712 | JGI IMG/M metagenome (GOLD analysis project Ga0233425, IMG submission 181712) | Freshwater microbial communities from Lake Towuti, South Sulawesi, Indonesia - Watercolumn_Towuti2014_140_MG | ecosystem: Environmental > Aquatic > Freshwater > Lake | place...
CAGTGCTCTGGGCAGCATGTGGCTGATGGGCGGCGAGGACAATGATGCCCTGCCGCTTTCCGACATCTGGTCTTCGCCGGACGGGACGCGCTGGACCCGGGTGAAGAACAACGCCTGGTCCGGTCGCACCCAGTTCGGCGCGGTCGCGTATCATGACCGGCTGTGGGTGCTGGGCGGCGGGATTCTGAGCGACGTGTATTCTTCGCCGGACGGCGTTGCCTGGACCCCGGTCACGACCACCGCACCCTGGATTGCGCGAGACGGGTTTCCGGTATTGAGCTACCGCGATACGATGTGGCTGTTGGGCGGACGACAGGTCGGGCCCGGCACGCCGCGCAATGACGTCTGGTGGTCGGTGGATGGCGCGAGCTGGACCGAGCGGGTTGTCGTGGGCAGCAAGTGGTCGGCGAGGTACTACCATACCGCGGTCGTGTTCAAGGATACGATGTGGGTGATGGGCGGGACTAACGGCGGTCCGGGTCTGCACGATGTCTGGTGGTCGGTGGACGGCGCAAGCTGGACGCTCAAGACCGCGACCGCAGGGTGGAGCACGCGATATCTGCATGCGGCTGAAGTCTACGACGGCAGGATGTGGGTGCTTGGCGGCGACGATGGTTCGGACCGCAACGACGTGTGGTATTCAGCGGACGGCGCAGTCTGGACCCGGGCCACGAGCGGCGCGGAGTGGAGTGTGCGCAACGCGCTGTGCGCCGTGACCTTCGGTGACCGGCTGTGGGTCCTCGGCGGGTACAACTCGAATCAGAGCGTGAACTACCAGGATGTCTGGCGCTATGTTGGTCCGCCCGGGGCGCCGGTGCTGACCGCGCCGGACAGCGGATTCGTCGGCGCGCCGGTGAACGGCGTGCTGCGCTGGAACGCGGAATCGCGTTCGGTGAACTATGACATCTACCTCGATACCGTGAATCCGCCGCTCGCGCCGCTGGCCACAAACCAGCTCAACACCCTGCTGCCGTTCTCCGGGCTGCTGGGCGGGCGCACCTACTACTGGAAGGTTATCGGCAAGAACGCGGCAGGCACGACGTCGTCAAGCGTCTGGAATTTCACCACGATGGTCGGGGAGCCAAACTGGAGTCCGATGTCGAGCGTGCCGCCGGGCGTCAGGTCCAAGGCGGTCAAGGATGGCGGCGCGCTGGCCCAGGGGAGAGAGCCGGGCAATGATACCGCGTTCGTCTACGCGCTCAAGGGCAACAACACCTACGAATTCTATCGCTACAACACAGCCGCCAACGCATGGTTCACGCTGGAGTCCATCAACGCCGTTAACCGGTCAGGGAAGAAGAAGTCGGTGAAGAAGGGTTCTTCACTGGTGATGGCCGGCGACGGCAAGGTCTACGCGACCAAGGGCAACGGCACGTATGACTGGTGGCAGTACGACCCGTTGAAGCCGTGGGGCATGCGCTGGGAACAGAAGACCGATGTGCCGGTGAGCTTCAGGGCGTGCCGGGAAGGCGTGAGTTCGGTCGCGGTCCAGGACGGCGGCGCCAGCTACATATACCTGCTGAAGGGGTCAGGTACATTCGAATTCTATCGCTACAACGTCGCGGCCGATGCGTGGGAGACGATGAACAGCGCGCCGCCCGGGGCTTCAACTAAGCCGTACAAGAAGGGTTCGTGCCTGACGTATGATGGGACAGATTCGATCTACTGCTTGAAGGGCTCCTACAACGAATTCTCGGTCTACAGCGTCGCGGGTCGGACCTGGCAGACCCGTGACACTCTGCCCAAGGGCTACTTCCGCAAGAAGGCCGGCGACGGCGCAAGCATGGCCTGTGCCGGGGGCATGGTCTATGCGCTCAAGGGCAACAACAGTGACGAGATGTGGCTGTACCCGACATGGGCTCATGTCTGGTCACAGGGTACATCAATGACAGCGGGTCTCAAGCGAGTCAAGGGCGGCGGCGCGTTGATAGCCGTGCCGGATGTCTTCAGCCTGTTCGCGTTCCGCGGCAACAATACGTGGGAGTTCTGGAAATACGGACCGATATCCGCTGACGGCTTACAACTTGCGGCTGACGGCCGGCAGAAGAGCGTCCTCGGCAACTCGTCATTCGTCAGTCGCCATTCGTCATTGTCCGTGATCCCCAATCCCTTCACTTCATCCCTCAATCCCTTAATCTCCTACTCCCTGCCGGTCAGCGGCAATGTCAGTCTCAAGTTGTTCGATATCAGCGGCAAACTCGTCAGTGCGCTCGCCAGCGGCTATCATCCGGCCGGGAGCTATAGCTCACAGCTAACGGCCAACAGCCCACAGCAGAGACTGGCGGCAGGAATCTACGTACTTCGACTGGACACCGACAGCTACAGCGCGACGGAGAAGCTGATTATCGAGTAGAGGACAGAGCGCAAAGGTGACTCCTCTCCGAAGCGAAGAGGAGTCACCTCTGTATTGAGCTTCTGGAGGATTGACTCTGCCTTTAGATAGGAGATTCCGAGTGAAAGCCAGGTCGAAGGTCGTGATTGTGAAGGATGGTCCGTACCTGGTTTCCGGCAGGCTTCCGCTAGCCCGCGTTATTGCCAAGGTGGGCAGGAGCGGAGAGCCGGAGGAATGGCAGGAGGGCGAGCGGTTTCCGAAGCAGGAGTCGTACGCCTTGTGCCGGTGCGGAAAGTCCCGAAGCAAGCCGTTCTGCGATGGGACTCACGTCCGGGCGAGGTTCAAGGGCGTCGAGACCGCGAGCCGAAAGCCCTTTGACCAGATGGCGAAGCGATTCAAGGGACCTGCACTTGAGCTGTCCGACGCCGAAGAGCTTTGTTCCTCCGCCCGGTTCTGCCTTCGGGGCAAGGGAACCTGGCGGAGTGTTCACATGTCGAATCGAGCGGAGGAGAAGAAGCTCGCGACCGAGACCGCGTGCAATTGCCCATCCGGCAGACTGGTCGTGCGCGTGCGGAAGACCGGAAAGGTCATTGAGCCAAAGCACCAGCGAAGCATCGGGCTGATTGAGGACCCGCAGCTCAGGGTGAGCGGCCCGGTCTGGCTGAAGGGCGGTATTGAGCTGGAGTCATCGGATGGCACGAAGTACGAGACCAGAAATCGCGTGACCCTCTGCCGGTGCGGCGCATCGAAGAACAAGCCGTTCTGCGATGGCGCGCACGTCGCGAAGCGATTCAATGACCGGGACGAGAGCCTGAAATCGGGCAAGACCGGGTGAGCAGGCGGGGAGCGGGGCAGAGGGGCACAGATTGCAGATTGCAGATTACAGATTGTAGATTACAGATTGCTGACTTGCGCTCTTTCCTGAGGGCCCGACTCGCTTGACACGGCCTGCTTTTTCGCGTATATTCCGGCGTATCTTTCGGAGAGTCAGCGCCCGCCCCGGGCGAACTCGTCACGACATAATCAAACCGACAGGTCTCTAAAGTTAGTTCCGGCGCGGCTGGAGTTGCCGCCGGAAGGAAGCTCGAACAATCAAAAGGAGAGGCAGAGAAGATGGCCGACAACGAATTCTACAATCCGTCTGCGGAATTGGTTGCGAACAGCAACATCAAGAAGTTCATGGACAAGCACGGCATCAAGTCCTATGACGAACTGCTGAAGCGCGCCGAAAACCAGGAATGGTATTGGGGCGAGGTGGCGAAAGAACTCGAGTGGTTCAAGCCGTTCACCAAGGTTCTGGATGACAGCAAGGCGCCGTTCTTCAAGTGGTTTGCCGACGGCAACATCAATATCACGCACAATTGCCTGGACCGGCACATGAAGACCGACGTGAAGAACAAGGTCGCACTCATCTATGAGCCCGAGCCGCAGAACGAGAAGGTCGAGCGCTGGACCTATGAGATGCTCTACAAGGAGACCTGCCGGATTGCCAATGCGATGAGGCGGCTGGGCATCAAGAAGGGTGACCGCGTCACTATCTGGATGCCGATGGTTCCGCAGTGTGTAGTGGCAATGCTGGCCTGCGCCCGAATCGGCGCGATTCATTCGGTCGTGTTCTCCGGTTTCTCTACGGCTTCGCTGAGGGACCGGATTAACGATGCCGATGCCGTGGCACTGATTACCGCGGACGGCGGGCAGCGCCGGGGCAAGACCGTATCGCTGAAGCCCAACGGCGACCTCGCCGTAAAGGACTGCCCGAGCATCAAGCACGTCATCGTGCTGAAGCGGGCGAACAACCCGGTTGAGATGACCCCCGGGCGCGACCATTGGTGGCATGAACTGACCGCCAAGGAGACCGACGAATGCCCGTGCGAGCAGACCAGTGCCGAAGACCCGCTGTACATGCTCTATACATCGGGTACGACCGGCAAGCCGAAGGGCATTGTTCACGTGCACGGAGGCTATGCGGTTGGCACCTACTCTACGCTGAAGTTCGTGTTCGACATCAAGCCCAATGACATCTACTGGTGCGCGGCTGACGTGGGATGGGTAACCGGCCACAGCTATATCACCTATGCGCCGTTGATGAACGGGGCGACCCAGGTTCTGTACGAAGGTGCGCCGGACTTCCCGGCCCCGGACCGCTGGTGGGGGATTGTCGCGCGAGAGAAGGTGACGATTCTGTATACGTCGCCCACTGCCATCCGCATGTTCATGCGTTTCGGTGAAGACTTCCCGAAGAAGCACAACCTGAGTTCGCTCCGGTTGCTGGGTTCAGTCGGCGAGCCGATCAATCCCGAGGCGTGGCGCTGGTACCGCAAGAATATCGGCGGCGAGAAGCTGCAGATCATGGACACGTGGTGGCAGACCGAGACCGGCAATTTCATGATTTCGCCGTTGCCGATTACCCCACTGAAGGCGGGTACCGCGACGCGGCCGCTGCCCGGGATTCTGGCCGATGTGGTGGACCAGGACGGCAAGCCGGTTCAGCCGATGCAGAATGGGTTCGCGGTGCTGCTGAAGCCGTGGCCGGCGATGCTCCGCACGCTGTACAAGGACCCGGACCGCTATGTCCAGGCCTACTGGTCCCGGTTCCCGGGGAAGTACCTGACCGGCGATTCCTGCACCAAGGACGAGAACGGCTACTTCTGGTTCCGTGGCCGGGCCGATGAAGTGCTGAACGTTGCCGGGCACCGGCTGAGCACCGCCGAGGTCGAGAGCGCGCTCGTGGCGCACCCGGCGGTGGCGGAATCCGCAGTCATCGGCGTGCCGCACGAGATCAAGGGCGATGTGCCCAAGGCCTACGTGACGCTTAAGGTCGGCTTCACCGCGTCCGACGAGTTGAAGAAGACCCTGAAGGACTGGGTCGCCAAGGAAATCGGCGCGATTGCCAAGCCCGAGGAGATCGAGTTCCGGGACAAGCTGCCCAAGACCCGCTCCGGGAAGATCATGCGCCGGTTGCTCAAGGCCCAGGCCCTGGGCAAGGACATCGGCGACGTCTCGACGCTGGACGAATAGGGAGCTGACAGCTTACGGCTGACGGCTCACGGCACAGGAAGATGAACACAGGGGCGCCCACAATGGGCGCCCCTGTTGTCGCTTCCCGGCGTGAACTGCAGGTCGAATGTTAACAGCAGATGAGGAGGTACTGTGAGTGAAGGAAAGTTGTACAACCGCTGGTTGATTGTGCTGGGTGCGATCCTGGTCCAGCTCTGCCTGGGCGCAATCTATGCCTGGAGCGTATTCCGGAAGCCGCTCGAGAAGTGCTTCAATTGCACGTCAACTCAGGCGTCCCTTCCGTTTTCAGTTGTGCTCGTAGTGTTCGCGATTGGCACGATCATCGGCGGCCGGCTGCAGGACCGCTACGGGCCGAAGATCGTGGCCATCATTGGCGGCATTCTGCTGGGCGCGGGGATGATTCTGGCGAGCTTCGCCACGGCCAGCCTGCCCCTGATGGTCGTCGCCTACGGGGTTATCTCCGGTCTCGGCATCGGGTTCGCCTACTCCTGTCCGATTGCGGCGGGCGTGAAGTGGTTTCCGGACAAGCGCGGGTTGATTACCGGCCTCGCGGTTGCCGGGTTCGGCCTGGGCAGCTTCTTCTTCGCGCCGCTGGCGACCAGTCTGATTGGCTCGCCCCAGCCCGACGGGACGCTGGCTGCAACGCCCTACTCGCTGCTCGGGGCGAACCTGTTCAGCGTCAGCCCGGTCGGCGTATTCAACACGTTCCGGGTGCTGGGCATTGCCTACGTCGTGGTTGTCGTAGTCGGGGCACTGTTTCTGCGCAATCCGCCGGCAGGCTATGTCCCGGCGGGCTGGACGCCACCCCAGCCCAGGGCCGGTGCGCCTGCCGCCGCCGCATTCGCGCCGGGCCAGATGTTCGGCACGTGGCAGTTCTGGGTTATCTGGCTGTTGTACTTTGCCGGAGCCGGGACCGGGCTGATGATTATCGGCCAGACCTCGCCGATTGCCCAGGAGACGGCGAAGTTCTCGGTGAAGACGGCAACGGTCGCGGTCGGCATTCTCGCTATCTTTAATTCGCTGGGGCGGATTCTCTGGGGCCGGGTATCGGACGCGCTGGGTCGGATTCGGACGCTGTTCATCATCTACCTCTTGAACGGACTGGCCGTGTTCGGCTACTTTCTGATTCCGACCGCGCCCTGGTACTTGTGGGTGGGTGTAGCCCTGGTGGGCGGGACGTTCGGCGGCTATCTTGCGATCTACCCGGCAATCAACGCCGATTTCTTCGGGACGAAGAATGCCGGCGTCAACTACGGCTTCATATTCATGGCCTATGGCATCGGCGGTCTGTTGAGCAATATCCTGGCGCCCAAGGTGAAGGAACTGACCGGCAACTACAATCTGGCCTTCATCCTTGCCGGGGCGCTGTGCCTTGCCGCATGCGTGGTCATCAACTTCGTCAAGGCGCCGGCGCCGAGAACCCAATCCTGACACGGAGCCACAGAGGTCACGGAGCGCACAGAGGCGAAGTGGAGTCCGGATGCGTCGGAGGCCAGAAGGGTGTGCAGCCAATCCCGGATGAGTTGAATCGGCTCAGTGAAGCGGTCATCGGTGCGGCAATAGAAGTGCACCGTGTGCTCGGCCCGGGCTTTGTGGAATCGGTCTACGAGGAGGCGCTGTGTCAGGAACTCGGTCTGCGCAGCATACCGTTCGAGCACCAGGTCGAAGTTCCGCTCCAGTACAAGCAGAAGTCCATCGGCACGCATCGGCTTGATCTGGTGATTGACCGTAGACTCGTGGTTGAGCTGAAGGCGGTTGAGGAGACGGCGCGCGTGCACAAGGCGCAGGTGCTGTCCTATCTCAAAGCATCGGGTCTGCGTCTGGGGCTACTGATCAACTTCAACGTCCCACAGCTGATCAGGGGGATAGAGAGGATCGCGAATTGACCATCGGGCTTTCTCTGCGGCTCTGTGGTCCTCAGTGTCTCTGTGTTGAGATTAGAAACTGGAGGTCTGAATGAAGAAACTATCTCAGGCTGAGGTGGATGCCCTCATCGCCAAGGCCAAGAAACCGGGCCAGGACGCTCTGGTCCTGCACCCATTCTACAAGGGCAAGATCCAAGTCGTGCCCAAATGCTGTATCCGCGACTTCAGCGATTTCGCCATCTGGTATACGCCGGGAGTGGCCGAGCCGTGCAAAGACATCAAGGCGCATCCCGAGAAGTCCTGGGAACACACCAATCGCGCCAACACGGTCTGCGTGCTGACCGACGGCACGCGCGTGCTCGGGCTGGGCGATATCGGGCCCGAGGCCTCGATGCCGGTGATGGAGGGCAAGGGATTGCTCTTCAAGTACCTGGGCGGGGTGGATGCGGTTCCGATTGCGCTCGCGACCAAGGACCCGGAGAAGTTCATCGAAGCGGCGCACATGCTGGCGCCGAGCTTCGGCGGGTACAATCTCGAAGACATTGAACAGCCGAAGTGCTTCTACATTCTGGACAAGCTACGGAAGGAATGCAAGATTCCGGTCTGGCACGACGACCAGCAGGGAACCGCGGCGGTGACGGTGGCCGGGATGATCAACGCACTGAAGCTGAAGGGCATTGACAAGAAGAAAGCCCGGATTGCCATGATTGGCGCGGGCGCGGCCGGTATTGCGACCCTGCGCGTGCTGGTGAACTGGGGCGTGGACCCGGGCAACGTCGTGATGACCGACATCTACGGTATCGTGCACAAGGACCGGCCGGAGTTCGAGAAGCACTTCGGCTATACGAAGGAAGTTGTGGGCCGGACCAACCGCGAAGGCCGGAAGTCCGCAGATATCGCCGACGCCATCCCGAAGACGATGGAAGGGATGGACGCGGTGATTGCCTACTCCAAGCCCGGTCCGGACACAATCAAGAAAGAGTGGATTGGTCGCATGGCCAAGGACCCGATTGTCTTTGTCTGCGCCAATCCGATTCCGGAGATCTGGCCGTGGGAAGCCAAGGAAGCCGGGGCGCTGATTGTCGCGACCGGCCGGAGCGATTTTCCGAACCAGGTGAACAACTCGCTCGGGTTTCCAGCGATCTTCCGGGGCACACTGGACGTCAATGCCTCGACCATCACCGACGAGATGTGCATCGCCGCGGCGGAAGAACTGGCCAAGGTCGCCGAGGACCGGGGTCTGTCTGAGGAGAAGCTCATCCCGACTATGGACGACTGGGAAGTCTTCCCGCGCGAGGCGGTGGCGGTGGGGATGAAGGCCATCGAGCAGGGCGTGGCCCGAGTCAAAATCACCAGGGAGGAGTTGCGCGCCAAGTCCGAGAAGATTATCAAGCAGGCGCGCGAACTGTCGCAGTCGCTGATGAAAGGCGGGTTCACTCCGCTGCCGTAGAACCGACCGACAGGAATTCAAAGAACCAGGAGCACAAGGCAAGGGAGCAACGCCTTGTGCTCCTGCCGTCCCGCCCCGAATTCCGATATAGAGATTCACCACTAAGAACACCAAGAACACCAAGCCCGGAGAACAAGAGGAATGACGAATGACGAAGTACGAATGACGAATGACGAACAACGAACGGCGAATCGTCAATCGTCAATCGTTAATCGTCATTCCTTTTTGACTGTGCTTGGTGTCCTTGGTGTTTCTACTTCGGATTCCGGGTCTTTCCTGCCGGCTTGACTTTCGGGTTTTTTGGGCTATTCTAAGCGCGTGGCTCTGAACACGATTCTAAAAGGCATTTCCGACCGCTTCACCAATGACGTGGCGATTGACCTCGGCACGTCAACCACGCTGATCTACGTAAAAGGGAAGGGTATCATGCTGCGCGAGCCCTCGATTGTCGCGACCGACGACAAGAATCACGTGGTGATTGCGGTCGGCAATGAAGCCAAGAAGATGATGGGCCGGACCCCGGAAGGGCTGCGCGCGTCCCGGCCGATGAAGGATGGGGTCATCACCGACTTCGGTACGGTCGAGCTGATGCTTAAGTCGTTTATCGCTACGGTCCAGAAAAACCGATTCCTGATTCGGCCCCGGGTTATCGTCTGCGTGCCGTCGGGCATCACCGAGGTCGAGAAGCGCGCGGTGCGCGACTCGGTGGATGCAACCGGTGCTCGCGAGATATTCCTCTGTTCCGAGCCGATTGCCGCGGCCATCGGCGTCGGCCTGCCGGTCGAAGCGCCGCTGGGCAACATGATTATTGACATCGGCGGCGGCACGACCGAGATTGCGGTTGTCGCGCTTTCGGGAATAGTCTGCGCGAATTCGATTCGGGTAGCGGGCGACGAGATGGACGAAGCGATTGTCGGCTACGTGAAGAAGAATTACAACCTGGTCATCGGCGAGCAGACTGCCGAGAACATCAAGATGAAGATCGGCTCGGCCTACTCCAGCGGCAAGGACGAGACAATGGAAGTGAAGGGCCAGGACCTGGTTTCAGGCATTCCCAAGACGGTGCGCATCACGTCGGCCAAGGTGCGAGAGGCGCTGGCCGAGCCGGTGGCGCTGATTATCGATGCCGTTCGCCTGGCGCTGGAGAAGACCCCGCCCGAACTAGCGGCCGACATCGTGGACCGGGGAATCTACATGGCCGGGGGCGGCTCGCTGCTCAAGGGGCTGGACCTGCTCATCAGCGAGGAGACGAACCTGCCGGTCTACGTGGCCGAGAATGCCCAGGAGTGCGTTGTCCTCGGCGCCGGAAAGATCCTCGAGAGCATCGAAGCCAACGGGAAGCTCGTCACCAAAGTCAAATAGCGACCGAGACAACTCCGGAGGGAATCCGCAGATTACGCAGATTTCACAGATTCCGGACCGGAACGACCCCAGGACCCACGCGATAATCGGCGCGGCGATGGAAGTTCACCGTCGGCTCGGCTGCGGGTTTCTGGAAGCAGTATATCAGGAGGCATTGGCGGTCGAAATGGCGTTGCGCAGTATTCCTTTCAAGCGAGAAGTTGAACTTCCGGTCTACTATCGAGGCGGGAGACTGAGTGTCGGGTACCGAGCTGATTTCGTGTGTTTTGAGTCGGTGATAGTCGAACTGAAGGCTTTGAGCAGGTTGGGCGGCGGTGAAGAGTCGCAGTTGTTCAACTATCTTAAGGCGTCCGGGCACGAGGTCGGATTGATGATGAATCTCGGCGCCCCGTCGCTGGGCTACCGCCGGGTGGTCTGCTCGCGACGACTCCATTCTGCGGAATCTGCGGAATCTGCGGACGATCGGAAGCAATGAAAGCCAAAGGCACTATCTGGCACGACCAGCTATTCTTCATTCTGCTGGGCGTCGCCGCTATCTGCTTCGGGTTGACACGGTTCGCGCAGGTGCGGTTCTTCGCGCTGCCGGCCACGATTCTGCTCGCACCCCGAACCGCGGTCGGGAGCCTGTTTACGACCGTCACTGCTCTGCGCCGCGAGAACGAGCGGTTGGGCGAACTGGCGGTGCGCCAGGAATTGGACAACGGATTCTGGCGCGACCTCGCCGGTGCGGCGGCGCGCGAGTCGCTGTCAACGCGGTACCGGTTCCAGAAAGCGCTGGTGGTCGGGCGGGACCCGCAGACCCTGGTGCGCACCCTGATTGTTGACCGCGGCCTGCTGAATGGCGCGCGCACGAACATGGCCGCGATTACCGACGCCGGGATTGCGGGCAAGGTGATTGAGGCCGGCGCAAGCCTCTCTTTCGTCGCGACGATACTCAACCCTCGGTTCAAGGCGGCGGCGCTGAACCTGAGAAGTCGGGTTGCGGGCGTGGTCGGTTTTCGCGAGGGCAACCTGTTGAGCATGGACTACGTGCTGCCCGAGATGGACATGAAGGTCGGGGACACGATTGTCACCAGCGGCACCGGCGGTATCTTCCCCAAGGGCCTGAAGGTGGGCTGCATCGTTCGGGTGGACAGCGCGCCGCGCGGGATGTTCCGACGGATTGACATCCGACCCGCGGTGGACGTTGCGGCGGTCGAGCGGGTCTACCTGATAGAGGCGAAGGACTGGGACGTCGCGCAGCGGCGCCGGGACGAGGTCCGCGCTGAGTTGAAGAGCAAGGCGCAGGCCGAGCTGCGCCGCCTGCTCGAAACTTCACCGGTCGAGCAAACCGGCGTCACCGGCAAGGCTACGGAATAGCCCGGGATTGCAGAATGCAGATTGCAGAATGCGGATTGCAGATTGACGGTTGCGGACCTCGCAGCATCACAATGGGCAGCACGGACTGAGGGAATGAAGCACTTCCTGCTGATTCTGCTCGCCTACCTGCTGGCGATGCTGCAACTCGGGATGCGGGCCTGGTTCCCGGACCTGTTGTTGCTGCTGGTCGTGACCGCGGCGGTCTTTGAAGAGCGGGATTTCGCAATCCTCATCGGATTCCTGGCCGGGCTGTTCCTGGACCTGGGCAACCCCGGTCTGCTGGGCGCGAACATGCTCATCTACCTGGTCGTCGGCTACGGCGTGGTGCTCGCCCGCCGCGTCGTATACGAGAAGATCAGTTATGCGGTTGTGCTCTGCGCCGGGGCGCTGGCGCTGAAGTACACACTGGGCTGGCTTCTGACCGGGACGCTGCCGGTCGCCTGGGAGCTTCTGCTGGCCTGCGGCCTGACGCTGCTGCTCCTGCTGCCGGTCCACCAACTCATCAAACTCCTGTTCGGCTACCGATGGAAAGTCGCCTGAGAATCGCGCTCGGCGTGGTTCTGGCGCTGTTCCTGGCGGTCGGGCTCCGCCTGTTTCAACTCCAGGTCGTACAGGGCGCGCACTACTACCGGCTGGCCGAACAAAACCACATCCGCCGTATCCTGACCCCGGCTCCGCGCGGCAAAGTCCTCGACCGCAATGGCGAACTACTGGCCGACTCGCGTCCGTCGTTTTCGATTTCGCTGGTCCCGGCTGAGGCCGACACCCAGACCGTGGAGCTGCTGGCACGGATGCTCGGAACGCCGGCCCCGGAGATCTGGGAGCGGCTGGCCGGCGAGGAGTCGCGCCTGACCCCGGTGCGCCTGCGGCGCGATGCGGACCTTGCGCTCGTGGCTCAGGTCGAAGAAAACTCGTCCGCCATGCCGGGCGTGCTGGTAAAGACCGAACCGCGTCGGTTCTACTCATTCGGCGAGGCGTTCTCGCACGTTCTGGGCTACGTCAATGAAATCACCGAGGAGAACCTGGCCCGGGACACGAGCTATCGGCACGGCAGCACGGTCGGCGCGGCCGGGCTGGAAGCGAAGTACGAGCAGCTCCTGCGCAGTCGGGACGGCAGCAAGTATGTAGTTGTCAATGCCTGGGGCAAGGAAATCGGCACGCTGCCGGAGCGGGTCGAGGCGCAGCCCGAACCCGGGCACGAACTGCACCTGACCCTGGACGCCGGCCTGCAACAGCGGGCGGCGCGGCTGATGGCGTCCCACGAAAGGGGCGTGGTTGTCGGTTTGAGCCTGAAGGACGGCGGCGTGCTCTGCCTGCTCTCCAAACCCGGGTTCGACCCCAACCTGATTTCCGGGACTGTGGGCAGCGACGTCTGGCAGGGATTGCTCACGGACAAGGCCACGCCGTTCGTGAATCGCGCGGTGATGAGCATCTACAACCCGGGCTCGTGCCTGAAGCCGCTCACCGCGCTGACCGCGATGCGCCTGGGCGCGCTCACGCCGAACACGACCTTTCAGCCCTGTGCCGGGCTGTTCGACTACGGCCGCCGCAAGTTCAAGTGCACCGAGAAGCATGGCCGGCTGGACCTGAGACCGGCCATCGCCAAGTCATGCAACATCTACTTCTACCAGGTTGGCTTGAAGACCGGCATTGACGCGCTTGCCGCCAACATGAAGGAATACGGCTTCGGCACTCCGACCGGGATTGACCTGCCGAGCGAGCGGAGCGGCGTAGCGCCGAACCGGAGCTGGCTGGACAAGCGCTATGGCGAGAACCGCTGGTCAATCGGCATCGTTCTCAACCTGGCCATCGGGCAAGGCGAGGTTCAGGTGACGCCGCTGCAACTTGCCCAGTTCTACGCAATGCTGGCCGGCGACGGCAGCTACTTTGTGCCGCACCTGCTCGACTTCACGCGGGACAGCGAAGGCCGGATTCAGCGCCATGCGCCGGTGAAGCGCCAGGTCTTCTTTGACCCGCAACAGGTGCGAGTCATTCGCGAGGCGCTGGTTGATGTTGTGCGCGACGGCACGGGCGTGGCCGCGGCAGTGTCCGGCATCACGGTCGGCGGCAAGACCGGCACGGCCGAGCACACCGGTGGCGAAGACCATGCGTGGTTCGTCTGCTATGCCGGGAAACCAGCGCCCGAAGTCGTCTTCTGCGTGCTGGTTGAGAATGGCGGCAAGGGCGGTGCGATTGCCGCGCCGATTGCCCGGGAGCTGGTCAAACAGTACTACGGCATCAAGGATGAGGTCCCGAAACCGGACACGCTGGACCGGGATGAGCCGGCGCCGAAACCGAAGACGAAGAAGGCCGCGAAGCCCAAGACCCCGGTCAAGGCGAAGGGCAAGAAGAAGACGTGAGTTCCCCGACCCCTGACCCTCGACCCCTGACTCCTGCCTCGGGTCCGACGCGGTTGGCCAGGGTGGCCCGACCCGGGACCTGGGACTGGCATGTGCTCCTGCCGTTGATTCTCCTGACGTTGTTCGGACTGGTGATGATTTTCTCGGCCGGGGGCAAGAACTACTTCCTGCGCCAGCTCATCTGGACGCCGGTAGCGGTGGCGGGCCTGATGCTCGCATACCGGATTCCGCGCCGTCTGCTGTACATGTTTGCCTACCCGCTGCTCGGGTTCGCGGTTCTGCTGCTGGTTGCCGTGCTGGTTCTCGGGCATGGTCCGGCCCGGCGCTGGTTTGACTTCGGACCGGTGAGCTTTCAGCCTTCAGAGCTGGCGAAGATCGCCTGCGTGCTGGCGCTGGCGCATTACCTGTCGGAAAAGAAACAGCTCAGCTTCAGCATCCGGGACATGGGCGCGCCGGTGCTGATGGCCGCAGTGCCGTTCCTGCTCGTGCTGGTCGAGCCGGACCTCGGTTCGTCGGTGGTCTTCATAGTGATTCTCGCGGCGATGCTGTTCTGGCACGGACTGTCGCTATTCCACATCTTCCTGCTCTTCTCACCGGTGCTAAGCCTTCTGTGTTCACTGAACCTGGTGTCGTGGATTGTCTATTTCGTCCTGCTCGGCGGGCTGCTGCTCTGGCAGGGGAAGACCCGCGAAGTGGTCTACGGGTTTGTGGTCAACATCATGGTCGGTCTGCTCACGCCGGTGATAACCAGCCACATGCACGAGTACCAGAAGGCGCGGGTCACGACCTTCCTGATGCCCTGGCTTGACCCAAAGGGGCTGGGCTGGAATGTCATCCAGTCCCTGATATCGGTCGGTTCGGGCCGGCTGTTCGGCAAGGGCCTGCTGGCCGGAACCCAGAAGCGGCTCAGTTTTCTTCCCAACCGGCAAACCGACTTCATCTTCTCGACCGTAGCCGAGGAACTCGGTTTCATCGGCGCAATTGCGGTTCTGTTCGTGCTCGGCTATCTCTCCTACCGGTTCCTGCTCATCGCCTTCAAGTCGCGGGACAACTTCGGGACGATGATGGCATTCGGTCTGGCCTCAATCTTCATCTACCACGCGCTGATAAATGCCGGCATGGTGCTCGGCCTGGCGCCGATCACCGGCATCGCCCTGCCGTTTCTCACCTATGGCGGCTCGTCGCTGGTGCTCAACTTCGCGATTATCGGATTGCTGCTGAACGTCGAATTCAAAGGGGAGTGAGTATCATCCACCGATTGCACCGATTCCGAGTTCGGATTTGTCCGCAGATTACGCAGATTTGCGCAGATGAGGTCGGACCCAGCCGTACAGAGGCTGGCCACAGCGATGGGTGGAAGGACAATAGCGTGATTCTGCATTCTGCATTCGCCTCATGACTGACCTGAAATCCCTCGACCTCGCCGGCCTCGAGCAGTTCACCGCCTGCTTCGGCTGGGAGGCATATCGCGCGAAGCAGCTCTTCACCTGGATCTGGCAGAAGGGCGTGAGCGATATTGACGTTATGACCAACCTGGCCAAGTCCAAACGGGACGTGCTCAAAGCCGGGGCCTGTATCAGCAGTCTCAAGCTCGCGCGCCGCCTGTCCTCAGAAGACGGAACCATGAAGTTCCAGTTCGAGCTGGAAGACCGGTTGGGAATCGAGTCGGTCTACATTCCGGATGCGGCGCGGCGAACGGTATGCGTCTCGTCGCAGGTCGGCTGTCCGCTGGGCTGCGACATCTGCTATACCGGCCAGCTTGGGTTCAAACGCAACCTCAAGGCGCACGAGATCGCAGACCAGGTGGTGCAGGTTGCCTTGCTCGTCGGGAGTCCGCAGATTGCGCAGAAAGGACGCAGAAACCGCAGAAAGGACGCAGAAGGCGCTTTCCGCGAGCGCAG
>Ga0233425_10007290_pt1 | contig 15646 bp, 18 predicted proteins | sample Watercolumn_Towu_2_FD_181712 | JGI IMG/M metagenome (GOLD analysis project Ga0233425, IMG submission 181712) | Freshwater microbial communities from Lake Towuti, South Sulawesi, Indonesia - Watercolumn_Towuti2014_140_MG | ecosystem: Environmental > Aquatic > Freshwater > Lake | place...
CGGAATTTTTTTAAGAAGCGCGCTGTGCTAAACAGGGGCGCGCGCGGTCCCGTAGCTCAGCAGGATAGAGCAGCGGTTTCCTAAACCGAAGGTCAGGGGTTCGAATCCCTTCGGGACCGCCACACAAGTCCATGCTTTCTATAATCATTCTGCTCTGCCCTCCTTCAATCATCTGACGGTTTGACACTTTTCTCAGTTGGGTTTGACAGCTTTTGTTCGGCGCTTGTCCAATTCTTCGTCGAATGAAGCGACGACACCGCGCATCTTTCCTTTAAGGTCGGCGCCTCTCGCATAGTGTCGCGCCATCTCGATTGTTTTCTGCCCGAGCGCGTCCGCAATTGTGCGCTCGTCGTGGCCCGCCTCGCGCAAGATCACCGCCACGGTATGGCGCAATCCATAGAGCGTCAGACCGGGGCCGATGGCCCCTTCCCGCTCCAGCTTGATCCGAACGCGCGCCCATGACGCTCGGAAGCCGTCCAGCGTCCAAGCGCGGCCGGTGGAGCTAGCGCAGAGCGTCTCGGCGACATGGAGAGGAGCGGATCTCAATATCGCTTCCAGCGGCGCCGGGACGGGCCAGAAGACGGGCTCCCCAGTCTTTGCCCTCTTCGTCGCTATCTCCCCGTCGCGATAGTGCCTGCGCGGGAGCGTAAGAGCGTCCATCGGGCCCAGCCCGGTAAACATCATTAAGGCGATCGCCGGCTTCATGTGCGCGGGCGCCGCATCAAGGACTGCATGACGCTCGACGTCTGTCCATGGCCTATTCGCGTCGGGCGCGCCCTTCGCGCGACGAATGGCCTTTATGTCACTCGCTGGATTGTCAGCGATGTGGCCGCGCTCCTGGCCCCACTTGAATACGACGGAAAGAGTTGCCTTCAGATAGTTTCCGAACCGGCGGCCCTTCGATTCCGCCGCCTTGTCGCGAATCCGCACGACAAGCGGGCGATCGAAGCGCACGAGCGGCGTGTCAGCGATCGGGCGGAGATAGTCGAATTGCTTCTGGTAGTCGGATTGCGTGCGCGGCGCCAAGTCTTGAAATGCGCTGTGTGCCCGATACGCGGAGATCAACATCCCGAGCGTTCCAGGCTTGTCGCCGACGGTTTTCGAGTCCGATAAGGCGGCGATCTTCGCGCATTCCGCAAAAAACTCAGCCGATCCGAGCGGACACTTTTTGAGATCGACGGCCGTCTTCGTCTTGCGATGATAGGCCCGCCACTTCCCGTGCCGGTCCTTGAAGATCTGAAACCCCTTGAGCTTTATTTTTGTCATGCGAGCCTCGCCACGATCTCGTCGGCCTCGCTGGATTTTCCAACTTTCAACGTATCAATCCAAGTGTCGAGATCGCGGACGTCATAGCGCAAGTCACCATTCGGAAATTTCACGGGCGAAACAGGACACTCGACCTTGAAGCGCTTCACCGGCCGCCCGCAATGATGCGCCCCCTCAGCAACTGTCAGCATCCGCTTTGGGATGATGTTGAGTTGCAAGGTGGCGCTCGTCATAAACTTCTCGGTCCTTAGAATTCAGTGGCGACCTCAGGAGATTGCGTCTGCTGACCTGTGGAGAACAGGCGGGGGAACGATCTCCGTTTTCGTTTTTGGGCCGGCCGCCCGCGCCCTCAAGCCACCCCCCGAAGCTTTACGCCATTAAGCCATCAAGACGGACGCGCGTCTTCGCGGCGCCCGAGGCGGCAACAGCAACGCCAATGCGGAAGTTGTCCGTCGCCGTTCCCGACAGCGCGCCGGGCGTCGTGTCCCAAAAAACCGGAGCGCCCTGCGCAAGCCCGGTGACGGGCAACTCAAAGACGCCGCGCGTAGAGATCTCGACGTCCTCGCCGCTGGCAGCGTCGGTCGCGGCGACGCCGCACAACTTGCCCACGACGACAAAATCGCCGCTGTTCACGGCGGCCGGAGCGGTGACGGTGATCACGTCGCCGGGTTGAACGAAATTCTTCATCTTAGAGACCTTTCGATGAGGAGATGCGCACGGTGTGGATGCGCGTTCCTTGAATGTTGGCGATGCGGCGCTCGCAGTCAGCAATGGCGCGCGCCAGTTCTGTTTCTGAGCGGAACTTGACCCGTTCCATGGCGTCCAGCGTCCGCGTTTCGATCTCCGACTCCCCGCCGTAGCGGAGAGAGAGAAGATCGCTAAGACGAGCTTGAAGCGCCGCGAGGTCCATCGATTACGCTCCCGGGTTCTTGTGCCAGCCGCGCCAGTCGACGAAGCCGCCGCCGAAGTCGAGACGAACGCGGAAGCGAACGCCATCGACGTCGAAGCCGACTTCTGACGTGATCTGCGGACCGGCGGCGCCTTCAAGATAGGCGTATTCCAAGCCGTCGATCTCGGCCGGGTCGGCGACCACATACCAAGCTCCGGTGATGCGCGGATCGACGACGATTTCGAGCTTCGAAGAGAATGGGTTCACGTCTTCCGAGACGTTAGGCGTGATCGTCGTCACGACCTTTTCGGCCTCAGTCTCGCGATCGGCGCCGACAAGCAGATATTTTGGCGTGACCGCGATCAGCTCGCCCAGCAAGCCCTTCTGCGTGCGCATGGCGAGACGCGCCGCCGAGAGTGTCGTGACGTCGATGGCGGCGCCGCTCGCTGCGAGGTTGCCGTGATCCGCATGAAAGAGCGCCTTCGTGTCCGACATTGTTGGGTTAGCGATGACGAGATTCGCCAAGAACGAATTCTCGAAAGCCGCCGCAGCTTGGCCCATGCGCCGGGTGATATCGGCGAAGGCGCCGAGATCGTCGTTGACCATCGCCTGCCGGCTGAAGCCAACAATGCGACCGAAAGTTTCGACCGCATAAGACTCTTTCGCCTCAGCCATCGCGCCTGACTTGAATTCGCCGTGCTCGTTCACCTTTTCGAGCGTCGGCGCCGTCGAGAACTGCAAGCGATGCTTCGTGCGGAAGTCCTTGGCTGTCGTCTGCCGCGCAAGCCGGCGGACGCCGGCCGGCGCGCTTTCATAAGCCTGGCGCAGCGTGCGGCCTGTCGTGTCCGCGAGGATCAATGGAAAGTCCGACGTCGTCTGCAGGGCACGTTCGATCAAGCGACCATGCTGAAGGCCGGTCGTCTGAATTCCGCGAACCCGAAGACAGTCGCGGGCGATCTCCGGGATAGTGAGGCCGATGAACTGACGCGCGGCCTCGCTCGGCTGATGCGATGGCGCGACGCGGGTAAACAACGCTTCGCCGATGGCGCGCGCTCTAAACTCCGGGTCGCTGTAGTCTGTGCCGACGCTGGCGGTCTGAATCTCAGACGCCGGAGCGGTTCGATTACGCATCACTTCGAACGCCGCGGTGCGGGCCGACTCGACCGTCGCGCCTGCATCGATCTGCTGATCAATCCATGTCTGATCTAACGAGGCGACACGCGCGATGCTGCGGATTTCCATATTAACGGCCGCACGATCGGTGACCGTTGGCTGATTGACGGCGGTCCGTTCCGCGACCGCCGGGTTATTGGATTCCGGAGCGGGGTCCGGCTGGGTTTCCGTCGTCATGCTGCGAATTCCTGCATGGCGATCGGCGGGAATGATAACGAGCGAGGCTTCGATCAAATCGAATGCGACAGCGACTTTCTCGCGCCGTCCGCTATCCTGATTTTTCCGCTCAGCCCATTTCGAAACGATGTAGCCGATGCTGACCCCGAAGGTCTGGCCGTCGCTCAATTCAGCGGCGATGCGCTGCGATTTCGGATTGTGTCGGGACAGCGTGGCGCGGCCGGTCAGTTTCCCGCCGATCACCTGAAGGTTATCGACCTGCCCGAGCTTTGCATCCACGCTGTCCCTTGCGTGCGAGTCCAGGAGCGGGAGCACGGGCGGCAAGCTCGCGCCGGACACGGCAAGCAACTCGTCATATGAACCGCGCGCATCGAAACGCTCTACAGGCGCTCCAGTCGACAGGACGACGTCAAAGGTCCACGTCTCGGCGTTCCATGTGCTGGCGCCCAAAGGCGCGCGGCGCGTGAGAATATGTTCGGTCATTGATCGCCCCCTTGCGTTTGCGCGGGCGGAGGCGCCGTATTGCTGAAGGAGAGGCCGAGCACTTCCGCGTCGGCGTTGTCTTGCGCGATCTCGGCGTTCAAAGCCTCAAGGTCATAGCCGCGCGCGGCGACCGCCTGTCGGCGCGATAGAAGGCCGGCATTGATGGCCAGGATCTCGGCTTGGACGTCCTTGAGCGGATCGACCCAATCCGTCTTAGGCGGAAGCCAATTTGCCGCAAGATAGGGTTCGGGATCGCGTTCGAAGCCGGGCGCATCAATGCGGCCCGATAACACTTCCGTCGTGACCCAACGGCGCCATACGGGGTCGCAGAATTGACGGATCAAGACATTCCATTGGAGTGAATCAGCGCGGCGACGGAATTCGATCCGACCATCGCGCATCGATGAATAATTGCCTTCCGTCCGATCGCCCGTGAGCTCTTCGAAGGGCACGCCGAGACCCGCCGCGACCTCGTGCGCGGTCAGCTTCATGAACTGAATGACTTCGGGGCCTATCGCCGCGGGATTGGAGAACGTGATCTCCTGGCCCGGCTGAAGCACCTTGAGCGTTCCGGGCTCCAAACCTCCCTCTAGAACGCCGTCGCCTTTCGTCTCGCCCTGAAAGCCGCCGGCTTCGCCGTTGGGGTCCATGATGAAGCCAGTGAGCAGCGCGGCGATTTTCTGTCGCGTCAATTGCGCATCGTGGGAAGAGTCGAGATCGGCGAGGCGAAGCAGGACCGGTGCAAACCATGAAACGCCGCGAACCTGTCCGGGCGTCTCGACGCGAAAGACGTGGCACACGGAATCGGCGGGAAGCCGCACCAGTTCGAGCGACGCCATGATCGGCAAGCCAGGACGCTGTTTCCAGGCGTGGTATGCGACTCGCCGTTGCAGCTCGTCGTATTCGACGCCGGCGACAATGCGCGCGCCGCCACGCAATTCTGTGTGATAGGCGCCGCTTACCTGTTCGCCATCCATGAGGCGAATGCGCAACGCGCCGATATCGTTGTGATGGAAAACGCCGAAACCCTCGCCGTCGACCACAAGGCGGCGGGCGATGATGCTCTGCAGCCCATAGAAGTCGGCGAGGCCGTCGTAATCAGCTTCGCGGGTCCAGCGATCGAATGCGGCATTGAAGAGCTTGCGCGTCTCCGGATCTGGATGCGCCGATTGCGGCTTGATTCCGCTGCCGACAAGCGCGGACGTCCACGCCTCGACGCCGGCTTTGGCGAATCCATTGTTGCTTTCGAGATAGCGTGCGCGACGGGCGAGCGTCTGGTAGGCGGCGACTTGCGACGAGATCGGCGAAGCGATTGTCCCCGCGTTGCGAAGACGACGGCCGCCGGCGGCGCCGTCGAAGCCCATTGAGCGGGCCTTAAAGCCGAGAGCCTTGCGCGCAGCCGAGAGGATCGAGCCGACGCTCATGACGAAGCCTCTTCGTCAATCGCGCGAAGCTGCGCGATGGCGCCGTTCACGACTTCGCCTAGCGGAAATATGATCACGGGCTCGGCGTGCACACCCGCTCGCGCCAGCGTTTCGCGACGTTCGGGATTAATCGGACGCCTTTCCGAAAAACGATCCTCGCACTCCCGACGATCGAGAAGCCCCGTTCCCTCGAATGGTTCGACGAATTCCGATACTCGCATGTGGATGGGGTCACCCACCCTCGGACTGAACAGCGAGAGAGGCCCTCCGGCACTAAGGATCAAAGAGTCGCGCGCGCCTGGGCGGAGTGAAATGTAAAGGTTCCAGTCCATTTCGCCGTTGGTAGAGAGCTTCTTGACCGCCGCCTCCGCGATCTCCTTCGAAACCGAAAGATCGATGCTCAAATCCGCCATTCGGCGCATTATCGCGAGCTTCACGACGTCCAAAGCCGAATAGAGGCGGCGCCGTCCGATTCCAGGATTTTGTTCGCTGAGCCGGATCGCACCGCGATTAACCCAGGTCTGAAGCACAGGAGCCTTAAGGCCCGTGACCTGCAGAACTTCTGGCTGAGTGTATCGGGGCTCGGTGAGCATGGGAGATAAATAGCATTGCTTTTATTCGGCGTCAACGACAAAATAGCGCCGCTATTTCTCGCTAAGGACGTATGCGATGCATATTGGCACATCATTGAATAAATTGATGAATCGACAATTCTGGCGGGCAATTTAGGATTCTTGAGCCGCGGCTGACCAGTAACCTAATAAGGTAACGTTTGAGTTCGACGATCGATATCGCACTTGACAACGAAAGCCGGTGAGCTAGGTTTCTGCCCACACAGCTGACAGTCGGGCTCGAACCCGACGGATGATATGCGATACACAAGATAGCTTTTAGACGTCTCTGGCGTCGAAACCCATACAGCTAGCCAGCGATCTGGCTCTCACAAGATAAAGCTACGCCCGCACGGGCAAGACAGTTTGGAATAGCCTTAGGAGCATTGCTCCTAGGGCTATTCCCGTTGCCTAAACCACTTTAGTCCACAAGGCTTTGACAGCGAGGATGAAACAGTGAAGCCCTACGGCAGCCTTTACAAGCTCTATAAGACGCAGTCTCCCGATACAGCGTTTGCTCATTTTTATGCGATTGCCGGTGATTATGATGAGCCGTTTCGCATTATCGCACGCGCGACGATGGACGGCTTCGATGCGTGGGGATTTCAGCAAGATCGTTTTCAGCAAAAGTATGGGGCATTGAGCGTTCCGAAGCTCAAGAATTACCTGAATTACACTTTCAGGAGATTGGTCGATTTGGAGACCGAAACCCCCGGCGAGTTCTTTGTGCAGTCGAGCGACGGAAATTGGATCTGCTTCAATACCGGACTCCAAAATATGTATGGAGCCGACCTGATAGCAATTTTTGAGCGTTACAGACCGATCCCGGGAGCTCAGCCGCGCGTAGTCCCGGATTGGGTGTTCAAAGGATGTTACGCGCCGAGTGAACCGCGTTACCGCGACCGCTTCGGAAGTAATGTCCCGTCGCTCGCTTGGTACTCTACTGACAGCCGAGATTTCGTCTTTGACCCGGCTTACCATCTCGAACGTGACGTTTTCGACCATCTCTTCGAACGCGCAAAAGAGCGCGCCGGGATGCCAGCCGCGGGTGACGAAGTTGTTCGGAATTATCTTCGAGGTGCGCTCGAGAACCTCATGCCGAAAATTCGACGCAACTATAAGGTGGCAATTCCAGTGTGGTATGTAGAGGAAAAGCGCATGCAAATGTTGCTGCCGTTTTATCCAGCAAGCGGGACAGATGTTTCATGTTTTCTCGTCGAGCGAGATGATGCCACGCGAAGGTATTGCCTGAAAACAATTTTTGACCTGGATCAGGCCTATTATTCTGCTCGCCTTATCACTCGGCCCGACAAGGATTGGCTAAATCCATAACCCTTCGTCGCGCGCCGACACCAAGGCCATCGCGCAGACGATCGCGCGCGCTAACGGAGGAGGCGAAGGAACGATAAGCGCGCCTGCCACGCTTGCCTCGGCGCGCTTCAGCACTATGTGGCCCGCGTCGCCTCTCGCGACATTCTACGTCCCATTTGCCCGCGGCTTCACGGTCGCGGGCCTTTTTTTGCTTCACGCCGGTTCGTCGCCCGACAACGAAAAACGCCCCGCCGTTACATCCACGGTCGGGGCGTTCTTGGGACGGCGGGGGGCCGTCGGCTTCGCTGAATCTATGCGGGCGATTCGGTCAATTCAACCTCAGGTCGAATGACGCATCAGCTTTGCCGGTCACGAGCCAATAAGCAGATACGCCGGTGACGTGCCTGACGCAGGCGAGCGCGTCGAGGTAATGGACCCCGATCGGATCGTCCTCGTCGAACTCGTCACCATCAAGGAATCTCGCGACGTCATCAGGCGTCTCGCCGAGGAGCGCCGCAAGATCGGCTTCGCACAAACCGGCGCTGTCGAGCGCCGACAGCATTCGGTCCGCCCATTCGGGGCGATCGATCGCGGTCATGGCTCACCTCGACAAACATACGCCTGAAATGAATTCGGCGATTGGCCAGTCCTCGCGTAGAAGCGTCTGCTCTTGCTTCCAGAGACCGATGCGCGCTTCACCAAATTGGTGAACGATCCACTGCGTCGGGGTAGATCGGACAAGCCGCCGCACAAGACGCTCAGATCGGTCAGCCTTAAACAACACGATGCCCTTGCCGGGCTCGGGCGATCTCGTAGGATCGACGGCGACTATCTGGCCGGCGTAGACCATCGGCGCCATGCTGTCGTCCTGCATGGTGAACTGGTAAGGGCCTTCGAAGATGGCGGGATCGATCGTGCTCATGCCCGCGCCTCCCGCTCAACAAGAAACTCAATCGTGTTGTCTATGACGGCGCTGACCTCTTCGCCCATATTAAAGGCGATCCTCGGGTTCGACACGAATTTCAACATCGCGACGATGCCGGCCGTGCTCGTGGGTTTCAGGGGAAACAACGTCTCCCGCTCGAAATCGATTAAGGCATCAAGCGCAGCACGACGCTCCGCCGTATCCTCGGGGGTGGCGTCATGGGCGGCGTTCAGGCGCCGCCATTCGGCCAGCGCGGCGAATATCGGATCCTCGCCTGCAACGGCGCTTGCGATCGAAGGCACTGCGACGGCCGCTCCGCCGATCGCTGCGGCGCCGGCGGTGAGTAGGTTGCGGCGGGTTGTGGATTGCGGAATCGTAGACGCAATTCGGATATTGGTAGAATCAGCCATGTGAAGCTCCATGATTCGCGTGGTTAGAGCTGGGCGGGAGGGCTCAATCTCCTTGCCCGGCTCGGCTTTGTGTATTACACAGTTTCTATGAAGCGGTCAATCCCTGTAATACAGAGAAAGCGCGGGCCTGCCCCAACAGGTAAGACGCCGGTGGCGTCGTTGCGGTTGCCGGAAAAGCTGGCGACAGCGATCGACAAATGGGCCGCGAAGCAGAAAGACGAGCCATCGCGATCCGAAGCGATCCGGCGCTTGCTCGAAGAAGCATTGGAGGCGCACAAATGTCAGAAGAACCAAAAATGACAAAGCAGGAACAATTCTTGTGGATCGTGCAGACGACGGTGCTCGCAAATGGAATCAACATTTCAACTCAGCCAGAGCGCATAGATAAATGGCGCCATGAATTTTCCGGAGTAGGCGCAAAAACCTATTGGCCGATGCGATATATGCGAGCGAGCGCATTCCGGCTAATCTTTCGGCGGCCGAGGCCGCTGACGAATTCTGCCTGTATATGTTGCACAGTTTCTTCGAAAATAATGAGAAAGAGCGTCCAGAACTGCCTCAGTGGTTTGCTCGCTACTGCTAATCTCACCTCTCCATCCAGCTCGACCGAATTACGCGCGGCGCCGCCTTGGGCGGCTCGGCCGATCTCAACTCCACCTCTCGACTCTCGAAATGGATTGTCACGCCCTGGCGCGCGGCGAACGCGTAGACAAGGCAGTCAAGCGCCTCGGCGGCGCGGCCTGGGATGCGCTCAAAGCGCCGCTGCGGTAAGCCCCGAACGTAGCGCAGCACCCTGCGTTCGCTGCATAGCTGTTCAAACCACACGGGCTCGAGGCTATCGCTGAAGCGAATCGATCGCCCGCGCGCCAAGCGTGAATAGATCGTCGTTTTGAGCCCGTCGACGCCGACAAGGAAGAGACGTCCGCCCTTCACCTTGCTCTTGCTGGCCTGCAATGCTGGTCGCGAGCCGAATACGCCTTTGCCGGCCATAACGCGCCGAGAAAGGCGCGGGAAACAAAACGCATAGACCTTGTCCGTCCAATCGCCGTCGCCCGAGTCGACGATCATGGCGTCGACCTTTAGGAAGCCGCCGAAGGGATGACGCCAGCGCGTCCGCGCCATCTCGTCCAGCTCGAACCACGTCGCGTCGTCATCGGGGGATCCCCATATCACGACATGCCCGAGAGCAATCGCATCGGTTCGCGACCATCCGACGATGGTCAATTCCAGCCGATCGTCTTGCACGTCGACGCCGATGGTGACGGCGAGCACTTCGGGCGGGATGCGTTCAAGCCCGATCGGTTCGACGCGCTGTTGCAGGGCGAGCTCGTCGGCTTGCTCCTCCGCGTCATTCCAGCCCTCGGCAAGGACTGTATTGATGAAGGGCTGTAAGAGATCGGGGTCGTCTTTCGCGCGAAGGAATTCCTCCGCGAGCTTCGCCCACGAAGCGTTGGCGAGCGGCGAGACGAGCGCGTTGATCCAGAAGCCTGCGTGACCTTGAACCTCGGGCGCTTGCGCGCGCCAGCGCGCGGCGCCGATCATCGCCATCTTGTGGCGCTCTTCGATCAGCTCTTGGCAATGCGGACAGCGGAAGGCAGCCGTCTCCGGGCGCTTATCGGTCCACTCGATATGCTGCCAGCGGATCCATGTAAAAGCGCCACATGAAGGGCATGGGACCTCGAAAAGGCGTCGATCGCTTGAAGCATAGGATCGCAACACATTGCTCGTCTCGACGTGCAGGGGCGTCGAGCCGATGACGATCTTGCGATCGGGAAAGGCCAGCGTGCGCTTTTCGGCGAGCACGATCGGCGAGCCTTCCACGCCCGATTCCATGGCGTCCGCTTCGTCGACCAGGACGATGCGCGCATTATGCCGGCGAAGGTTACGCGGCGCCTTCGCCGCGACGATCTTGAGCGAGCCTCCCGGGAAGCGACGGCTCAAGAGCGTATTGCGACCGCCTTCGCTTGCGTCCGCTTCAAGCAACCCTGCAAGCGCCGGCGACGCGTCAAAGATCGGCTCGACGTCGCTGACGACATAATCCCGCGCGTCGGCTTCAGTCGGGAGCAGCGCGAGGATCGGCGAGGGCTCGTTGGCGACAAAGTTTCCGATCGCGCCGGTCAAGAGAGTGGTGAAGCCGAGGCGGGCGGATTTGACCAGCGTCACCCGCTCTATGGCACGGTCGCCGATCTCACCGGCGATCTCGCGTTGATACGGCCACAGGCGGACGCCGCCGGGCTGTGCGGAAACGCCCTGCGGAAGGCGCATATTCATTTCGATCCAGTCAGACAGCGGGATGGCCGGCGGCGGCAAGAGCGCCGCCAGCGCCTCGCGACGCGCGCGCGCCAAACTATCCATTGGCGGACTCCGTCAAAGCGTCGCGAACCTCTCGCTCGATGATCTCGACTTCGGCGCGCGTCATATGAGGGAGGGCGAGACGCACGCGACTCGGGACAGCGAGAATGCGCGCGCGCACGCCGGTCATGATCGTGCGCCATGTCGCCGCGACCTGTGTCGCTGGCACAAGCTCGCCTCGCGCTGCAGCGTTCTTGATCGCCGCGGAGTCGGCTTGCTCGCGCGCCAAGCGCGCGCGCTCTGCTGTGAGCGTCATCACGCCCGACTCGCCGCCACGGCCGGCGGCGATCTCGCGTAGATGCGTGCAATACCGTGTGATCGAAGCGTCGCGGTCGTAAGCAGAGCGGCCGATCTTGACGACATAGCCGTCCTTCGCGAGATCCCTAATCGTGCGTTCATGGACTCCGAGGAGTTTGGCGAGTTCCGGGCCACTGATCTTCTGAGTGTCCACTCTGGTCGCCCTCAATGCGCAGTCGCCTCGCCGTCCGCCGCCGCGCCAATGTCGCGTAGCTGCAAGAGCAACGTGCGCTGGTCATCTGTCAGGGGCGTCCCGGCGTCGAGTTCGACAATCAAAGACGCGACAATGCCGAGGGAACGGGTCGCAAGCCTTTGGTTGTGCGCAAGGGCGTCCTGATTGGCGAGAATGCGTTCGAGCTTTTCGCAGACCTGCTCAAGCCCGGCGTTTAGTTCGTTAATCGTCATCGGTCTCATTCTCCCTTTTGTCCGCTCGCTCCAAACTGCGCATTCTGTTGCGCCCTGAGCGAACCGACCTTTGCGGAAGCCGCGCCGACCTTCGAACTTAAAGCGTCGACCGAACTGCCAGCGCTCGCTGCAGCACCGCCGATAGACGCGAGCGCCGCCTTGAGCGCATTGACTTTCGCGAGCAGCGCGTCGATCGCCGCCATCGCGGACCCGGTATCGACGTGAGGCGATGCGGTGAAGGAAAGCGCGTCCTTCATCTGGTTGCCGGCGGCGACGACGTTCGCCTTCTCGGCATTTATCCGCTGCAAATTGAGATGCGGAGCCGCGCCCTCGATCTGCGTCATCATCGGCGTCGCGTTTTGGTTTACGCGAATCCGGCGCTCGAAGGCGTCGACCGATTCCCCCTGCGGGACGCCGCGCAGGAATAGCCGCCGGTTCGCCTCAGAGAACGGAACGGGCGTCTTGTCTTTCAGCCGATCGATCGGGCCGCCATCGGGGCCGGGCAAGAAGCCCGTCTTTTGCGCCGTCTCGTAGCCCTTGATCAACTTTTCAAGATGCTCGTTAATCGGCGGGAGCGCCCACCGCATAAGGTTGTCGCCGACCTCGGACGCGAGCGCCTTCGTTCGTTCGAGATGGTTGTTCGTTGTCGCGAGGTCTTCCTTTAGGCTCTTGTCGAGAGACCCGCGATAGGCGCCGGTCGCAAGCGCATCGCGGATCCTTTTCAACTCGGGCAGCGCCTCTTTCGCGCGCAGAATCTCATCGAACCACTCTTTGCCGCCTATGCCGAGCGCCGCTTTGACGCCGTCCTTGCTTTTCGCAATCCGCTCGATGACGTCGATCATGGTTTTCATCGAGTCGGTTTTCATGCCTTTTTCAACGGCCTGCGCCGACGTGCCGAGCAACTTGAATGCGGCCGCCGCGTCCTTGCCTTGCGCCGTAGCTGTGCGCAGGCGCGACGTAAACTGCCCGAAGAACCGCGCGGCGACTTCCTGGTCCATGCCGACGGAGCGCAACGCGGTCAGCGCGACAATGGAGTCGTCATACGAGACGTTCGCCGCCTTGGCGCCCGCGCTCGCTCGCTGCCACATCGCGCCGACGTCTTTCTCAGCCGCCGCGGAAATATCGCCGACAAAATTCACTTTATCGGCGAAGTCGGCGAGCTCCTTGTTGCTCCAGTTCGTCTGCGCGCGCACTTCGGCGAGCGTCTGCGCCGCGTCCTTGGCGCTGACGTCCCACGCCGACGACGTCTTCGCCGCCGTCTGCATGAAGCCGGCGAGGTCTTTGTAAGAGACGCCCGCTTGACCGGCCGTTGCGGCGAGGTCGGCCATGTTCTCGCGCGCAATGCCAAAGGTGCGCGCGTTTTTGTTAATCATCGCCTCAACGTCGGCGAAGGTGGCGCCTTCGTCCAAGTTGACCTTTTTGCGGACGCTGGCCATCGCTTTGTCGAAGTCGACGGCTTGCTTGATTCCGTAGGCCGCAGCGGCGCCCGCGCCGGCGACGCCAAGGCCCGCCGCGCCGCCCACCATGTAAGCGCTGCCCGCGCCGACAAGACTCCCTGCGGTGCCAGGAAGCCCGTAAGCCGCTGCCGCAGTTACGGCGTCTCGCCGCCAAAGACGGCCTACGCCCGCTGCGCCAGCAACGCCGACTCCTGCAATTCCAGCGGGCCCCATCGCCGCTGCCTGAGCGCGCGCGAAAGCGCGCTGTTCAGCTTTGACGTGGCGCAGCGCGCGGATGGTATTCGATTCCCAAGTGCGGACTTGAGCCTGTTGGGCCTTCGTCCATTGCGATGAGTTGGCGGCAAGGCCGGCAGAGCGCGCATAATCTTTCCATGCGGCGCTGACGGCAGCGATGTCTTTGGCCGAGAGCCGCAGCTTTGAAAGGTCGCGGACGAGGCGATCGCTTGCCCCCGTCCCCTTCATTGCATTCGCGACGTTCTTGGCGTTTGTCTCGGCTTGCTTGAGCGCCTGCGCGACCGTGCGCGCAGGCTTCGAAACTGAATCGATTAATTTGATTTCGAGTGACGATGTGAGCGATGCCATGCTGTCCTCACTTCAGGCCGGAAGCGGCCCGCCTTTAGATTTTTCGTTCGAGATTGATGGATCGGGGTCCACAGCCCCCGCACTCCAGGCGGGCAGGAAGGACCCGGACGCAAACCGGACACAAACCGGACAAAACCTGGACGCTCTGGTCGAGACAGTCGCGCTTCGCGCCGCCTTCATGGCGGCGTTGCGCGGCGGCGAGGTCGATGATTGAGCCGCGAATGGAGACACGCTTCGCGGGGGAACTCTCGCAGCGCTCCGCGGGAGGCGAGGGGTTGGCGGCGGGAGAGTCGGCTGAGACAGTTCCGTCGCCCGGCCTATAAATACCCGAAGGGTATATATGGGGGGACGAATTAGTCTCACGCTCCCGAAGCGCTTCGACGAGCATGGCGTCACGCTCGTCTTTCGGCCTGCGGTAGAAGCTCGCTCGGCTTTCGTTGAAGTGCTCCCACGGTCGGATCACGGCGGCGCTTTGCGAGCGCGGGCGCGCGCCCGACGCGCGCCGCTCGGCCTCTTTGCGGACGCGATCGCGTTCTCGGCGGCGCTCTTTGGCTTCGGCTTTTCTTTGCGGCCTGAGAAAGTCGACGGCGCCGATACCGCGTAACTGAAGCAGATCCCGCTCCGCGCGATTGACCTCGAGCATCTTCGCGGCCGTATCGCCGGCGATGAAGCCCTTGGCCCTTCGACGTCGCGCCTTGACGATTCCAGCCGCGACGGCTTCGACAACCCAATCCGGCGGGTGAGCGACGCCGATCGCGCCGAGCAGCGCGTCGGCGGTGCAGTCGGGCCAGCTCGCGAAGTATTTGCGCTGATAGTGCGGCGCGTGCTTGCCCCTGACGATCTCGTAAGGACCGGAGGGGAACATGAGCACGGGCACGGCCCAGCAATAGGCGAGATTGTGCCAGTTCAGCTCCTTCTCATTATGCTTGAGGCGATGCTCGGCGAGGCGAAGCAGCTCATTGATAGCCGAGCCGGCGCGGGCCCGGAGGATCCGATAATCGACGGTGGAGCGCTCGGCCTTTCTCTCAGTTTTGAGGAAAAGGGCGGGACGGGCGGCGTCATCGGCGCTGTGGGCGTTTGCCCTCTTGCTGGCGGCGGCGCTCATGACGCACCGCCTTTGCCGAAGACTCTCGACTCCATCTCGCGACGGCGACGCCGAGCGCGTCGCCATGCGTCGCGCAGCGACTCGCGCTGTTTTGGCGAAAGCGCGCGCCCGCGGCAGCGATTGAGAAGATCGGTGCAGAACCGCACTTCCCACTCGCTCGCAAACGCGCTGGCAAGAACCTCATTGCAGGCCGTCACCATGCCGACGGCCGGCTCATTCGGCTCTGCCGGCTCGGTCTGGCGACGCGGCTTGGGGCGGGACCTATCCCGCAAAGGCGTGAAGGCGGCATCAGCCATGGGCCGCCTCCATCGTATCCGCGATGCGAATCAGGCGCGCCGCAATGTGATCCTTGGCTGCATAGACCGCTTCTGGATTGCTGCGCATCGGGTCATGGATGCGACGGACGGCGCTCGCGATCTGGCGCAGCTCGAAAGCAGTTGACGGCGAGTCCGCGCTGCGGCATTTTCCGTCTCGGAAAGCGCCCGCTTTCTTGTTGCATTTGCCGCCGCTCCGGGGACCAGCCGGTGCGGCGGTTTGCTTTTCGGGTGGTGATCCCCGGTTTGACAAATCGGCTGTAAGCCGTTGATCTCTGCAGCCCGGTTTGACAGCATCGCGCGCGCTAAGCGGTTGATGTTTGGCGTTTGACGGGTGCTTCCTAAACCGAAGGTCAGGGGTTCGAATCCCTTCGGGACCGCCACACACCTCAGCGCACGTCCGGGAAAGTCGCCAGCACCGCTTCGATCGGCGCTGAATCGACCGTCAATCCGCCGTTGAAGGGA
>Ga0233425_10007291_pt1 | contig 15646 bp, 19 predicted proteins | sample Watercolumn_Towu_2_FD_181712 | JGI IMG/M metagenome (GOLD analysis project Ga0233425, IMG submission 181712) | Freshwater microbial communities from Lake Towuti, South Sulawesi, Indonesia - Watercolumn_Towuti2014_140_MG | ecosystem: Environmental > Aquatic > Freshwater > Lake | place...
CGGTTGAGCAGTGCCCAGCAGCAATTCCTTCAGGCGAAACAACGCGAGGGCTTTGATGTGGTGTTGAACAACGTGCCATTCGTGAATACCGGGAATGAACAACAGCACGCTTGCGTGATTGCTAAAGCAGCATGAACGCCCCGGATCAACGCGTGCCAAGTCAAATAAGAGCAACGGGGATAGCCCCTGTCATTTTAGGAGAAGAAACAAATGTCAGAATACAACCGACGTTATTGGGTTGGCGCAGACGGAAGAGAGATCGGAGCAGTTCCTAGCCTCTCTGGCAACAACCATGTCTCAATCGCCATCGCCCATTTCAGGAGTCGCAGCGAGCCAGTCCCCTCGAGCGATGACGAAGTCTATGCCACCATGTTCAGACGTGGTTTCATGCTCGTCGTCGCAGAGGAGGAAATGGGCATCATGGACAGCATCCATGTGGACAACCGCGGCCGTCCAATTACTCCCGAGCAGAGCGAGTATTTGTGCGCCACACGAAGCCGCCATCCCAATCTCCGCATCCATGTGAACGGCCGGTCATTCGCGTCCACTCGAGACGGACGAGGGAATACAAACATGCCCATCAGTGATGAGCATACAAGCAACCCTGGACAGGACGGTGCCTGACACAGCACGGAGAAACACACCATGAACAACATTCATGCCCTTTGGGACAACCTGTTCCCCCTGAACGAAGTGGACAGGGATTGTTTTAAGGAATGCAAACAGCGTCTGGGCCAGGATTCCAACATTCTCTGGTATCCAAGCTCTGGCGGCGATTTTCGAGACTTGATCCAAACGCATCCGGGGTTGTGGGGCAACGCAGACGGTGCCGACCGGTTGGCATTGCCCGGACTGTTCATCCACACGGATTATCATCCGTATGAGTTGAACGCGACACTTCCGCGTTCGTGCTTTCAGCAACGGCCGCCGCCGCGGCCGAGAGAGGAACAAGGCCGACTGGGATTGGACAATGAGCCTTCGTTTATTGACCCTGTGCCGCCACCACCACCGCCACATCATCCGATCCCCATTCATGACGATGGTCGCACTTGTATCACAGCGACCCGATTGGTTCCGTTGGTTCTCAACAGCGAGATTGGATTGCACAATTTCACCACGCGCGGGAGGCCTTCCGAACAGAACTGGCTGGGTGGCAAGGCGGCGCTCATGGAACTGGCCATCCACAGCCACAAACTGGGTTCGTTTGCCCGCCAGTTGCTTTACCTGTTTTGCGAGAACTGCAACTTCTTCAACGAGTTTGTGCTGCGGCGCGGTTTGAAACCCAGCCACTTGGTCCACATTCGCGATGGAGTGGGATACGGCGGCGGCTGGGGCGTGTCCATGGACTTCCTGCACCGCTACCTCGGCTTCATGGATGTGAAATACCTGATTACCGACTGCTCGTTTCCGGCGGAGACGAACCGTTTCCTGACGCTATGCCGCCGCGCCCGTCGGGTGCTTCACTCACCCGGAAATCCGCCCACAGACCGCGCCGAGCTTTGCACGCTCTCGTGGGGCGACAATTGCATGTCCGCAGCGGTTTATCGCGTGCGACGCGAGCCGCCGGTCTTGTGGGGGCGGACTCGGCGAAGAGCGGGCCGCATCCGAGGCGCAGGCAGAGAGAGGAGATTGGCGGCCATAGGAGGATACACCAGTCCAGCAGGGGCGAGGACCTTATGACACAGTCCCGACTTGCTGCGGATGGGGTGAAGATCAAGTTTGTTCCCCAGCGAACTGCGGCGCGCTGTTGCCAGGACGATGCACGAAGCGCGTTCAAGACCGAGAAGGAGTCTATAGCCAACGGCTGAACGCGACGAAGCAAATGCCCCTGAGGCACGATATGCGAGATAGAAAACGAATTCGTGACAGAAACTGTCACAACAACAAAGGAAACGACAATGCAACGGTATTGGTTGGGTGGCGATGGCAGACAACTGCGCGCCAACCCTGTTCGCGGGATTGATAACTGGCACACGTATATCGGAGCCGCCTACTTGGCGAATCGAGGGTTCATGTTCGATCCTGACAGCCAGGACGGCGATATCTACAACGCCATGTTCGACCACGCCTTTGTTCGCGTGGCCGAGCGGGACAACAAACTGTGGGCTGACAGCAACGGCCATCGGTTGAGCAGTGCCCAGCAGCAATTCCTTCAGGCGAAACAACGCGAGGGCTTTGATGTGGTGTTGAACAACGCAGCATTTGCAGCGGTCGAGGCCGGTCAACGATTTGTGCCCGATATAGCCAAAGCGGCGTAAACGAGATTGGAAGAGGCCGCGGCAAACGCAGAAACAAGACAGGAACAGATACTGTCACATTTGTAGAAGAAAGAAAAACATGTCGCAATACACCAGGAGATATTGGGCTCTACAGAAAGAAATTCGGTCTCAACTTGTCCGGTCTGGAATCGAACGACGAGCAGGGGCTTCGGATGCGGGCGCTGGCAGTCGGATTTGCGCGCGTCAACTACGAGTATCGTTCGGGGGCTATTACCATCGAGGCGCTCCAGAAATTCTGGCGCAGTGACATCAAAGAAGGCGCATTGGACATCGTGCGGCAGAACATTGGCCACACAGACAGAATCGTTATCAACCTCTTGAATGACGAGGCGGTTGCGGTCCAGCAGGACTACGCCGAATTGTTCAGGTATTCAGATGAAGAGAAGCCGGATCATCTGCCGGCGCTGTTGACCGAAAGTGTTAAGCGGCGCGCGAAGAAGCCGTCATCTGCGCTATTTTCAGAAACCCTGCGTAAGGCCATGGACGGAACCATAGGCGGCTAGGACAAAGAATGTCATACCAATATGAACACATTGATGATTGCCCGATACTATGTGGGCAGCGATGGGAAAAAGCTGGAGCCACAGTCTGGCGAATACGATCACATTGACACGGCCCGGAGGTTCCTGGCAGCCGCCAGAATCAAGCCCGCGGATCTCGACGACGTCTATAATCAAATGGCCCGCTTGGGGTTCATGCGCGTGGTGGAAGAGCCTGGATTCCTTTTGGTCGACAACAACCGGAAGGACATCACGCCCGCCCAGAAGGACTACATGATGGTTCGCCAAGCGGAAATGAAGCGCGATTTTGGCAAAGACGTCGCCATCAGACTGAATGGCGAACTCTTGGAATCCACGCGCAAGGGACGTAAAAACGCCGACAAACCCATTGGAGATATGCTGAGAAAGGCCATGGACGGAACCATGGGCAGCTAGGAGTCACATGAGCAACCAACAACCAAACTGGGAGCAGTTGATTCAAGGCGCGTCGCAGAACTACCACGCGCAGACGCCGTTCGAGCGAGAGTGCTTCCGCTCGGATTTGGCCGATGGCGTTGCAGAGGGCATCGTCAGGACCATGACCTACGAGCAGCGCATGGAACTCGCCAGGACCAAATGGAAGTTTGCCTGGCAGTTCTTTGTGATCTGCGTGTTCTTCCGGTGTTTCGTCTGGATTACAGACAAAGTGGAGCCGTATTGGAACATGATTGACGCGGGGCTCGTTCGGTCGGCGGGTATGTTCTGCATCTATGCGGTGGCGGTTGTGTTGTTTGTGTCCGCACTGGTGTATGGCTTTGTGAAGATCTACAGGTTCATCCTGAACCTGCTGGGAGGGCATTAATGAACACGGGTGTCGTCAGGCTCTTGATGATTGCCTTCCCATGAGGAGGATTCCGCCCATGACATTTCGTGATCTCCTCAGGAACTGTAATCGTGACGAGGTTTATCAGTGGATTGGCCGGCCGCATTTGGGAGGTGAAGGCGCAAGCCCTCTCGAACTTGAGAGGCTGGGTTGCGACTATGCCAAGGTCATGGAGACCTTGCTTCAGTTGCCTACAAACAACCAAGGCTATCGCTTTGCCGTCCGCCGCAGGGATGCTCCTCGCGACGATGAGTTCATCACATGGTTCTACAACCCGAACTACACCCTGCCTTCTACTGGCGAGGCCCCTTGGACAAGCGGCGGCGCAGGTTGCGAGAGTCATCAGAAGAGTCTCGGATTGTTGACGGTGCCATGGAAGTGCTTGATTGACGCTGAAGTCTTGCACTCAAGAGGTTTGCCTGCGGAAGTCGTTGTGGCTGAGGTGCTGCCTGCGATCACCATCTTGGGTTTTGAGGAAAAGCCCCAGGAAGAGATCGATGCGGCGCTCGAAGCATTTGCCCGGGACGCGGCCGATTCGTTGGCAGTGTTTTGCGAAGGGTGATGGTCCGCGTGGTTTTCATTACCCAGATCGTTCTGGTCATCTATCGTTGACTGGACTCAACTTTTCGATCTCCTTTGGAACTGGATCTGTAGCTACGGTGTCTTCAACGTGGCGAGTTTCTTCCCCTCTCGGCGCAGAATAGTCGCCTCCACTTTGGGCACATACATCTGTGTCTCTGCCGGCAGATGCGATGCGATACGCTCGAGATCGTTCGCTCCTTGGCGTTGCAGCAACCGCTGCACCGTCCCGGGGCCAGAGTTGTAGGCAGCCACAGCCAGCCGCCAATCACCAAACCTCGTGTGGAGATGTCGCAGGTATCTCGCCGCGGCCCGCGCTGAGGGTTCTGGCTGCCGCCGCTGGTCCCATGGCCACAAGCTCAGGCCGTATTGTCGGGCTGTCATTGGCATGAGTTGGAACATCCCGACCGCCCCGGCCGGACTCTGTGCGCGCGCGTCAAAACCGGACTCCACCTCCGCCATCCACACCAAAGCTACCGGCACGCCTTCGCGGTGGAAAACAGTTTTCAGCTTCTGCACCCATTGATCCGCTCCTTTCGGCCATGGCCGCCGCGACACTCTCCCGATCCAGAGTTCTTGCGCGGCTTGGTAGCTGGGTTTCGCCATCGGCGGCATGGGTTGTCCAGATTCGCTCTTGGGTCGCTGTGTGGCGGTTCTCAATTCGTCGGCTACATCGAAGTAATCCTGTCGTGTCCGCAGCCACGCCGCGTAAGGCTGGGTTTCCTCATGAGCATTAAGGATCGGCAGAACAACGCCCGCTGTCTCCCTTAGCCGTGCCATGTCTGTGACTTGATCGCCTTTGAGGTAATTAAGGAAGCCACTCAGGAATTCCCTCACCTTCTGTTGTTCCCCATTCCGCAATGCACCCAACATGTCCTCGTCCAGATTGTCCTGGGCCCATTGTTGGGCAGCGTCCAGCATATCCGACCAGTTCACGTCATTGGTCTGTGCGAGCGCGATACAACTTGAAACCAACAGGGCAGAGAGCGCAGCGCGAAGTTTCACAGGCACATGATACTCCTTGCGGGTGAGCATTACTCTATTGCATGGCGCCAAACAGCACGATTCCCAGCGGCGTGGCATACTCCGGGCGCCTCATATCAGATGGAAGGCCTGGCAGCAGTTGCGGGCAGCCGATTTGCGCCGGCAACTCCAGCACGTCCTGCGACAGTTCCCTGATTCCATGCAGGTGTGCGCATCCCCCTGTCAGAAACACACCCGCGCCAATCTGTTTGATGTGGTCTGCTTCATCCAGTTGCCGCTTGATGAGCAAGAGTGTCTCCTCTGCGCGCAACCGCATGGCCGTGCAGAGATCGTCCTTGAACAATACAGTGTCGTCGCTGAAACCCGACTCGTCGCTCGGTGAAATGGTCTGGTTGTCCATGATGCTCTCGAACGCCACGCTCCCGTGCTCCAGCTTCAGCCTTTCGGCGGCGTCCAGCGGGATTCTCAAGGCTCGAGCGGTGTCCTGTGTGACGTGGTCGCCTGCTGTGGGAACGACGCCGCTCTGCTTTACGGCACCGTTGACGCAGACGAGGAAGGTGGTTACACCCGCACCCATGTCCACCACGAGCGCGCCTTGCTTTTGCTGCCGTTTGCTGAGGATGGCCAGCGCGGCGGCGTAAGCATTGAAGACGACGGCTTCGACGCTGAGCGGATGAACTTCATGAATACAGCAGAGAAGATTCTCCGCCCGGTTGCCAATCGCGTGGATGATGTGGGCCTCTATGCCCAGTTTCGATCCGAACATCCCGACCGGATCCACCACCCCTGAGAGATCATCCACGTCGAACAATCCGCGCATGGCGTGCACCACTACATCGCCATCCGGCAGATTGGCTTCCCATGCCGCGCGTAGCGCCGCCTCCTCATCCGCAACGCTGATCTTATGCCCCACGCCGCGGACGGCCACGGTGGCGTGATGGTTGAAACTGCGGATATACGGGCCATTGAGGCCCACGAATACTTTGCGGATGTCCGTAGCCGCCGAGTCCTCGGCCGCCTGAACCGATTGATGCACACATTCGGCAACGGCATCTACGTCCACCACCTCCGCCTTTCGGACGCCGTTCGCAGGACACTCGCCAAGACCGAGAATGGAAACGGTGCCGTCCTTGCGCCGCTCGCCAACGATGGTGCGGATGCTTGACGTGCCAACGTCCAGACCGGCGATGATTTCCGACCTTCTCATGGTGCGTATCGTTTGTTCCGTATGCCGCAAAACTCAAATCGAATTGGGGACAGTCCAACTGCCGTTGATAACACGTCCGTTCTTTGCTCTTCCATGTATTTCCGGATCGGCCGGCCGGCACAATCAAAAGATGTCCTCTGCTGTTCTTTCGCCAAGGCCCGTAACACTTCGCTTCATGTATTACGCCACCGTCCGATGCAGGCCAGAAGAAGCGCGGCGCGTCATCCGGGTTCGCAGCCATCGAGAGGAGTTACAATGGCTCGACCCAACAAAGAGATCAACAGGTCCAACCCAGCAGTTCGCCGTTCATTAGTCACTGGAGGCGCAGAGAACTTGAGAAATACGGGGCCAAGAACGAACGCAATCAAGGATGGGTGGTTGAGAAGCTGATTCTGCGTTACTTTTCCAATCTGTCGTGAGAAGAAACAGCGAAAATCTGGTTCCGCCCGATGTGGAATTGAATCGATGAAACCAACTGCAAGAGGTGTGTTTCACCACGAGTTTACCGTGCCGCCGACCTCGGTGGACGGGAATGGGCACGTCAACAATGTGGAATACGTGAGGTGGATGCAGGACGTGGCCATGAAGCATTCCGATTCAGTGGGTTGCAATCAGGCTTCAAAGGAAGCTCGTGCGACTTGGGTGGCGCGCTCACACCGCATCGAATACCTGCGTCCGGCTTTTGCCAATGAACGAGTTGTTATCCTGACTTGGGTATGCAACTTCAGGAAAGTTCGATCCACGAGAAAATACAGGTTTCTCAGAGCAGCGGACGACGCTTTATTGGCGGAAGGTGAAACGGACTGGGTGTTTGTGGATGCCCAGACAGGCCGGCCTCGTCCCATTCCTGAAGCCGTGTCTTCTGTGTTTGAACTGATAGCCGAAGAGTGGACACCTTGATGTTGTCCTCTTTCGGCTGTGGCAACGAATCGTTGAAGATGGCCGGCAACTTGCAGAAAGGAATAGAATCATGAATCGCCGCGAGTTCTTGCGAAGATCATCCGCACTGGTCGGGTTGGGCGCGGTGTCTTCGACTGGGTCGCTCTCTTTTGCCAGAGAAGTCAAACATCCTGTTTACGAGAATAACCTCCAAGACCGTCTCTGGATGTGGGGCCATGATCCGGGGGGGCTTACGATGGTCCCAAGGGTGTTTACAACATCCCGTTGAGTCCGCCGATGAGCATGGCGGAAGGCATCAAGTCCATGGGGATTCCCAACGTTTGCGTTATTCGTGGCGGGACTCCGACCGAGGCCTACCGCAAACAGTTCAAGGACGTGAAGCGGATTGCCTGGAACTTATCCAGCGGGTCCAATGAGTCCTTCCATGCCCTGAAGAAGTATGTGTTCGGGTTGCGGGACACGATGCCGAATCTTACCGGCTATTATCTCGATGACTTCTTCCGCTTTGGTGACAAGCCGAAGTTCAATAAGAACTCCGAGACGAAGCCCGCTCCCGCCGCCCTCTCCTTGGAGGAAATACAACAACTTCATGAGGAGACGCTGGCCTACAAGCGCCGCCTCGACCTCGCTGCGGTTGTCTATACGCACCAGTTTGTATCCGGCAATCAAACCGCTCATGAAATACGTGGATGTCGTTTCGCTTTGGATATGGAGCGGCAGTGACATCGCGAAGATCGAGGCGAACTTCAAGAAATACCGTTCCTTGATCCCAGACAAGCCGACATTGTTGGGCATCTACATGTGGGACTTCGGCGGTAAGAGGGAATTGAGCAAGGAGTTCATGGTCAGGCAGCTCGATTATGCTTATAGGCTCTACAAGGAAGGGCAAATCGAGGGGCTGATCTTCCACTGCACACCGCTTTGCAACAAGGGACTCGCTGCTGTGGATTACGCAAGGGAATGGATCGCCAAATACGGCAAGGAAGGGCGCTGAACACTTCTAGTCAACGGTTGGCCTCATCCAGCCTCTTGGCGGCCTTGGCTACGATTCCAAACCGCTCCTGAAGGGCGCGATGCTCCACGGTCAGCCTTCGATGGCCAGCCTGGCACGCCTGAAGCTTGCCGGTCATCTCCTGAATGTCCCTTGCGAAGCTCCTGCGGCTGCTTGTGAGCAACTCCACGGCCTTCTCGTAGTGCGCCCGGAGGGTGGCCTCCAGAACATCCCGGCGAAAATCGCGGGCGACCTGTGGATTCTGAGCGTTTTCGCGCACCTCGGCGTTGGCCGGCGGCTTGGATTGGTCCTCCGCCTTGCCGTCAATCTTGCCGTCTTCCCGGAGGCTTTTGAGGGCTTCGGAGGCCACTGGGCTCTTGGTCAAGCTCTCCAGGATGGCCGCCTTGGTTTCCGGGCTCTTGAATTTCTGCTCGGCCACGGCCCGGGCGACGTTGTCTTGGATGTCCTTGGGGTAGGCACCAAAGGTTGAGGGGTCGGCAGTGCAATCCAGCGTGATGAAGCGATACTTGTCCGGGATGACCCACTGGTAGCTTCCGCTCTCGTCGGTGCGCTCCTGGAGGTCGCCATCCGCGCGCGTGGATGTCCCGAGGCCGCACTGGGCCTTCAGAATGGGAATTATATACTTGACTCCCTTAGTGGTTTGTGGCATGTTTAGGGCGCTATGAATGACAAAGTTACGATCAGCCTGTTGGAGTTGTTCAAGATGATTCCTGATGCGGAGGCGGCGCGGACGTATTTGGAAGGTCGCCTCTGGCCGCATGGCGTCAAGTGTCCGGCGTGCAAGAGCGGCGAGCGCATTACCGTCCGCAAGGGCGGCTTCTATCGCTGCAACGCCTGCAAACTGGACTTCACGGTTCGCACCGGCACGATCTTCGAGCGGTCGCACGTTCCGTTGCACAAATGGATTTACGCCATGTATCTGCTGGTGACGGCGCGCAAGGGGATTTCCTCACTGCAACTGTCGAAGGAAATCAGCATTACGCAGAAGTCGGCGTGGTTCCTGCTCCAACGATTGCGCGAAGCGTGCGGCAAGGACTTGGAGAAGCTGCGTGGCATTGTGGAAATTGACGAGTGCTACATCGGCGCGAAAGAAAAGAGCAAGCACGCCGACAAAAAGCTCCGCTCCGGTCGCGGCACGATTGGCAAGAGCACAGTAATCGGGATGCGCGAGCGCGGTGGTCGAACGCTTGCCAAGACGATCACCGGCACGGATACCCGCACGATGCAATCGGCCATCCGCGAGCATGTCGCCGCAGGTTCCACGGTTCACACAGACGAGCATTCTGCTTACAACGGTATGACCGAGTTTAATCATCAAACCATCCACCACGGCGCAGGCGAGTATGTCCGCAACAGTGTTACTACCAACGGTATCGAAAGTGTGTGGGCGGTTTTGAAGCGCGGGTTGCACGGCGTCTATCACCACGCCAGCAAGAAACATCTGAATCGCTACGTCAAAGAGTTCGCGTTCCGGCTGAACGAAGGCAACGTGGTGCGGCACACGCCGGACAGGTTGGCGGATTTCGTGGCGGCGACGACGGGACAGCGCATTACCTACAAGGAGTTGACGGCGTGAAAAGCATGGGCGAAAAACTCAATCTAATTATAGATCACGTTCTGACTTACCAAGCATCAAGTAAAGCATCAAAGTTGCGACGCATCCAACAACGTGCTCAACGGAAAATCCAAAAAACGAAAGCGAAGTCCCAATGATGGCTTTCTGTGTTTTTGAATCACGGCTGTCGCGCATCGTCGCTTAGAAAGCTGGTAAGCGAGTTTGGCACTCCACAAATGATTATTTTTTCATCGCGCCGCCACAGCGCAGGATTTGGTTTTTGACGAATGGCCCGGCAGAAAAAGGCGGCTTCTTTGTTGCCTAGCTTTGTCTTGGTTACACCGTGGGCATCTTCACCAGATTGCATACATTTGCACGCAGTAGTGCCCTCATCCTTAAAAACGTTTCCGCTTCGGAATTCCCAAGGAAACAAGTCATAGTCAGGGTCAGATGGAATAAAAAAATCTTCGACAGATTGAAGCGAAACATTATACTTCAAATAGTGCATGGGTAGCCGAAACCAGATCAATGCCCACTTCACAGCACAGTCAAGCGGCATCTTAAACTCGTTGGCAATCTGTCCAAACTCAAGCTTGGTGGTGCGAACGCGCTTTGCAAACGTTTCCAACGGCCAAAACCCAAGCGCGGATGAAAATATCTCCGCCTCACTTTCATAGCTCCCGTGTATGAGAGGATTAGACGCAAATTGCATCATTGATTTATAAGTGTTTCGGAACACTGCATCGCGCCCGCCGTCTTCAGGCGGCAAAAAGCTCGCCGGATGTTGCAGTAAGATGTGAGAAAGCTCATGGCAAAACAGTCTCTTTGTTGCCATCTTCCTTGTGGCCTCATCTGATATAGCAAGGAGCTTTTCGTTTATTACTAAAAAGTGTTCGCCTGTATTGGGTTCGTGTAAATGCAATGCGAGCACTTCATCGCCCAAGTCCCATTTCTGAATACGGACTTTGTTCTGATCCAAGAGACCACTCAATATGTCGAGCATGGGCTTGTTGCTTCCCATGTCTGCAAGCAGCAGAGTATCAACCGAACGGTCAGCGATAGCGCGAAGCTGCGCTAGATTACTATTCTCCAGCCGAATGTGCATGGCGTCATCCTCGGTGTTGGCGCAGCAATCAAGCAGGCCGGTTAAAACAGGTCTGCGGGTTTAATATCAAACTCTCCCCCAATAGGAGTCGTCATTCGATGAAGGTTCTTTTTAACGGCCTCACCAATTTTCTTAACAGTGTTGTCGTTGAACGGAACGTCGGGCGCAAGAGCGGCATGATAAAAAACTCCTTCATCCTTGATGAAGTCCACCACGGTCTTCGTTGCTTTAGTTGTTTGCGGTTCGTTCATAGTTCTCCTGTGCCCGATAGATTGCTGCATGTTGAAAAAAATCACAAGTCAGGAGTTGCGGCTTCGCGCAGTCAGGAAAGTCCCTGATTGAGAACTGGGCGGTCTCCATGCTCGTGTTGTGAATCGCTCGCTTCAGCTTGTCGGGCAGTTTAGCCGATGCGTCGCGAATGGTGTCAAAGAAAATATGTGTCAGGAAATTCCTGACACCGATCTTATGCCGTCAGTTGACTCAATCTGCCAACAGCAGACCCCAAACAGCCGTCTGCATTGTCAGACTGATGTTACCGCAACGCATTCGATTTAGCAATAGGACGGCCTCCGCTACTGATCTAAGAAATCATCTTAGCTGTCGCAACCAGTTCATCGGCATACGGTGTAAAATCTTTAGCGATTCGGGAGTCAAGTATATAATTCCCTTCAGAATGGCGTTGATGAAGCGGCCGGCATCGGTCCCAAGCACATCCACCACCATCTCCACGATCTCGGGATTCTGCTTGTTGAAGCGGATCTCGGTGACGATGTGGCTCGTGCAGTCCTTGTCGAGCTTGATCTGGGTGTTCGGCGTCGTCCCTTCTTTTCTCAAAAATCTGGAGAGCGATCGAGGCAGTCAGATCTGCATCAAGAATACACGGTGGAAAAGCGTCCGGGTATCAGATTGGGTATCAACAAGTGGTTGGCTGTTTTACTCTAAGAACAAAAGCCCGCGCAACTTGTTGGAGTCACGCGGGCTGAATTGGAGGCGGGGGTCGGAATTGAACCGACGCATAGGAGTTTTGCAGACTCCTGCCTTACCACTTGGCTACCCCGCCTGAGAGGGGGCCGTCGCGGGCTGTTGCGACGAAAAGCGGCGAAGATAATACAGATTGAACTTCCGATTGCAACAGCGGAAGCAGGTTTTTGAAAATGGCTGCGGGTTTTTGATTGCGGCGAACGGCCAACTGTTTAGGATGGGTATGGTTGTTTCTTTGGCGCGCTCATGGAGACTATGGGCGTTGTTTTTGCCAAGCTGGCGCGGTTGCGCCGGCGGACACCGAGTGTTTTCGAAATTGAATTGTAGTGAAACCTTAACCTGTAACCTGAGTCAAAATATCATGTCTGCCATCAAGTCACCTATTACCGATCCTTCCAGCGATATGCTTCGCCGCGAGCGCGGGCCGCTCGATGCGTTTTTCGCGCCGAAGAACGTTGCCGTCATCGGCGCCACTGAGAGCCATGGCACCGTCGGCCGCACAATTCTCTGGAATCTCATCACCAGCCAGTTTGGCGGGACCGTTTATCCCGTGAACCTGAAACGCTCCAGCGTGCTCGGCATCAAGGCCTACCCGACCATCAAAGCCGTGCCGGATCAGGTGGACCTCGCCGTTATCATCACGCCCGCCACCGCCGTGCCGGCCGTCATCAACGAGTGCGTCGCGGCGAACATCAAGTCGTGCGTCATCATTTCCGCCGGTTTCAAGGAGATCGGACCGGCCGGTGTGGAACTGGAACGGCAAGTTTTGGAGAACGCCCGCCGCGGCGGGATGCGCATCATCGGCCCGAACTGCCTCGGTGTGATGTGCCCACTGAGCGGCCTGAACGCGACCTTTGCCACGACCATTGCGCGGCCCGGTAACGTCGGCTTCCTCAGCCAGAGCGGCGCGCTCTGCACGGCGGTGCTCGACTGGAGCTTGCAGGAGAACGTCGGCTTCAGCGCGTTCATGTCCATCGGTTCGATGCTCGATGTCGGCTGGGGCGACCTCATCCACTACCTCGGCGACGACCCGCACACGCAGAGCATCGTGATTTATATGGAGTCCATCGGCGACGCCCGGTCGTTCCTGTCGGCGGCGCGCGAGGTGGCCCTGAGCAAGCCGATCATCGTCATCAAGGCCGGCCGTTCCGAGGCCGCCGCCAAGGCCGCCGCGTCGCACACCGGCTCGCTGACGGGCAGCGACGAGGTGCTGGACGCCGCGTTCCGCCGTTGCGGCGTGTTGCGCGTGAACAGCATCGCGGAGATCTTCTCGATGTCCGAGGTGCTGGCCAAGCAGCCGCGCCCGAAGGGGCCGCGCCTGACAATCCTCACCAACGCCGGCGGTCCCGGCGTGCTCGCCACCGACGCGCTCTACGCGGGTGGTGGCGAGTTGTCGAAAATCTCCAAGGAGACGATTGAGGCCCTCAATCCCCACCTGCCGGCGGCGTGGAGCCACAACAACCCGATTGACGTGATCGGCGACGCTTCGCCGGAGCGTTACGCGAAGTCGGTGGAGATTGTGGCTAAGGACAAGGAGAGCGACGGCTTGCTGGTCGTGTTGACGCCGCAGGCGATGACCGACCCGACGCAGACGGCGGAGCAATTGAAGCCCTACGCGAAGTTGGACAAGCCGGTGCTCGCGAGCTGGATGGGCGGCGCGGATGTGGAAGCGGGTCGCAAGATCCTGGTGCGAGCGGGCATCCCGTCGTTTGATTATCCAGACGTGGCGGCACAGGCGTTCAACTATATGTGGCGCTACAGCTACAATCTGCGCGGTATCTACGAGACGCCGAGTTTGCCGGCGGCGGGCGCGAACGACGCGCCGGACCGCGCTGCGGCCGAGGCGATCATCGCCACGGTGCGCAAGGAAGGCCGGACCATCCTGACGGAGTTTGAGTCGAAGAACCTGTTGGCGGCCTACGGCATTCCGACGGTCCAGACGCTCATCGCGAAGACCGAGGCGGAGGCCGTGAAGCTGGCGGAGAAGATCGGCTACCCGGTGGTGCTCAAGCTATACTCCGAGACGATTACGCACAAGACGGATGTGGGCGGCGTGCAGTTGAACCTGCGCACGGCTGACGCGGTGAAGAAGGCGTTCGAGACGATCAAGTCCTCCGTGGCCAAGAAAGCCAAGGCGAGCGACTTCCTCGGCGTCACCGTCCAGCCGATGATCAAGCTGGAAGGTTACGAGATCATCATCGGTTGCAGCCTCGACCCGCAGTTCGGGCCGGTGTTGTTGTTTGGCACGGGCGGCCAGCTTGTGGAGGTCTTCAAGGATCGCGCGCTGGCGTTGCCGCCGCTGAACACCACGCTCGCTCGCCGCATGATGGAGCAGACGAAGATCTACACGGCGCTCAAGGGTGTGCGCGGCCGCAAGCCGGTGAACCTCGCGGCGCTGGAGCAGCTCATGGTGCGGTTCAGCCTGCTCGTCGTCGAGCAGCCGTGGATCAAGGAGGTTGACATCAACCCATTGCTGGCGTCGCCGGAGCAACTGGTGGCGCTCGACGCGCGCGTCGTCATCCACGACAAGAAGATGAAGGCGGACCAGTTGCCCAAGCCTGCCATTCGCCCCTATCCGACACAATACGCGGGCAAGTGCAAAACCCGCAAAGGCGCCGAGGTCGTCATCCGTCCCATCCGGCCAGAGGACGAGCCGTTGATGGTGAACTTCCACAAGTCGCTTTCAGAGCGCAGCGTTTACCTGCGCTACGGCCAGCCGTTGCAATTGAGCCAGCGCGTAGCCCACGAGCGGTTGACGCGCATTTGTTTCAACGACTACGACCGCGAGATGGCGCTTGTCGTCGAGCGCAAGAACGCAGCCACCGGCGAGCAGGAGGTCGTTGGCATTGGCCGGTTGTTGAAGGTGCACGGCACCAACGTCGGGGAGTTCGCCATCGTGATCGGTGATGCGTGGCAGGGCCAAGGCGTCGGTTCCGAATTGCTCCAGCGGTTGATCCAGATTGCCCGCGACGAGAAGCTCAGCCGCCTCCGGGCCAACATGACGACCGAGAATGCCGCGATGCAGGCGGTCTGCAAGAAGCTTGGCTTCAGCATCGAGCGTGGCACCGCCGAGCCGGCTGTGCGCGTCAGTCTGGACCTGTAGACCGGGCTGGTTTGCCGGCGACAACGACCAGTTCAACACGAACGCGCCGGGGACAAAGCGTCTCCGGCGCGTTCGCCTTTTGGCGGGGTGGTTGCCACTTGAGAAGCGCCGCGGCGTGCTCTAAGGTGCGACCGTGAAATCGGCAGCTTTTGAAGCACTCGCGCAGTCCAAGATCGTGCGCGAGTATGAAGACGCGTTCCGCGAGGCCACCGGCCTGCCCCTGCGGCTCGTGCCGGAGGGCGTCGCTGACAAGCGGCACGGTTTCGGCCGGCATGAGAACGAGTTCTGTCAAATGGTCTCGGGAACCGAGGCGGGCTGTGCGGCCTGCCTGAAGACGCAGCAAGAGACGCTCAAGAAGCTTGGCAAGAAGCTTGCCCCGCACGTCGTGCGTTGCTTCGCGGGCTTGTCCGAGGTGGCCGTGCCGGTGGTGATCGGCGGCGAGCATATCGCCACGTTGTTGAGCGCGCAGGTGTTCCGCCGCCCGCAGACGAAGGAGGATTTTTCGCATCTCACGTCGAAGCTTGTCGAATGGGGCCTCCAGACGAACCTGGGGCGCGTCGAGGAGGCGTATTTCCATTC
>Ga0233425_10007292_pt1 | contig 15643 bp, 13 predicted proteins | sample Watercolumn_Towu_2_FD_181712 | JGI IMG/M metagenome (GOLD analysis project Ga0233425, IMG submission 181712) | Freshwater microbial communities from Lake Towuti, South Sulawesi, Indonesia - Watercolumn_Towuti2014_140_MG | ecosystem: Environmental > Aquatic > Freshwater > Lake | place...
ACCAGCTCGACGCGTTTGTAGCGACTCATGGGAAGCGGGAAGACTTTTGCCTCCGCCAGCGCTTTGGTGAACATTTCGCCGTCGCCGGTCAGGAGCCAGTGCGGCGCAACGCCGGTGACTTTCGCGATGCGCATCAGATAGTTGCTGTCGGGCACCTGCTCGCCTTTTTCCCATCGCTGAACTGTCCGTGTTGCCACGTCGAGTTTGGCGGCCAGCTTTGCCTGGTCCATTTCTTTTTGTGTCCGGGCTTGCCGGATGCGTTGCGCGATCGATTGTTTCATGCTCGGTCCTTGCCGCAAAGTCACTAAGACATGAAGATATTTTTGAAGTTCTTTCTTCGAGTCTTTGTGTCTTCGTGGCGTATTTTTGAGAGTGACAAATTTGTCAACTTTTCTCTTGACAAGGCGACAAAAATGTCGTATGCTCGGTCAGGCAAAGATATGTAATTTTCTGACTTGTGTCAAGAGGAGGGAACGGGATATGGAAGCTCAATTGAGTAAAGGGGGTAATGGGGGTGCTGTGTATATCGGCATGGGAGGATGGGACCTGGAGCCGTTCAGCAAAGTCTTTTATCCTCCGCGGCCCAGGAAAGGATTCCGGAAGCTGGAATACTACAGCCAGTTTTTCGACAGTGTCGAGGTGAACGCCACCTTCTATAATACATCGCTGACATCTGACCACGCCCGCCGCTGGCTGGACGACGTCTCTGCAAACAAGGACTTTGTCTTCACGGTAAAGCTCTTCCAGGGCTTCACCCACACCTATGAGGCGACCTACAACGACGTCCGCGCTGTGCACCGCATGCTGGAACCCCTTGCCTCCGCCGAGAAGCTGGGAGGGCTGCTGATCCAGTTTCCTTACTCTTTTACCAACATCAGCGAGCGCCGGATGTACCTCATGCAGCTCGCCAAAGCGTTCCATCCGCACCGCCTGTTCGTCGAGGTCAGGCACAACTCATGGAACAGTCCGCTCATGTACAACTTCTTCCAGGAGAACCGGCTTCACCTCGTGAACGTCGATCTTCCCGGCATCAAGCAGCACATGCCGCTGACGTGCCAGACGTGGAACGGGGCGGCGTACTTCCGCCTGATGGGAAGGAATGCGTTGACGTGGGACCGGCCGTTCACCAAACATCCGGGCGGGAACTACCTCGTCAGCGACCGCTACCATTACATGTATGACGACAGGGAGCTCCGGCACCTCCTCACGATGATCGAGCAGATGAGGGAACGCGCTGCTGCAACATTTGTCGTGTTTCACAACGATCCCCAGGCAAACTCACTGGTGAACGGCTTTCAGCTGCGGCATCTTGTACGGCACAAACAGCGCGTGCTCGTGCCGCAAAATCTTGTCACTGCGTTTCCGACGCTGAAGCAGATCAGTGCCTCGGTGAATGTGCAGCATCCGTTGTTCGCGGAGGTGGCTTAAAAGAGTTTCGAGTTTGTAGTTACAAGTTCCAAGTTTTTTGCACCTGTCCATGTACATTCGAACCTGAAACTTTAAACTCGAAACCTGAAACTATTTTCCACTCTCCTTCATACACTCTTCACCCTCATTCCGGGGATTGCTGACGAATGATGAGACACGGTGGGCTTTCATTTTTTTGGGGGGATAGGGGAGGAGGAGTTTTTTGAGTTGTTCGGCGTCTTTGTACGACCGATCGAGCCATTGCTCGAAGTACTGCTCGGGAAGAACAACGGGCATGCGGTTGTGGATTGGCGCCATCAACTCATTTGGCTCTGTCGTGATGATGGCAAACGTGGGGTGCTCTTTTCCTTCCGGATCTTTCCAGACCGAGAATAATCCGGCAAGCAGGAAAGGAGATTCGTCCTTCATCCGGATGCACATAGGGTGCTTTTCTTCGATCTTCTTTGTTTTGCCGCGGAGCTCCTGCGTTGTCGTTACCCGCTGCCATTCGTAGAACGCGTCGGCGGGAACAAGACACCTGCTTCCTTTGAAATACGGGGCGAACAGCTTGCTCTGGTCCACCGTTTCGGCCTTGGCGTTGAAGGCGGAGAAACTCGGCTTCCCGTCCTTCGACCAGTGGGGGAGCAGCCACCATTGCATTGTTTCGGCAACCAGCTCATCGTGCCTAACGGCGAAGACAGGCAGCCGCTGCATGGGGGAAGCATTATACCGCGGGAGTTCCTTGAACGCCTTGTCCGTCAGCTTTGCTTTGTTCAGTGCCGTGTAGGCAACAAGAACTTTTTTACCGTCGATCAGGGCATAGCGGCCGCACATAGCATCATCTCCAGTGAACGTGGTGATTGAAACATATGAAATTATCCAGAGGGATGCCCGATACTCAAGAGAGGTCCGATATCTTCAAAGGAACAGCGGGGGTAGATGTCGGACCCCTACCGGCGGCCGGGCATCTCCCCGTTTCTTCCCAATCGCTGGTGCGCTCCTTCGTTGCGCCACCGGGGAAGGTCTGTCTTTTATACGGCGACCACCTCATTTTTCAACTGTCGCTCAGGATGGCGGCGTATGCGATGGCGCAGGGGACGCCCATCGCGGTGGTGGACGGATGCAACCGGTTCAACGTGCATCTTCTTTCACGCTTTGCCCGGGAGAGGCGTCTCGATCCGGACGAATTTCTCCGGCGCATCTTTATCTCCCGCGGCTTCACCTGCTACCAGATGGAACAAGCCGTCAGTACGCGGCTGCCATTGTTCCTTCAATCGATCGGCTCGAACATCGCCATGATTTTCGGTTTGCTCGATACGTTCTATGACGAACAGGCGTCGTTCAGGGAAGTGCAGCAGATTCTCCGGCGTGTGCTTGGGACGTTGCAGGAAGTCAAGGCGAGCGGCGTCTCTGTGCTGTTGGCGTGCACAGAGTGGAACGTGCTGCCGAAAGAACGCAACCAGCTCTTCACAACGCTCAAGTCCGGCATGGATACCGTGTACCGCCTGGGCCTGGACCGCACTCAGGCACCGGCGTTGTTTCTCGAATCGGTCACGGCGGGCACACAACGCCCGCGTCCCGTAGAGACGGCAAAGAAATCTGTCAGGAAAACAATCATCGAGGGAAAGGACTCATCATGGAAAGCCTGTCACCGAACATCTTTGTGAAAGATATGAACGCGACGATCGCGTTCTATAAAACGCTTGGCTTCAAGCTGGCTATGACAGTTCCCGAGCAGGGAGATTTTATGTGGGTGATGATGACCTGCGGCGGTGTCACGTTCATGTTCCAGACGTTTGCCAGCCTTGGTGACACCCTGCCGGACGTCAGCCGCCGCGATGGAGGCTCGCTGCTGTTCTATATCAAGCTGAAGAACATCCGGACTTTTTTTGAGAGCGTGAAAGACAGGGTGACCGTGCTCCAGGGACTTGACAAGACGTTCTACGGAGCAACGGAGTTTTCGATCAAGGATACCAATGGATATATCCTGACGTTCGCTGAAGACGAACATTCATGATGGCGTGCTGCGCGAGGTTGCGGCAGAACGCCCGGGAAGAAAAGGAGTGATTGGCTATGGGCCGGACTGTTCCGACGTTTACCAACATCATCGACAGTGAGATCTCAAGCTGGTCGAAGTACCGGCGGGGGCTTCGCAAGGAAGACCAGGATGTGTTCGACGACGTTTTCCGGGCGGCGAGACTCCACCTGGCGGAAAATTTTTACGCAATGCGCACCATCCCCTTCGAAAGCATCATGGTTTCCATCGCGGTGGAACAGCGGAAACTGATCAAGCAGCTGCAGGACAGGATCGTCCGTCTGGAGGGCCAGCTCATGGAATAGCACACTGAAGACACTGATGCTACTGACTTCCACAGATGGGGAAACCCTTAACTCAAAATATTTTATCTGTGCACATCTCGTAGCATCTGTGTACTCTGTGTTCTATTAAAAGCCCATCGTGGTTCATGGAATCGCACACAGACGACACTGATGCTACTGACTTCCACAGATGATGGAACTGCCAATTTAAAATATTTTGTCTGTGCACATCTCGTAGCATCTGTGTACTCTGTGTTCTATTAAAAGCCCATCGTGTTCATGGAATCGCACACAGACGACACTGATGCTACTGACTTCCACAGATGATGGAACTGCCAATTTAAAATATTTTGTCTGTGGACATCTCGTAGTGTCTGTGTACTCTGTGTTCTATTAAAAGCCCATCGTGTTCATGGAATCGCACACAGACGACACTGATACTACTGACTTCCACAGATGATGGAACTGCCAATTTAAAATATTTTATCTGTGCACATCTCGTAGCATCTGTGTACTCTGTGTTCTAATAAAAGCATCATCATGCCCCGCACACTCTCTGGCTGGCTATTCGATTGTTATCCCTCGCCGCAGGGCATCACGCTTTGGTTCATCGACGAGAACGGCGACAAGCATCGCTGTTTCCGCCGGTTCACACCCTCGTTTTTTCTTCACCTGAATTTCTCAGATGCGCGAAGGGCCGAGGCCCTCGGCGCACGCAGCCCGGTTCCCGTGACCATCACGAGAACGACGAAGACGGAGATCTATTCCGGTGACTCGCTCGATGTGCTCGAGGTTCATGTGCACAACCCGATGTGCTTCCGTGAAGTGGTGTGGTACTACGAGCGCTTCTTCCCGCATTTCGCGTTCTTCAACTCGGACATCCTTCCTGCGCAGCTCTTTCTCTATCACACGGAGCTCTTTCCGCTTGCGCTGGGTGAGTATGAAATCGACGAACAGGGGATGCTCACCGCCTGGACACTGCACGATTCACGGGAAGCGACGGAGTACAGGCTCCCGCCGTTTTCCATCCTGCTGCTCCGGAACGCCAACGACTTTGTGCCGCCGAAGTATCAGAAACACCTTCAACTCGAGGTTCTCTACGACGACCGCACATACGTGCTCGAACAGGAAACACCACAGGAGGTTCTCGAATCGCTCAACTGGCATCTGCATCGCTGCGATCCCGATATTATTCTCACGGATTACGGAGACGGCGTCCTGATGCCGAAACTGGTTGCCATGGCAAAGCGGCACAACGTTCCGCTGCTGTTCAACCGCGACCAGGATGCAAGCTACATGACCACCAAAGAGTCAAGCTTCTTTCAGTACGGCAAGGTCGTGCACAAGGATGGAGCGTTCGAGCTTGCCGGCCGCTGGCACATCGACGCCACGAACTCGATGACGGTGGCCGAGGCCGATCTCGACGGATTGTTCGAAATGGCGCGGCTGACGCAGATGTGCGGACAACGGCAGGGCCGGGCAAGCATCGGCACGTCGATGTCATCCATGCAGTTGTCGTGGGCGTACCAACACGGCATTCTCATTCCGTCGAAGAAACGTGAGCCGGAGGAATTCAAATCGGCGGCCACACTGCTCCTTGCCGACCGGGGCGGCCTGATCTTCAACCCGCCGCTGGGATACCACGAGGACGTTGCCGAACTCGATTTCGTCTCAATGTACCCGACCATCATGGTCACCCATAACGTTTCGCCCGAGACGATCAATTGCCGTTGCTGCAGGAACAAGGCGGTGCCGGAGCTCGGCTACACCGTCTGCGAAAGGCGTGAAGGGATCGTGCCGGCCACGCTGCGCGCCGTCGTGAAGAAGCGCGCCTACTATAAAGCCATGAAGAAAAAGTACAAGGGAAAGGACGAAGTGCTGTTCCGCAAGTACGACCGCCGCCAGAATGCGCTCAAATGGATGCTGGTGAGCTGCTTCGGGTACCTCGGCTACAAGAACGCGCGGTTTGGCAAAATCGAAGCGCACGAATCGGTCAATGCATTCTCCCGCGATGCCATCCTGATGGCCAAAGAAGTGGCGGAAGAACGGGGCTTCCGCCTGCTTCACGCGATCATCGATTGCGTCTGGCTGAAAAAGGAGGGAGCTGCGGAGCGCGAGTATGAAGAGCTGGCCCGGGAAATCTCACGACGGGTCGGCATCGACATCTCCCTCGAGGGGATGTATAACTGGATTTTGTTTCCGGCGTCGAAAATGGATCCCGATGTCACGACGGCGAACAGGTACGTCGGCTGGTACCGCCACGATGAGGTAAAAATCCGCGGCATCGAAGCGCGGCGGCGTGATACGCCGAAGTTCATCAAAACAATGCAGACGGCGATGCTCAACCGGATGTCGGGAGCGCGCAACGTGGAAGAAGTGCGGGCGCTGGCACCCGAGTTGCTCGAAATCGTGCGCAGCGCCGTTGCGGTGCTCCGCAGCGGAAAGGCCAACCCGATGGATCTTGTCCTCCGCCGTCACATTACGAAGGAAGCGGATGAATATAGCAACAACAGCATCAGCGCCGTGGTCGCAAAGCTGGTGCAGGATATGGGGGTATCGCTTGCCGCAGGGGAATCGATCGAGTTCATTATCCTCGATCAATCAGGAAAGAGAAGACCGGAGAAGGCCAAACCGATTGCTCTGTATGCATTCGAGGACGGGTATGACATCGAGCAGTACACCGAGCTCACGCTGAAGGCGGCGGAAACGCTCCTCTTTCCGTTCGGATACGATGTGGAAGCACTCAAAAACGAGCTTGGGCTCCTGCCGCCGGTGCAGAAGAAAAGTTCGCGCCGCACACACCTGCTCCACGCACGAGGGGCGGCATCCGCAAAGCAGATCCCGCTGTTCCAAATGAAGGTCGGCTCATGAAAGAGTCCGACCGGGAATGGAGCGCGAGGGGAAAAGGAACATCAGAACATAGGCCAGAAGGGAAGTCGCGAGTGCGAAGAGATAGCTGTAGGAGAACGCGAATCCATAATGGGATACAAGCCAGACACAGGCGCCGGCTGCAAGCGCCGCGATGGCATTCCTCGAATCTCCAAACCGGGTGTACATCCCGAAAAGAAACACGATGAAAATTCCGGCACTCCCGAAGGAAGATGCGTCCTTGACAAGAGCGTACACCCCTTCAGCATAGAGAGCGAGCAGATAGGCAAGGAGACCGAGGACCACCACGCCGAATCGCTCGAGGCGGACTTTTGTCGATTCGCTGATGCCGCGCTTGAGCGGAAAAACAATATTGTGAAACATCAAACCGGATGCCGCGAGAAGCGTGCTGTCCACAGTCGAGAGGATCGCAGAGACAATCGCGCCAGAAAAAACGACATAGAAGAATGAAGAAAGATGCTGCCGGGCCATTAGGGGAAGAATCTGCTCGGGATGCTCAAGCCCCGGGATGAGGCGGCTCCCGATCAGGCCAATCGTGAGCGGAATGAGACCGACGACGATGTAGAGGGCCGCTGCAATGAGCGACGAACGCTGCGCTACTTGCGGACTCTTCGAGGAGATGACCCGCGAGACGAGTTCCTGTGCGATGATTGACCCGCAGATGGGAATTGCCCATGCTTCCATGACGCGGAGCGTCGCCGGACCTGAAAGGCCGGAGCTTGAAGAAATGAACGAAAGCTTCTCGGCAGGGATGAGATCGATCACGCGTGACACGCCGCCGAGGTCACCCACCATAAGCGGAACAAGCAACACCAGACCGACGAGTAAGACACTTCCCTGTATGATGTCGGTGATTGCGTCAGCCCACATGCCGCCGGAATATGTGTAGAGTATCACAACGGCCGCAGCGATCGTCACTGCAATCGTGACGTTGAGCTCGGAAGAGGCCGACAACACCTGTCCGAACGCCCGAATCTGTGCGGCGGCCCAGAGGAGCGACGTGGGGATCATGAGGAGCGCGGTCAATTGCTCGGTCCTGGCGGAAAACCTGATCCGGAAGAAGTCAGCGATCGTGGTGATCTTCATCTTCCAGAGCGGAATCGCGATAAAGAGCCCCATAAGGATCAGACAGACTCCGTAGCCAAACGGATCAGCCGAGACCCCGGCGAGACCGTCCTCGTATGCCGCTCCCGCAGTGCCGATGCACGATTCGGCCCCAAACCACGTCGCAAAAATCGAGAAGGTGGCCAGAATATATCCGAGCTTTCGCCCCGCCAGCAGGTAGTCGTCCTCCGTGCGGATCGACCGGGACACGACGAATCCGATGCCAAGCTGGATGATGATATAAAGGATGATTCCAAAGAGTACTAGATTCATCGTGCGATAGGCGGCTCAGCAGAAGTGAGGTGACAGCTCTTCGGCTAATCTATAAAGAGAGATGTGAAATGCAAGGACTTGAGGGAGAGAAACTCCCCGGTGGTTCGGGGGAGGAGGGTGGCGGACCGGCAGGGGAACTGTCTGCGGGGAGCCAGGGTAGCGTTCCCTGCCATTCCTACCGCAAGGAGAGAGCGCGGCCATCGGACGGCGGACGCGGGGCTGCACTCAATCCGCCGAACCGTTTCGAATCAATCAGTGCCGGGAAGCCACCCGGCGATCTGGCGGAATATTTTGTCGATCCCGAGCCCGACCGCAGCATCCTCACGAAATTCTATGTCGATCATACAAGATCCATTCTCGCGAAGAACAACAGTCCGGATGTCGGATTCTCCTACAGTCTCAATCCCTATCGTGGGTGCGAGCATGGATGCATCTATTGTTATGCGCGGCCGACCCATGAATATCTCGGCTTTTCGTCGGGGTTGGATTTCGAAACCAAAATCATGGTCAAGCACGATGCGCACCTGCTCCTGGACCGTCAATTGCGTCACAGGTCCTGGGCGGCACAGGTGGTGATGCTCTCGGGCGACACAGATTGCTACCAGCCAATTGAACGCAGGCTTGGGATCACACGGCGATGTCTTGAAGTGTTTCTCCGCTATCGCAATCCGGTTACGATTGTCACGAAGAATGCTCTAGTGCAGCGCGATATCGATATCCTGAAGGAGCTCGCGGCGTTCAACCTTGTCCTTGTGAGCATCAGCATCACTTCGCTTGACAATGATCTCATCCGGACGATGGAGCCGAGGACGTCGACCCCGGCGAAGCGACTCGAGACCATCGAGGTTCTCGCCCATGCCGGAATCCCCGTCGCTGTCAACGCGTGTCCGATTATCCCAGCGCTCAACGACGAAGAAATCCCCTCGATTCTCCGCGAGGCCGCGGCGCGCGGCGCAAGCTATGCCGGATACACGATCGTCCGCCTCCCGCACGCGGTCAAAGATCTTTTTGTCGATTGGTTGAAGCGCGAACTCCCCGATCGTGCACAGGCAATTCTCAACCGAATCCGATCCGTTCGGAGCGGCGAGCTCACGTGCTCCGATTTCGGCAAGCGGATGAATGGTGAAGGGCAGCTCGCTGAGACGATTGAGCAACTTTTCCAATCGAGCTGCCGGCGGCACCGCCTGAACGAGACGAAAGTTGTGCTCTCAACCGACGGCTTTCACTCTGGCCTCGCTGTTCAGGGCGAGATCTTCTAGCCCGCCTCTCCAGTCCGCCCGTGGTATTGAAATTGCGCCCAGAATGCGTTAGTTTCCTCGAAATCCTGACGCCCGACCCGGAAAGCCTTCTGTATCGCATCAGCCGGAGACGGATAGTCGCTCCACTCTTGTTCATTCCCATTGCCGTCCGGACAGGACCATGCCAACCGACGATTCTACTTCGGATCCCTCCCTCACATCCCCTCCATCAAGGAAACAGCCAAATCTGTTGAAACAGGTTCTCTCCGGGTTCATACTCCTCTTTCTGGTCGGCATCTGGGCATTCACTCTCACAGTCACCATCCTGGCAATGATCAGGGGCAAGGGACAGCTCTTCGTTCCCTCCATCGTCATTTTCTTTGCTGTACTGACAGGGGTTTCATTCATCGGCCTGGGTATTGCGGGCTGGCTCAATCCGGCAATTCCGCGGTTCCCGCTCGCGCGAGTATCTCGATGGGTGATCGGCGTTCTACTAGCGGCGTATATCTTCTACCCGACGTATGAGAAATTCCGGGGAGAAGACGACGTCTATCTTGCGACCCTCGGCCTGTTTGACGGCCGGATGCTGCAGGATGCAAAAAGGAGTGCACCGACGCTCAGAGTGCTTCAGAACAATGGGAATACGTACCGGGTTGAGATTTCAAAACGCGATGGCCGGCGACTTCAGCGAAAACGATACAAGCTGATACCCATCCAAAGTCCGGCCGAAAGAAGAAAAGTGGAGAAGATCAGCAAGCTCCCTCCCGGTCTCCCGACTGACGCAATCCGTGAGATGGTCGAATCTGTTTCGTCTGACTCTCTGTTGAACGACATCCGTAGCCTCGAGCGGTACGGCACACGAGTCGAGCATTCGCCACAAGAAGATTCCGCTGCAGAGTATCTTATCAGGGAGTTCAGACGATACGGGCTCAATGTCGAATCGCTGCCGTTTAGCGAAGTCTCTTCAAGATTCCCGGCGGTCCCCGGGAGGCGCTCGAGAAACATCCGTGCAACGCTCAAAGGATCGGGGCGACCTGGAGAGGAAGTTATTCTTGTGGGCCACTACGATTCCGCACACGAAACTGTCCCCGGGGCAAATGACAACGCAAGCGGGACGGCGGCGCTCCTGGAGGCAGCGCGCATCTGCAGCCGTTACAAGTTCGACCGCACGATCCGATTCCTTGCCGTGGCAGCCGAAGAGAGGGGACTGGTCGGGAGCGCCATGTACGCCCGTGATGCCAGAATGAAGGGAGAGAGCATCGTCGCTGTCGTCAACGCGGACATGATCGGCTATCCCGTGTTGGGTGATTCGAAACGGATCGCGATCACAACTGGGGAGCATTGGTCCGCCTTGATGGACTCAGCTCTTCTCTTCAATCGCCGGTATTCATTGGGGCTTGTTCTGGATGCTCACCTTTCACCGTTTGGAGGAAGCGATCACGAATCCTTCATCCGCTCCGGATATCCCGCCATCGACATTTCGGAGGGGACAGCGATGGAGATTTGGCGCGGCTTCGATCCTTACTATCACAGGCCTCTTGACACCTCCGACAAACTCGACCGGAATCTCGTTCGACACTCTGTGCAATTGATGCTGGCAATAGCAGCAGAAACCGCGAAGCCGCTCGAAAGAATCGGAAATCATGAGCGATAAGACGGAGGTTTCGAATCTTACAGGTTTTTAATTTCCCTCGTTTTGCCCAAATCTTGCTTTTTTTGCCCTTTCTTTATAACATTGCACCGCCGCTGTCGGAGTGTGAGGAGTCGTGAGGCCTGCGGTCCAGCGTTCCCCAGTTCAATAGTCGATACCTAATACTCAATACTTACTACTTTATACTTACTACTTTATACTTACTACTTTATACTTACTACTTCATACTCGCTACTTACTACTTACAACATCCATGGCAATTACAGTTCGTAATCTGACGAAGTTCTACGGCCACGAAAAGGCTGTGAATGATATTTCGTTCGACGTTAAAACCGGTGAGATTCTCGGCTTCCTCGGACCAAACGGGGCTGGCAAGACGACGACGATGAAGATCATCACATGCTACATGCCGCCGACATCGGGGACCGCGGAGGTGGATGGCTATTCCATCGCCGACCATTCGCTGGAGGTCCGGCGCAAGATCGGCTACCTGCCCGAGTTGAATCCGCTGTACTTCGACATGAACGTTCTCGAGTACCTCGAGTACGCCGCGCAACTGCACCAGCTGGACAAGGCGAGAACGAGGCAGCAGCTCGCGCTCATGATCGAAGTGTGCGGCCTGAAGAATGTCCGACACAAAGACATCGGCGAGCTCTCCAAGGGGTACAGACAGCGAGTTGGCCTGGCTCAGGCGATGATTCATGAGCCGGACGTGTTGATCCTTGATGAGCCTACAAGCGGTCTCGATCCGAATCAGATTGTCGAGATCCGTAATCTCATCAAGCAGCTCGGGAGAGCGAAGACGGTGGTACTCTCGACGCATATTCTCTCCGAAGTCACAGCGACCTGCGACCGGGTCATTATCATCAACAAGGGACAGATCGTCGCCGACGGCACACCGTCCGAACTGCAGGACAAGTTCCAGGGCTCGGAGATCGTTGGTCTCGAACTGAGAGCCTCGGTCCGGGACCCGATGGCGGAGCTCTTCCCCAAGATTCAGGCACTCCCTGGAGTTCAGTCGGTCGAATATGGCGGTGCAAACGGTGACATCCACAAATTCTCCATTCATTCGCACAAGGGGAGCGACGTCCGGGAAGACTTGTTCAAAAAGGCCGTCAGTGAGAAATGGGTCCTGCTGGAAATGGCGAGGAAGGGCACAAGCCTGGAAGATGTGTTCCATCAGCTGACGAAGAACGAGTGAGATATCGGGGCAGTTCCCAGGTCGTAAGACGCGAGATGGAAGCGCGTCGGCGGTTCTCTGATGATAAGACGTTAGGGCTCGGGTGGCTCCCTGGTGGTAAGACGGAAGACGAAAGACGGAAGACGGAAGACGAAAGACGAAAGACGGAAGATAGCTGCAAACTGAAAACTCCAAACTGTAAACTGTAAACCAAACACTCTCCCATGACACAAGCTCAGCTCAAAACATCTGCAGGTAACATCAACGCAATCATGCGGCGGGAGGTAAAGTCATATTTTAATTCCGCTATCGCGTATGTTGTCATCGTTGTCTTTCTCGCGATTGTGGGATGGTTTCATTCGAGCAATCTCTTTCTCTCGAATGTCGCCACGATGCGGCTTCTCTTTGAACTGGTTCCCATTGTGTTTCTGTTTGTCGTACCTGCGATCACGATGCGGTTGCTTTCTGAAGAGAAGAAGAGCGGAACGATCGAATTACTGACGACGAAACCGCTGCATGATTCAGAAATCGTTCTGGGGAAATTCCTTGCGGCCTGGGCGCTCATCGGCGTTGCGCTGCTTCTGACGCTCGTGTACTACGTCACCATCGCGTCGCTCGGCAACATTGACAACGGACCGGTGCTCGGCGGGTATCTCGGCTTGATGCTCATGGCAGGTGTCTATGTGGCGATCGGATTGCTCGCCTCGAGCCTGACCGAGAATCAGGTCATCGCCTTCATTATCGGCTTTGTCTTTGTATTTGCGCTGTTCATGTTTGACAAAGTACTCATCTACGTCCCCGACACGCTTGCAAGCATTGTCGAGTTTCTGGGGATCGACTATCATTTCGGGAACGTGGCGCGGGGCGTCATCGACACCAGGGATATTATCTACTTCGTGTCACTGCTCGGATTCATGCTGTACCTGACTGTGGTCTCGCTTGGCAGGCGGAAGTGGTAGGATAATAGTCAATTGTGAATTGTCAATGGTGATTGGATTATGAAGATACAGAAGACACAGACGCTTGTCAGACTTGCGATCATTCTCGGAATCCTGATCGTCCTCAATTTCATATCGATCCGGTTGTTCGGGAGGCTCGATCTCACATCGCAGGGTGTGTACACGCTTTCGGATGCGAGCAAGAAGCTGGTCGGGGGACTCGATGATCGCGTCACCGTGAAGGCGTATTTTACGGAAGATCTGCCGGCTCCGTACAACAACAACCGTCGCGCTGTGCTCGATATCCTCAATGACTACAAAGCGTACTCCGGCGGCAACCTTCAGTACGAGTTCATTAATCCCCAGGGAGAAAAAGGGGAGCAGGACGCGCAGCAGCAGGGAATCTCTCCTGTTCAGGTGCAGGTGGTGAACGAAGACAAGCTCGAGGTCAAGCGCGGCTATCTTGGACTTGTGATGATGTATGAGGATCGGAAAGAAGTCCTTCCTGTCATCCAGAACCTCGGCTCGCTGGAATATGACATGAGCAGTGCGCTCAAGCGCCTGACGAACACGACAAAGAAAAAGATCGGATTCACCACCGGTCATGGGGAGCCCGAGATGGCCGGTATGCGCCAGATCGCTCAGGTGGTAGCCCAGCAGTACGAAATCGCACCGGTCGATCTGAGCAAGGGTGAGCCGGTTCCCGCCGACATCGCGGCGTTGTTCGTCATCGCACCCTCGAACCGGTTCCAGGACAGCGCCAAGTACCAACTCGACCAGTACATCATGAGGGGTGGCAAGGTTGCATTCCTGTTGAATCGGGTCAATGCCAACCTGCAGATGCGGTCAGGACAGCCGCTCGACACGGGGCTTGACGATCTGCTTCAGGAGTACGGTGTTCGGGTGAACCCCGATCTTGTCCGCGATGCACAGTGCGCCAATATCTCCGTAATGCAGCAGCAGGGATCGTTCACGTTCCAGAGTCAGGTTCCGTTTCCGTACATCCCCGTGGCATCGAATTTCAACACCGCCAATCCGCTGGTGAAGGATCTTCAGAGTGTCATTTTCCATTTCGCGAGTTCGATCGACACCTCAGGCGCTGCTGCAAAAGGCCTGCGGGAGGAAGTCCTGGTTCGCTCCTCCAAACGGAGCGGCCGCCAGACCGGTTTCTTCATGATTGATCCCTTCCAGCGTTACGCGCCGGCCGACCTGGCAGAAGACGGAATTCCGCTGGCCGTTCACGTCGAAGGATCGTTCAAGAGCTTTTTCGTGGGTAAACAGCTGGCACCAGCCGCAACAACAAGCCCCGAGACCCGGATCATTGTTGTGGGGGACGGGGACTTCATGCGGGACGACTTCCTCGGCAATCGCGGAAACGTCACATTCTTTGCCAATATCGTGGATTATCTTGCAGATGACGCCGGCCTGATCACCATTCGCTCGAAGAACGTGGCGGCGCCCCCGCTCGATCAGGTTTCTGATGGTACGAAGAAGATTCTGAAGTACTCAAACCTCCTCGGACCACCGCTCATCATCATTGCGTATGGCCTGTTCCGATGGCGCCGGCGCGTAATTTTCAAGAATCTGATGGAGGCACAATCGCTATGAACCGCAACACCTTCAGGCTGCTCGGAATTCTTGCAGCGCTCGTCGTGATTGCATATCTCGTGATGCAGAAACCGGGAGAGCAAAGTTCGACCGGTGAAGGCGGTGAGCTCCTTGTTTCGATCGACTCACTTGCCGTCGACAAAGTCGAACTCAAATCTCCGACATCACAAGTGGTACTTGCAAAACGGGGTGTCGAGTGGTTTATGGAGAGCCCGGTCTCATACCGCGCTGATCAATCAGGCGTTGCGCAGCTCATTCATGAGACGAAAGTCCTGGAGATAAAAAACACGGTATCGAATAAGCCGGAAAAACACTCCGTCTTCCAGGTAGACTCGACGGGAACGCGGGTCACGGCATACGAGAAGGGTGTTGAGAAGGCGGCGTTCATCGTAGGCAAGATGGGGGGGAGTTATCTGGAAACGTATGCCCGCCGTGCTTCTTCCAATGACGTCGTGTTGATCACAGGCGGGTCACCGATGACCTTCGGCAAAGCAGTGAAAGAGTGGCGCGATCGGACGATCGCCGCTCCGGCCCGCGAGAACATCAACGAGGTCCGGTACCAGTACGGCGACACGGTCTTCGTTCTTGCATTCAAAGACAGCGCGTGGATGGTGGGGAGAGACTCCACGCAGGATTGGGTTGTCAACAATCTTATCTCATCTCTTTCAAATGTGCAGGCGGACGACTTCATTGACTCTGCCGCCTCCCGCCCATCAAAGCCCTCCGCTCAAATCACCTATGCCGGAACACAAATCACCTTCTTCTACGTCAAAGGGGGTGAGAAGTACCTCGTTCAGTGTTCCTCCACGCCTCAATGGTTTGAAATGCAAAGCTGGCGCGCAAACCAGATCCTCAAGCGGAAGAACGAAATCATCAAAAAGGCACGGTAGCGCCGCGCATTATTGCCCGAATGCATTCTCTTGCGGGGAATAAGTCCTTGCTTGGGGGTGCAAATTTGGTTAATTTTCAACGTTTTAGCGTCTACTCACGTCATCAAAACCTATTGGAGATTGAATGGAGCAAAGGATTTTCAGGC
>Ga0233425_10007293_pt1 | contig 15643 bp, 13 predicted proteins | sample Watercolumn_Towu_2_FD_181712 | JGI IMG/M metagenome (GOLD analysis project Ga0233425, IMG submission 181712) | Freshwater microbial communities from Lake Towuti, South Sulawesi, Indonesia - Watercolumn_Towuti2014_140_MG | ecosystem: Environmental > Aquatic > Freshwater > Lake | place...
GCCGCGCGCGCGCTCGAACTGGGCGCGTGGGCGGTGTGCGTCGGTAGCGCGATCACGCGCCCGCGCTGGCTCACCGAACAATTCGCGCGCGCGCTCCGCGCACGATAAATTTTTTCCACGTTTGACAATCTACCCCTTGTGTCCTATGATTCAGCCCCGCCGATGATTGGATTTGGTGAACTGCGCCGCTTGTCCGCGCAATGGCAAATTGATCTGACCCAGGTCGAACGCGCATACGCGCTCGATTGGTTGGTGAAAGCGATTTTCGATCACGCGATCTTGTCGCGCGCGTTGATTTTGCGCGCGAGCGCGGCATTGTGGTACGCGCATTGCGCGGATTATCCGCGCCCCGAGCATCCCGAATTTTTGCTGACGCAATCGCTGGACATACCCGCCGCATTGATCGAAGCGATTCGCGTATCGCGCGAGGTGCGCTTTATGTTTGTCGCGCGCGCGCGCGGGATTGCCCAAGTCGAATACACCGGACCGCTCGGACGACGCTCCGCCGCGCAACCGCGCCTCACACTTTCGTTCGTCCCAGGTCAATCGAGATTGCCGCCCGCGCGCGTGCCGCTCCTGCATCGTTTCAGCGATGCGTGCGCCGCGACCGTGCAAGCGATCGCGCTCGATGAATTGGTCGCGGAACGCCTCGCGACGATCACGCGCCACCCGCGCGCGCGCGATGTGTTCGATCTGTGGTTCGTGCTCACGCACGCGCGCGCAAAAGTTGATCTCGCGCACGCGCACGCAATCGCGCGCGAAAAAAAACAAACCTTGCCGCACGCGGATTGGTCGCTCGATCCCGCGCTCGCGCGCGTGTGGGACGCCGCGTTGCGCGATGTGCGCGATCGCCCAACGCTCGCGCAAGTCGAAAACGATCTGCACGCGATTTTTTCAACCTGGTAATTGACCCAATGCCCGACGATCTCTCGCAAATTCAAGAATGTGAACATCGCCGCGATGTTCAAGTGCGTTTTCACGATGGACGCGTGTTTGCCGGTCCCGCGGGCGCGCGGCTCGAATTATTCATTCGCAAAGCGACGCCGCCGAATGCGATTCCGAACGTCGCCGCCGTCGTGAACGGTCGGCTCGCGGAATTGTCCGAGCCGCTCATCGCGGACGTGGATGTCGAACCGATTTCGCTTGCGTCCGAAGATGGAATGCGAATTTATCAACGCTCGCTCGTGTTCCTGTTGCAATATGTCGCGCGCGAATTATTTCAGGCGCGCCTCACGGTGGATTATTCGCTGACGTATGGCGGCGTGTTTTGTCGCGTGCTGGAACGTGAAATGTTTACCGAAGCGGAAATCGTGCAAATCGCGTCGCGGATGCGCGCGCTCGTGAACGACGATGTGCCGATCGCGCGCGAGACCCTGCGCGTACGCGATGCCATCGTCCTCTTTCACGCGCAAGGCGATGAAGAACAGGTGCGCTTGCTTTCGCAACACGAACGCGAAGACGTGCGCGTCCACATCTTGCGCGATTTCAAACGTTATTTTCTCGGCGGCATGTTGGTGCCTTCGACCGGCTATCTCAAACAATTCGCGGTACGGCATTATCCGCCCGGTTTTGTTTTGCAATTTCCGCAACGCCATCGCCCCAGTTCGCTCGAACCGCCGCAACCTTCGCCGAAATTGATTTCCGTTTTTCTCGAATATCGGCAGTGGCTCAGTTTGCTCGGCGTAACCGACGCGGGATTGTTGAATCAAGCCCTCGCGCAATCGCGCGCGCGCGAAATTATTTTGGTGTCCGAAGCGTTGCACGCGCAAAAAATCGCCGAGATCGCGGCGGACATCGCGTCGAAACGCGATCACGTCCGGCTCATCGCGATTGCCGGACCGTCCTCGTCCGGCAAAACGACGTTCGCGCGACGCTTGACGATTCAATTGCTCGCGAATGGTTTGCGTCCGTTCCCGCTTTCGCTCGACGATTATTTCGTTTCGCGCGATGAAACGCCGCGCGATGAAAACGGCGATTACGATTATGAAAATTTGCACGCGCTCGATCTCGCGTTGTTCAACGAACATTTGCTCGCGTTGATGAACGGGCAAATCGTGAATTTGCCGCGCTATAATTTCGAAACCGGCGAACGCGAAACCGGGCACACGATTCAGTTGAGCAAGGATCACGTTTTGTTGATCGAAGGGATTCACGGTTTGAACGCGAATCTCGTGCCGCGCATTCCGCCCGAACGCATTTATCGCATTTACATTTCCGCGTTGACGCAACTCAAATTGGATCGCTTGAATCGTGTGCCGACGACGGACACGCGCTTGATTCGCCGCATCGTGCGCGACGCGAAAACGCGCGGCTATACCGCGCAGGAAACAATCACGCGCTGGGAGAGCGTGCGGCGCGGCGAAGGGCGCAACATTTTTCCATTTCAAGAACAAGCCGATGTGATGTTCAACTCCGCGCTCGTGTACGAACTCGCCGCGCTCAAACCCTTTGCCGAACCGTTACTGCGCCAGGTCGAACCTGGGATGGCAGAGTATGTCGAGGCGCGACGCCTGCTGACGTTTTTGCAATGGTTTCATCCGTGCGATGCGGCAATGATCCCGGAAGCATCTATCGTGCGCGAATTTCTCGGCGGCTCGACGATCACGAATTTTGTGCCGCATCTATAAAAAAGACCTGACAGGTTTTTGTAAACCTGTCAGGTCTTGACGCGAACTATTTGCGTTTCTTGGTCAAGCCAAGTTCGGTCGCTTTCGACTCAACCGCATTCAACGTGCGTTTGAGTTTCGCGGCGACTTCGCGGTGGACGATTTTCTTGCGGTACATTTCGCGCAACAGCGCGACATCTTCCTTCGTCCATTCCTTGTTGTGTTTTGTGGCACCTGCCATTGTAAACCTCCTCTGAATTTGGGACGTGCTGAAACCGGGTCAAGCGTCCTGGTTTTGATCGTCCTGGTAATTTCAGTCCCTAGTATAACATTTTTTTCCAGATTCGCAAGAGGGCAACGCGTTAAATTTACGTATGACAATTCAAACGGTTCTGCGGGGCACCATCCTGACCCCGACCCAGATTATCGAGGATGGCGCGCTGGTGATCGCAGACGGCGCGATTCATCACGTCGGCACGCGCGATACGATGGATGTGCCGCGCGATGCCCAGGTCATTGACGCGCGTGATGCGGTGATCGCGCCGGGCTTGATTGATCTGCACACGTACGGTTGTCTCGGCGTTGCGATCACATCGCCCGAGCGCGCGGCGGATGAACTCGCGATGTTTTCACGCAACGTCGCGCGCTTTGGGGTTACGCGATTTTTGATTTCGCCGACGATGGGTGAGCGCGCGTTCATCGCGCGCACACTGTCCGCGCTCGCGGACGCGATTCCAAACATTCGTGAAGGCGCGCGTCCGCTGGGGATTCATCTTGAAGGACCCTGGCTCGATCCCGAACAACGCGGCGCGTTTCCGCACGCGGTTTTGCACGCGCCGACGCTCGACGAAGCGCGCGAGTACGTGCAAGCCGCGCGCGGTTGGTTGCGCGTCGTAACGCTCGCCGGGAATTTGCCGAACGCGTTCGCGGTCGCGCGATTTTTACGCGCGCACAATGTGCGCGTCAGTTTCGGACATTCGAATTCGGCGTACGAATTTGCGCGCGACGCGCTCGCGTCCGGCGCGTTCGATTTGGTTACGCACGTTTACAACGCGATGAGCGGATTGCATCATCGTAAACCCGGCGTGCTGGGCGCGGTGTTGAGTTCGGACGATATGCTGGGGATGTTGATCTGCGATGGAATCCACGCGCATCCCGCCGCCGTAAAAATTTTGGTGCGCGCGCTGGGATTGGAGCGCGTCATTCTTGTTACCGACGCGATTCCCGGCGGCGGAATGACCGATGGCGCGTTTACGATGCTCAATCAAACCGCGCGCATCGTGGATGGTGTCGCGCGTTTGGAGGACGGCACGATTGCCGGGAGCATTCTCACGCTCAATCGCGCGGTGATGAATGTGCGCGCGTTCGCGCAGATCGCGTTGAACGACGCGCTGAAACTCGCGACGGAAAACCCGGCGCGCGCGCTCGGTTTGACGAATCTGGGCGCGCTCGCGCCGGGAATGGACGCGGATGTGATCGTGATGCGCGCATCGGGAGAGATCGCGCTGACGATAGTTGCGGGGGAAATTGTTTTCGACGCGCGTGACTAGCGCGACCGGTCAGGTTTTCGCACCAGCGACCTGACCGGTTTCGCTAGTGTGCGCGCGTGTGTTCAATCGCGCTTGAGTCAGGATGCGCGTTGAACGATGCCGAGCGATGATTGAGCCGGTTGTTGTGTTGCAATTTATCCAGATACATCAAACGATCCGCCTGCTTGAGCGCGTCGCTCAGGCGGGTTTCGTTTTCGGCGGTCGCTCTGCCAATGGAGAAACTCAATTCCAGCGCGGCGCGCCCGGCATTATCCGTTGCCAAGGCGTGTTCGATGCGCGCGTGAAATTCGCTGGCGGCGCGCGCGGGCGTGTTCGGCAACAGAATCGCAAATTCATCGCCGCCGATGCGCGCGACCACATCCTCCGCGCGCACAACCGCGCGCAATACATTCGCCGCGCGGCGTAACAACTCGTCGCCGTCGGAATGACCGAGCGAATCGTTCACGGCTTTCAAACCATCCACGTCAATCATAATGACACTGACCGGTTTGTGGCGCGTGTGCTCCAGGCGATTCATTTCTTCTTCAAAGAACGCGCGATTGTGCAAACCGGTCAATATGTCGTGCGCGCTCAAGTACTCCAATTCCATTTCCATTCGCACGCGTTCGGTATCATCTTTGCCGCACATCGTCGCGCCGTTCGCAAATGGATAAATGCTGAATTCGTACAGGCGCGCGCCATCGGCGGCGGGCATGGGCGCGATGAACGATTGCGGTGTGGCATGCTCGCGCGCGGCGACACAGCGCGTTCGCGGAAGCGTCGGCAATAATTCAAACACGCGTTTGCCCAGTGCGTCGGTCGTGCGAATGCCGCTAAATTTTTCGGCGGCAGTGTTCCAGTACACGCAGTGCCATTCGCGATTCACAACCATAAAGACATCGTTGATGCTTTCAATCCAGGTCTGATAATCGGTTCCATTGCAAATCATTTTCAACTCGATTTTTTTTTGAACCAGTCATGCATCAGTGCGATGCTTCGATATAATAACCGCTCCCGCGCGCGGTTTTTAGAATTTCAGGATGCGCCGGGTCGCGTTCGATTTTTTTGCGGAGATAGCGAATGGACAATTGCAAACAATCGGGTTGATCGGAATAGTCGGGACCCCAAATCTCGCGTAATAAAACGCGGTTTTCGATCACCTCGCCGCGATGGCGCGCCAGATATTCCAGCAGTTGAAATTCGACGGGTGACAGCTCAACTACGTGCTGATGCACCGTAACGCGATGACGCATCAGGTCAATCGTCAAATTGCCGACGCACAGTCGCGTGGGTTGAGATATTCCCGCGATTGCCGCCGCGTGGCGTAAACAGGTTTGAATGTGCGCGACGAGTTCGATCATTCCAAACGGCTTGATCAAATAATCGTCCGCGCCGAGCGCTAGTCCTTGTTCGATTTCGTCCGTGGATGAAATTGGCATGAGCAAAATAATTGGCACATCGGTCCATTCGCGCAAGTAGCGTAAGGTGTCCAAATCGGTTTCGCCTGGGATCGTTGGGTTGAGAATGACGAGATCGGGTTGATGCGCGTATGCCGCGCGCAAACCGCTCACGCGCTCGGTGGCGGTGCACACGCCGAATTTTTCTTTTTGCAAACCGGTCGTAATCCATTCGAGCGTTTTGAGATCGTTTTCAATTATGAGAATTTTCTTTTTCGTCTGTTTTCCCATTTCGTGGCGCGGGCTGTCTAGCCCGCAAGGGTGGTAAAAAAAACGACCATTGGAAAAAATCCAACGGTCGGTTACGCGACTTGCTCCCCCTGGTTCAAGCGTCCATTCGCCAGATGAATCCTGGATCACCAGAGATCATTGCACCCGTTCAACTTGCGACTCTGCGCGCATCATCATAAACCTTGGATGCCCGGTGTGTCAATAGTTGCGCGGTTAAATTTTCGCAACCTTTCCCAAAAATATGCTTGGGCAAATGAGAAAATCTTTACCTTTCAAATTTTCTTTGCGTGTTCCGATCTTTTTCGCTATAATAGCCGCGCGAAAGGATCACGGATGGATCAGATTCATGTTTTGATGACGTTGCGTTTTTCGGAAACACAAATCAATCGTGTGCGCGCCGTCTCGCCGCGCTTGAACGTAACGCAAAAATCATTGCGCGAAGGGTCCGACGAAAAAGATGTGGGTGCGCTCTTTGCCGGCGACGAGGAAATTTTGTACGGCTTTATGCCGCCGCGCGATTTGTCCGCCGCGCCAAAATTAAAGTGGGTGCAATTGCACAGCGCGGGGATCAATCATTTGCGCGATCATCCGGTCCGCGCGAGCGCGATTCAAATTACGACCGCGTCCGGGATTCACGCGGTGCCGATTGGCGAATTTGCGATCGGCATGATGCTCGCGCTCGCGCGCAAATTGCCGCGCGCAGTGCGTTACCAATCGCGCGCCGAGTGGCCCCAGCACAAATGGCGCGAGTTTCTCGGCGCAGAGTTGCGCGGCAAAACGCTCGGCATCGTCGGGTACGGAAGCATCGGGCGCGAAGCCGCGCGGATCGCGAAACAAGGGTACGCGATGCGCGTCTTGGCATTATCGCGGAGCGGCGCGCGCGCGGATCGCGGCTGGTGCGAACCCGGCGTCGGCGATCCCGATGGAACGATTCCCGAAATCTGGTACACGCGCGATCAATTGCGCGATTTGCTCGCGCAATCTGATTTTGTTTTGATCGCAACACCGCTCACCGCTGACACGCGCAATTTGATCGGCGAAGCGGAATTGCGCGTGATGAAAGCGTCCGCGTTCATCGTCAACATCGCGCGTGGCGGTGTGATGGACGAAGCCGCGCTCGTGCGCGCGCTCACCGAAAATTGGATCGCGGGCGCGGGGCTGGATGTGTTTGAAAAAGAACCGTTGCCGGCGGACAGCGCGTTGTGGCAATGCGAAAACGCGTTGATCGCGCCGCACGTTTCCGGCGCGACGCCGCAGTACGATGATCGCGCGGTCGAATTGTTCTGCGAAAATTTGCGCCGCTATTTGCGCGGCGACACGTTGTTAAATCTGGTAAATTCTGAGAAAGGATATTGAGTACATTTTCGATTTATGATTTCTGATTTAGTGGCGCAATCGCAAATCAAAAATCGAAAATCGAAAATCGAAAATTCACAATGCTTAAAGGACTCATTTTCGATTTGGGCGGAACGTTGATGCACTTCGACGGCAAGTTTGAAGAGGTGGATCGTTTGGCGAACGAACACCTCGTCGCGTTTTTGCGCGCGCACAATCTCGCGACGCCGGACGATTTTCACGCGCGCTTGATCGAGCATCGCAAACGCCATTGGCGCGCCGCCGAAGACACCGGCGTCGAAGCGCGCGTCGGCGAAGCGATCCGCGACACGCTCGCGGAAATCGGGCATCGTTCGCTCGATGGATTGATGCCGCGTATCATTCAAGCGTACTTTGTGCAACACGAAGCGCACTGGCTCGCGTATCCCGATTCGGTCGAGACTCTGCGCGTTCTGCACGCGCGCGGTTTGCGGCTCGGTGTCATTTCAAACGCGGATGACGAGCACCTGGTTTATCGCGCGACGGAACGACTTGGCTTTGCGCCGTTCGTCAACCCGGTGTTGAGTAGCGCGGCGGATCCGCGCTGGCGCAAACCGGACGCGCGCATCTTTCATTTGATTTCGGACGCGTGGCAGATTGCGCCGAACGAAATCGCGATGGTCGGCGATTCACCGCGGTACGATATTATCGGCGCGCACAATGCCGGGATGCGCGGCATCTTGATAAATCGCGCGGACGGCGCGCCCTGGCAAAAAATCCCGGACGAATTTGCGAACGATCCGTTATGGCGCGCTGATGCAATCGTCCACGCGGTCGCGGAAATTCCGGCAGTGGTGGATCGTTGGATGATTGACTGAGACCTTCCAGGTTTTATAAACCTGGAAGGTCTGAATTTCGAGGAACCGATATGACTACGCCACTCAAAATTTTAATGCTCTCCGCCGAAATGGTCCCGTTCGCCAAAGTTGGCGGGCTTGCGGATGTCGCGGGCGCATTGCCGAAAGCCCTGCGCGCACTCGGACACGATGTGCGCGTTGCGATGCCGCGCTATGGTCGGATTGACCCGGCGCAATTTCATTTGCAAAAAACGCTCGATCCCTTTCCGGTCCCGCTCGACGGCGCGAATGACAATGCGACGATTTACGAAGGTAAGCTCGACCCGGACATTCCGGTTTATTTTGTAGACAACAAACGCTTGTTCGAGCGCGATGGAATTTATATGTACCCCGACGACGCGGAGCGCTTTATTTTTTTCTCGCGCGCCGCGCTCGAAATGTTGCGCCGCCTCAATTGGTCGCCCGACATTATTCATTGCCACGATTGGCACACCGCGCTCGTCCCGAATTGGTTGCACACGATTTACGCGTCCGACGCGTTTCTCGCGCGCACTGCGACCGTCTACACGATTCACAACATTGCGTATCAAGGCATCTTTGGTCACCGCGTTCTCGAAATCGCCGGGCTTGCGCCGTACGGATTTGTCGCGCATCCCAGCGTCGCGCCGGAAAGCAACCAGGTATTCGATTTTATGGCGCGCGGCATTTCGTTCGCGGATAAAATCACGACGGTCAGTGAAACATACGCGCGCGAAATTCAAACGCCGGAATTTGGCGAACGGCTCGACCCGCTCGTGCGCGAACGCCAGGATCGCTTGACCGGTATCGCGAACGGACTCGACACCGACGAGTACGATCCCGCGCGCGATTCGCACATCGCGCAAACGTTTACGCACGATTCGCTCGACGCGCGCGCCGCAAACAAAAGCGCGCTCCAAGGAGAATGTGGCTTGCCGCTATCCGACGCGCCGATCCTCGCGATGGTCAGCCGGCTCTCCGATCAAAAAGGCATTGACCTGGTCGCAGATGTGATTGACCACGTTCTCGATACGCTCCCGGTGCAATTTGTGTTGATGGGCACGGGCGATCAACACTATCACACATTTTTCAATCGGCTCCGCGAGCAATATCCGAGTCGCGTTTCGATTTCACTCACGTACAATCCCGCGCTCGCGCGCAAAATTTACGCGGGCGCGGATTTGCTGTTGATGCCCTCGCGCAGTGAGCCGTGCGGCACGGACCAAATGATCGCGATGCGGTACGGTTGCATTCCGATTGTGCGCGCGACCGGCGGACTCGCGGACACTGTGCAGGATTTGGACGCGCCCGGCGCGACTGGAACCGGGTTTGTGTTTCGCGGTTACAATCGTTGGGAAATGTTTGTTGCGATTATTCGCGCGGTAACGCTGTATCAATTGCCGGACGTTTGGCGCGCGCTACAAGCCCGCGCGATGACGCGCGATTCGTCCTGGTCGCGCGCGGCGCAACAGTACGATGCGGTGTACCATCAAGCCATCGAGCTGAAACAACGCGCGACCCAAGCCGCGCGCGCGCTCGCCGTGGATATGGAGCGCACCGCGCAAACGATTGCCGCGTTGCCCGCGCGCCTCGAGCGACTCGGCGAGCTCGCGTACAATTTGTGGTGGGGTTGGCATCCTGCCGGGCGCGCGGTGTTTCAAGACCTCGACCCGGTGTTGTGGGAACGCGTCTATCGCAACCCGGTCAAGTTACTGCGCGAACTCGGCGCGGAAAAATTGCGCGCCGCGAGCGCGGATGAATCGTACTTGAAAAAATTCGACGCCGCGCTCGAACAGTTCGACGCGTACATCAATCCGAAAACGACCTGGTTCGACGCGACGTATCCGTACCTCAAAGATCATCCCATCGCATATTTTTCCGCCGAGTTTGGTTTGCATCAATGCCTGCCGATTTATTCCGGCGGCTTGGGCATTCTGTCCGGCGATCACATCAAAGAGGCGAGCGACCTGGGCTTGCCGTTTATCGGCGTCGGCTTTTTGTATCCGCAAGGATATTTTACGCAACGGCTCAACGCGGATGGTTGGCAAGAAGCCGAGTATGAAAAATTAAATCTCGCGCTCGCGCCCGCGGTCGCCGCGAAAAATCGCGACGGGCGCGATGTAATCGTCGAGGTCGAATTGCCGGGGCGTTCGGTCTACGCCAAAGTGTGGCGCATCCAGGTTGGACGCGCGCCGTTGTTTTTGATGGACACGGACATTGACGCGAACGCGCCCGCGGATCGCGAACTTGCCGCGCGCTTGTACGGCGGCAACAACGAAACGCGCTTGATCCAGGAATTTGTGTTGGGCATCGGCGGCGTGCGCGTTCTGCGCGCGCTCGGCATCCACCCGCGCGTGTGGCATCTCAACGAAGGGCACTCGTCGTTTTCGATTCTCGAACGTTTGCGCGAACTCGTGCAAGCCGGGATGAAATTTGAGGGCGCGCGCGAAAAAATTCGCGCGACGACCGTGTTCACCACGCACACGCCGGTCGCCGCCGGGCACGATGCGTTCAGTCCCGAATTGATGGACAAGTATTTTGGAAATTTCGCGCGCCAGCTCAATCTATCGCGCGAACAATTTTTCGATCTCGCGAATCATAACGGCGCGTTCAGTATGACCGTGCTGGCGTTGCGTTGCGCGGGCGCGGCGAACGGCGTGAGCGAATTGCACGGACAGGTCTCGCGCAAAATGTGGCACTGGCTGTATCCTCATCGCGCGGAGAACGATGCGCCGATTGGTCATGTGACGAACGGCGTGCACACCTTGACCTGGCTCGCGCCGGAATATCACGCGCTCTTTGAAAATTATTTTCCGCGCGGCTGGCAAGATCGTCTCGACGATCCGGCGGTGTGGGATGCCATCGAAAAAATTCCCGACGACGCGTTGTGGGCAACGCACTGCGCGCTCAAAGCGCGCTTGTTCGACCTGGTGCGCGAACGTGAGGGCGGCGCGGGCGGGATGACCCCGCCCCTACAACCCGGCGCGCTCACCCTGGGTTTCGCGCGACGCTTTGCAACGTACAAACGCGCGGTGCTGATGTTTCGCGATGTCGAACGCTTGAAGCGAATTCTCAATCACCCGGAGCGCCCGGTGCAAATTTTATTTTCCGGCAAAGCGCATCCCGCCGATAATCCTGGCAAAGAATTTATTCGCGCGATTGTGCAATACTCGCGTGTGCCCGGTTTGCAAGGTCGCATCGCGTTCATTCAAGATTACGACATCAAGGTCGCGCGGCATCTCGTGCAAGGCGTGGATGTGTGGATCAACAATCCGCGCCGACCGCTGGAGGCGAGCGGCACGAGCGGCATCAAAGCATCCGTGAACGGCGCGCCGAATTTCAGCGTGCTGGACGGTTGGTGGCGCGAAGGATTTATCGCGAACTCGAACGGCTGGGCGATTGGCGAAGATCGCGCGTGGGACAATGCCGACGCGCAAGACGCGAATGACGCGGAATCATTTTACAATATGCTCGAATATGAAATCGCACCGATCTATTACACGCGCGACGCGAATGCTTTGCCGCATTTGTGGATTCGCAAAATGAAAAACGCGATCAAAACCATCGCCCCGCGCTTTTCGACAAAGCGAATGATCAAAGAATACGTCGGCAAATATTATGTGCCAGCCGCGACGCGTTGACACGGAGAGGTTATGACGCGGTGACGCGGAGATGGGTGATTCACCGCGTCACCGTGTCACCCTGTCGCCGCGTCGGACGAATACCAGATGGCATATTCTCCCGAGTACTTTACCGCCCGCGAATCCTGGCGCGATTGGCGCATCGAAGCGCGCGCGTTGATTGACCTGGCGCGCGTTACGCGCGACGCGCGCGTGCTGGAGCTTGGTTGCGGCGGTGGCGGCTTGTTGCAAATGCTCCGCGCGCGCGGCGCGTTCGCGATTGGTGTGGACACGCTCGATGTCGCGTTGAATCTCGCGCGCGCCCAGACCTTTCAGGTTGCCGCGCAAGCGAACCTGGAAGGTCTAGGTCTCGCGCGCATCGCCGACGATGGCATCCTCCCCTTTCACGACCACACCTTCGACGCGCTCATCGCGCAACACGTCGTCGAGCACATTGACAACCTCGACGCCGCGTTGCGCGAGTGGCGCCGCGTGTTGAAACCCGGCGGCCGCCTCGCGCTCGCGACGCCGAACGCGCGCTATCCCGATCCCGCGCATTTCGCCGATGCGGATCACGCGCGCGTCTTTACGCCCGACGAATTGCGCGCCGCGTGCGAACGCGCCGGATATCATACCGAATCCTGCATTACGATTTTTCCGTTCCTAACGCGCGCGCGATTCTTGCGCGCGTTAGGCGTACTCGCGTATCGCGCGTTCGCGCGCGCGCCGTATTTCGCCTCGCGCGGCAGAACGATTTTGCTCGGCGCGCGACGAATCGAATAGCGAACACTGTGAAACCAGAAATTCTACTTCTCGGTTTATCCATCGGCATCGCGTTCGGTTACGTGTCCCAGCGCGGCAACTTTTGAATGTTGTCGGCTTGCTATCAAGTCGTAACTGGCCGTGAGCCAAAAATGTTGCGCGCGTATTTGCTCGCCGTCCTGGTTCAACTCATCGCGGTCAACTCACTCGCGGAACTCGGACTCATTCGCGCGTCCGTGCTTCCGTTTTTCGGAATCCTCACCGCGCTCGGCGGATTTATTTTTGGATTGGGGATGACGCTCGCGGTCGGGTGCATCGGCGCGGTGTTTATGCGCGTGGGCGAAGGCAAACTCGATTATATTTTCGCCGCGCTCGCGTTCGCGCTCGGCGCGTGGGCGAGCAACGCGGTGATCGTCGCGCCACTGCGCGCGTTCGTCGGCGAAAGTTTGCTATTGAGTTTGCATCGCGCGCTCGACCTGGATCGCTGGGTCGTGATCGCCACACTCATCGTCGCAGTGATTTTGTGGTTGATTCGCGGCAAACGCGAATCGGCGCAATCCGGTTGGACGTGGACGCGCACTGGATTTTTTCTCGGCATCGTCGGCGCGAGCGCGTGGATCGCGTCCGCAATGACCGGGCGACCGTACGGACTCGGCACCGTGCAAGGCGTGGACAGCATCGCGACATTTTTTCTGCAAGCCGATTGGAACGCGTTGAATTGGAACGCGTTCGTCGTCGCGGGCATTCCGCTCGGTTCATTCATCGCGACGCGCTTGCACGGCATCACCGCGCGGCGCGATTTTTTGATCGCGCGTCTTCCGCAAGCGATTGCGGGCGGACTGCTGATGGGCGTCGGCGCGGCGATTGCCGCGGGCGATAATGTTCTGCACGGCTTGAGTGGCATTCCCACGCTCGCGATCGCGAGTCTCACGTTTATCGTCTGTATGTTTCTCGGCGCGTGGTTGGGAATCCAATTGGGTTGGTTGCGATGAAACAATACCTGGGGCGCGTGAGCGAAAATAAATTATTGTGGGCGGACGCGCAACAAATTTCTTTCGATGCGCCCGAGCTCGCGCGCACCTTGCGTCCCGGTCAATGCGCGCTCATTCGCGATCCCGCGTCGTTCGATCCGTACCTGCGCCGCGTCGCGTGGCTGTACGCGATTGGCGACGCGCGCGTTTCGTTCACGCTCTCCGCGCGCGATCCGCTCGTCGCGCGCACACGCGTCGGCGATGAACTCGATCTGCTCGCGCCATTTGGACGCGCGCTTGAACTCGATCCGAACACGCGCCGCGTTGCACTGCTCGGTGAAGACACGCACATCGCGCGATTGATCGCGCTCGCGCATCGCGCGGTCGCGCAGGGACGCGCGGTGGTGCTCGCGCATAACGCGCGCGCTGAAATGTTCCCGGCATACCTGCTCGCGCCGGAAATCGAATTGCGCGCGGACGCGTTCGATGCGGAATTGTTGACGTGGGCGGACGCGATCGTCGCGAGTGGGTCGGATAAGTTTTATCGCGCGCTCGCGGACGCGTTGCGCGCAACGCGGTACCGGCTCGAACCCGGTTTTGCGCGCGTGCTGATCGAGGTCGCGATGCCGTGCGGCACCGGCGCATGTTACGCGTGCGCGCTCGACACGGCGCGTGGAATTCGCCGCGTGTGCGTGGACGGTCCGCTTTTTGATTTGACGCAATTGGAGTTGGCGCGATGAATAATCCGTTCGAGCAATCCGCGCAACGCGTTGTCGGCGCGATCAGCGCGACGCAAACGCGCGTCGAAGCGCTCCCGGTGTTGGGCATTCTCGCGCGTGCCGCGCGCGCGTATTCGCAAGATCGCTGTGGCACGCTCGCCGCGTCGCTCGCGTACTATGCGCTCCTCGCGCTCTTTCCGTTTATGCTGTTCATTCTCGCGCTCGCGAGTCCGTTCCTCGAATCGGACGCGGCGATTCGCGCGGTCGCCGGATTTGTCGTCGCGTATGTGCCGACTGGCGCGACGATGTTACGCGCGACTTTGCAAGAAGTGGTCAAAGCGCGCGGTGCGGTCTCGCTTCTCGCCGCGCTCGGTTTCATCTGGTCGGCGTCTGGCGTTTTCGATTTGATTCAGCTTGGCATTAATCGCGCGTTTTGCGTCGAACGCCATCGCTCGTTGATGCGGCAACGCTTGGTTTCGCTGGCGATGATCGTGATCGCCGGCGCGTTGTTCGCGTTAAGTTTCGTCAGTACGACCGCGATTCGCGTCGGGATTCATTATCGCGTTCTGCCGCGCCGCGATCTCGCGATTGATGTCGTCCCGGTTTTGTTCGCGACCGTGATCGCGTTTTTTGTTTTCGCCGCGCTCTATCGTTTTCTGCCGTACGGCACTCGCGTGCGCTGGCGCGATGTGTGGCTCGGCGCGTTCGTCGCGGCGACGTTGTGGGAAATCGCGAAATTGGGGTTCGCGTGGTACGTTACAAATTTTGCATTGCTCAATTTGGTTTACGGTTCGCTCGGCGCGGTGATCGCGCTGATGATTTGGGGTTATGTAACCGCCGCGATTATGTTGTTCGGCGCGCAAATCGCGGCGACGCAAGCGGGAGCGCGCGAAAATGTGGATTGAACTCGCGCCGAATTGGAAACGCAGTTTAACGCTCGCGCATCCGTTGATCCAAGCCACCGGCGGATTCGTCGCCGAGTCGGAATCCATCGGCGCGTGCGTTACTCTGCCGATCACATTGCACGCGCGCGCACACGCACCGCATCCGCGCGTCGTCGAAATTCCCGGCGGCGTGTTGATCAACACGAGCGCGGCGAATCCTGGTCTCGCGTTTGTTCTGCGCGAATTTACGCGCGCGTGGGCGAAAAGTTCTGTACCGATCATCGTCGCGTTTGCCGCGCAATCTGCGCGCGATTGGGCGGAAATGGCGGCGCGGCTCGAACGCATTGAGGGCGTCGGCGGAATCGAACTGCATTTGAATCCGACGCTGGACGCGCGCGATCTGATTCGCGCGACGCGCGCCGCGACCGAATTGCCGATTCTCGCGCAACTCGATCTCGACAACGCGCGCGCGATTGCGCGCGATTGCATCGCCGCCGGCGCGAACGCGCTCGTGATCGCGCGCGCGCCGCGCGGGATGGCGATCGTCAACGGCAAAACCTGGCACGGGCGATTGTATGCGCCAACGGTCAAGCCCATCGCGCTAAACGCGTTGAAAGACATCGCCGATTTGAAATTGGACGCGCCGATCATCGCGTCCGGCGGAATTCACTCGGC